>OMGR01000671.1_pt1 | contig 21110 bp, 20 predicted proteins | sample 1646061 | NCBI WGS metagenome assembly OMGR01 (sample SAMN05578583, study PRJEB25193) | human gut metagenome | biome: Human Microbiome; feature: human-associated habitat; material: feces | host: Homo sapiens | place: USA:Birmingham | reverse complement strand
TTTCGTCCACACGTTCCGTGATGTCATTCACATCTTCACGCATTGCCTTTGTTTCTGTGGCTATGATGTGGACGCTTTCGGTCAGTTTGTCCAACGTATCAATTCTGTGGTGCGCCGATTTGGTGGACTGCTCTACGGCAGTCAGACGCTCCCACACTTCTTTTTCGTTTTCTGCCTCCATATCAGCCCTCCATAATTTCTTTTTTCTCATTCTCTGTGATAAATCTGGCATTTACAAATGTGTTTAAATCCTTTTCTTTGTAAATGCCCTTTTTGTAATACATTTTAATTAGTCGTTTGTTCATTTGTAATTGCTACCTCCATTTCCGCAATTTTTAATAACAGCATTGCGTTGATTTCATCCTGTGTCAGCTCACCGTTCATAACAGACTGAACATATTGTTTCATATCCGACATACTGTCAAATGTTTTTGACTGTATCTGTGACAGCTGTTCTGAAGTTGGCTGTTCAAATGTTATGTCCGTATGCTGAATTTTTGCAATTTCTGTGTCCATATCGAAATTGTCGTCAGTTTCGGCGAATTTATCATTGACAATCCTGCGTTTTATACGCAATATATCCCTATCGGTATGTATTCCGTACACTGTGCCGTCAATTTCAACACCGTGTTCATAGAAATACGCTGTTCCGTTTTTCATATGAAATTTGTACATTACGCGTCACCCCCTGTCACATTTCCGTCCACAACACACGTATCACCGAATGTTCCGATTGATACGGCATTTGTCACGTTATTTTTGACTACTGTTTTACCGTCGCTGTATATAATTGAAAAATCTGCATTTGCCGTTACAGACGCCGCTGTCCTAAATATATTATCTGCTATCAGCGTCCGACTGCTGGCTGATATTAGATTACATTGTCCCGACGCAGGACCGGTGGCAATCTGAATATAATTTCCGCATATAACGGCATTATTTCCGCATTCGATAACATCAATATATGCGGAATTAATTTTTATATTGGATATTCGGTTTCCACTGATTAATGCAATCCCAGCGTATATAAATGGGCTTTTTGTGTTCTGCGTAATCGTTGTAAATTCATTGTCCGAAATTTCGCCACCTATATCGATACTGCAATCAGTAAACGTTTTAAATATATTACCTACTATTTTTTTGTCTATATCAATACTGCAATTTGTAAAACCGGACATATAATTGTTTACAAATATAACGGTTGACGCCTGTAGCATATATCCTAACGATTGTTCTTTTTGCGTGAAATTCAAAAATTTGTTACCCATAACAAACGAATTGCCTGCGATTTTTATTTCGTATGTCAAATTATTTGCCGGTGCACCTGCGAACGTATCTATGACGTTGTTCAAAAACAGAACGTTGCTCATTTCAAACGTTGATACACCGAATTGATGTGTACTGAATATATCGTAGAATGTACAGGATATTATCTGTGAACTACTTTGCGCTGATAATACTGTCGGATTAACCGTGTCCGCCGTTACAGTGTCCGTGTCCTCTGTAAATTTTACATTTTGCATTTTAGCGCCATCCGGCAGATGAAAAACATATTGTTTTGCGACAGGATTTGTGTTTTTGAACATAATTGTATCGCACATCGAACCGTCTAACGTCATTCCGCCTTTCAACGGAATTGCCACACCGTTATTAGTTCCCGTCATTCCGTAACCCGACTTCATATTTGCATTTGTAATAACGCACAATTCACCTACAGGATATATAATACTTTTATACGGCGCACTATCTATCGCCGCCTGTAACTTTAATTCGTCGTGGTCGCCGTCGCACACGACAAATATTTGACTTTGGGTGACGTCTGTAATATTTTTTGCATTTTCATTTACAGCGTCAATAAATGAATTTTTATTGACAGTTGCCAAATCTGCCAATGTACGAACACGTTCGTATGTATTGGTTATGAAATAACTGTCGCCTGTGGTATTTTCGTTTTCTATGACATAATCAACCGTCGCCGATACAAACTCATATCTTTCCCCTGTCGGTGATTCGCTGTCTATCTTCATTTCTAAATTTATCTCGTGAATATGATACAATGTAAATGTCCATACATCACCCGAAATTGCCGACGGTACAGATGTAGAATTTGATGATATACTACACGTATTTTTAATAAAATCATAGTAAACAACGATATAAATGCCGTCTATCGGTACATTTATACACTGTTCTGAAAATGTTCCGGCAATCTGTTTCCCGTCAATGTAAAACGCATCTTTCAGCGTAATATCAACCGTCATACTCTCGCCCTCATATTCTTGTTGTCCGTCAAAATATAGTGTAGGCTTACTCGGTGCAACAAATTTTACTGTATGTTGCTTTTTGTCGCCAAACAGTATAGTTGTTTCGGTGTTCGCATTGATTTCATCAATACGCGCTTTCAATTCTTTGTCAGCGCTTTTTCTTGCTGATTCTTCGGCTTTTACTGAATTTGAAATATTGGTATCTGCTGTCTGTCTTTCGGTGATTTCACTGTCAAGATTACGTTGCAGTTCATTATCCGCCGCCTGTCGTATTGTTGCCTCGTTGTTTATCCGACTGCTTAACGAACTGTCAGCACTTTCTCTCGCCGTTTTTTCGGCTGTGATTTGGTTCGCTAAACCCACATCAGCGTTGGTGCGTTGCGTGATTTCTGTGTCCAATTTGTCGGACAGTGTGTTGTGGTCGGTTTGAATTGCCGTGAAATTATCGCGGACAATTTTCCACCATTTCGATAAAAATGTTTTACCGTCAAAATTAAAATTTAATTTCATTTTATCATTCCTTTCTAATCGTAATTGATTGGGATTTTGGTATTAAAAAAACACGCCGTAAGCGTGCTATGGTGGTATTCGTCTGTACATTGTGTCACCTCATTTTGGGTACGAAAAAAGCACGCCGTAAGACGTGCTTAATTTCAATATTATAATGTTAAAGTTTTTTCCCAGTCTTTTGGAAAACCATAATCTTCAGGACTTACAACATCTTTATATTCTTCAAAGATTTGAGCAATATTAGAAATTATGTAATTATTCCATTCATCTTTACTTGGCATTAAAAAACGCATTACATTTATAATGTCATATATGCAGTGAGATATATTATTCATACTATGTTTTTTACTCTTTTTAGGTGTCTTCTGTACCTTAAATCTATATAACCTCATATAGTGTGCGCATACATTTCGTAAATAAGATATACATTCAATCCAGCTCTCCAAATAAACGGAACCTATATTAAATTTTGATGCAATCTTCTTTTTTAGAGGTGTCTTTAAATTTTTATAACAATTCCACACCATTCCTAAGGTAAAAATTTCAATAGCTACCCAAATAGGAAATCTTCTGTCATATTTCTTTATGTGATGTTTTACGAATGGTATTTTACTATTTCTATTTATTGCTTGTCCAAATTTTTGTAGTAGTTTTTGGTGTTCTTCTTCATCCACGAAAATATCTTTGTTTAAGTAAGATGTTGCACAGGTATTCATCGCTATTACATAAGCGATTTTCGTCTTTAAATTATGTTCAATACTCTCTATCGCGTATAATATAGTAGACCTAATACGTCTATCGCATAGATATATTCTATACGCTTGATTAAAAGAAATGTTTTCGTAATTGTCATCTGCATTTTTATATGTATGTAAATAACCAGTAAAATTATAATAATTTACCGATAAAAGTACATTTTGAGCGAATTCAACATCTTCAATAACTAACTTTCTACCACCTAAAATTTTTATTTGTTCTTCTATTGTAGTCGGTCTTTTTATTTCCATACAATACTCCTAAAATAAAAAAGCAGCCTCAACATGGTACGCATTCGCATTGCGAAGAGGCGTGTTGAGGCCTATCTCATGCGTTATATTATATTCTATCTGCTTAAAAAAAGCAATAGTTTTTTAGAATTTTTTTCTTTTTATTTTTATATTACCATATTAATGCTGTATTGTCAAACAAATATTGACAAAATGCACAAATTATTATATATTAAAAACAAAAAGGAGGCTACAAGCTATGAAAAAATTTATCTTAGGTTTTATAACAGGCGGTATAATCTGTGCGACCGCGACAGGTTTCGCCGTAGAATATGCCGTAACGGCTAACCCGTTCCCTGTTGCCGTAAACGGTACGGAAACAGCGATAGAGGGTTACAACATAAACGATAATACATATTTCAAATTACGTGACGTTGCCGACGCTGTCGGTGGTTTCAATGTCGGTTTCAGTGACAACACTATTACGATTGATACAGATACCGCCGCCGAACCAACACCCACACCGCTACCGTCATTTACACCCGCACAAATTTCGATTGTTAAAGGTGACGACGGTTACGACTACACCAGTGACGGCATAGAAATTGAATACGTTGACGGTGTTGCATATATTGATGAAACAGATATACAGTATATGCTGAATAAATTAAATGCGAATAATTCAAATCATTCCTATCACTTTGGCACTGATATTATTATAGATAGTGAAACCCTTGACGTAGTTGTCGATAATATCAAACGTTGCAATACTGACCGCAGATTAATAGAATTAGATTCATATACCACAAAAATCTTACCGTTTATAAATAGTGTTACAGAATAGGGCTATGTCCCTATTCTTTTTATTTATTTTTTAATTCGCTAATCGTTTGCCATAGTTTGTCAAACTCGCTTTTTACATCTATACCTTTTATTCTTACATAGTTCGCATCGATGTCCATTTCGTGGTCTACTACCGAAATACTGCCCTCTGCTCTGACAGGTCCCATAAATGTAATGCAACTGTCTGCTCCGCTACCCAATGTCAAACCGCCGTACAGTTCTGCCGATTTATGTGACGTTATCTTTCCGGCAAATACCGCCTCGCCGCTACTATTTATATACACGTTTTGTTCGCCTGTAGCGTCATACAAACAAAAAACATATTTACCGTTTTTATAACCACATTCAAATCTAACAATATTATTTTCGTCCTGCATTGTTATTAAACTGTTTTCTATTGTCAATTTGCCGTTGGCAGACATTATTGTACATAGGTTTGTATACAACGCACCAGTGAACACGTCAGATACAATTATTTCATTGTCATTGATTACCGTTGTCCAATCCCATTCACCCTCGGTTTTTTGTCCTGCAATAGCCAACTGACCTTTAATTATTGCGACAGCACTTTGACCGTCGGGACTTTCAAACAATGCTCCGGTCTGATACTTGGCGATATTCTCATTCTGCAGTGCCTCGTTTATGCTGACTTTGACGTTTTCTCTCATCATTTCCAAATAACTTGTCTTGATTTCTTTCTTGCCGTTTCGTTGTATTTTTTGGATTATATTTGTTGTAGCAATATCCTTGAAAAAACTATCAATAGTGACTTGCGGGTGTCCCACTTCAATGGTTGATTTCCTCGGCTCGAACGGATAAATTTTTGTTGTTATAATTCTTTGCAGCGTTTTTGTATTCATACTCTTGTCGAAAATTTTCACCCTGTCCCCAATGCTCGGCCTGTTCAGATTATGATATTTGTACGCCTCGCAAACATCAACGTAACCGACAGTCATTGTATATTTAGGTATATCAATACGTTCTAAATTATCTTCTGAAAATTGCCACTTTGCCAGTTTTAACAGTTCGTCCGGTTCTTCGCATTCGTCAAAATTTGAGAACCCCTCGTAGACACCTATTTTTTCAACCATAGGACTGTCTATATACTGTTTACCGTTATTGACCGTTGATATATCCAAATCGTCCTGTCCGTATGGATATAGTCGCGTTATCAACGTAGACGCGTCACGTGACGATTCAGCCGATTTTGCATTGAAACGTAATGTTAATTCGTTACCGTTGTCCTTGCCGATTTGTTTAACCAGTGCCAAATTATAATTATCTACATATAATTCGCACATTGTCGATTGTTTTTCTAATGTTTCTGACAGCGTAGACACACCGACAATCGGTGTTATCTTCGACGCCTCAAAAAAATCGGTTGCGGTGTTCACCCATTCCATTCCCAATGATTTTACCTCTGCGTCCGTCATTATATGTATATTGGTGTTTTTAAACAGCTGTGTCATAATATAACGCGGTGTTTTTCCCAACATATCACCGATATACTGAATATGTTTAAATTGTGCGTCCATATACAGTGCCAGTGCGTATATTTTATTATTATCAATAGAACGAATACGGAAACATTCATTCCCTACCCTACAAATACGGTTGTTTGCGATAAATTCCCATTTAGCCGAATCTATCGGATATTCAAATTGCAAATTGTAGCTGCCGTTTAATTCGTGTGTAATACAAACGTCCTTTGCCTCGTCCAAAATTGCCAAACCGTTTGAACTGAAATCGGTTTCATTGCAACTGTATATACGTATCATTTTATTCATTGTATTTCCTCCTGTTTTATAAAATCGACTGTGTATAATAGAACAGCGGATTATAAATAATTTCGACTGTTCCCGTTCCGTTTGACTGTATTGTTATTTCATTTTCACCCTGTCCGATTTCTATATAATCACCGTTTGAATATTCTGACGTGTTGGTGTCACCCTCAAAGCAGCTGAATAATTCGCAATCGATTGTGAATTGCGTAGTTTTGTGATTATATTTTATTGTGTTTCCGCCGCAGGTAAACGATACTGATGTAAAATTACCGTTGAAAACTATCTTAGGTCGTACCGCCGCAGTTCCCGCATTGTTTAGTTTAAATGTGTTTGTACCGTTGGCAATTTCATATATATGATTTATCGGCCAACCTATTTCAATTTCCGTATCTAACGGAATATCCGCGCCTAACGGAATACCCTGCGTATCATACAGGAACTGATTAAACGGTTCACATCTGAATGCTACAACGGTTTTTCCCGCTCGTTGTAGCATTATAGTCATATCTTCCACGGTTATCGGTGACGCTATCCACTTTGTAAACGGCATATCGTCCAAAATCAACTCACCTTTTCCGCCGTTTATCCACGTTACAAACTGTTCAATAGTTTTATTACGTTTTGCGGTATCGTTGCAGATTAAATAAAATTCAACTTCGATTGTTTTGTCTTTGTAAAACACCCTGCCGCCCGATTCTGAAAAATCTATGCTGCCGTCCCTGTACGGTATATCTTCCTCGTAATCCGTCTTTTTCGGCGGTGTTATCGGTAAATCGGTGATTTTGGTTTGCATACCAAAATCACGCAATGAATGTTTACCACGATATGTTAATCCCATTGTTTAGCCCTCCGCTCCCAAAAATGCATCCGAAATTGAACGTTTTACCGAACTACCCGCATATTTACCGTACGCCATTGCAGTCGTTTCATCAGTGATATTATTATTAAAATCCTGTTTGATTGTAATGGTATATTCATTATGGGCGGTTGTTGCGTTCGGAATATTTTGACCTATTTCGGACAATTTCTGATTTGTCATATCTACTATTTTTGATATAGTGTTATATCCGGTTGTTGCCAACTGTTCCTGTTGCTGATTGTACGATTTTAAAACACTGTTAAACTGTTTTGTCATATCATCATTGCCACCGCTGATTATTCCCAATGCCTGTGATGTATATTTGCTTAACCCTTTCAGTGTGTTGCTTTGCTCTTTTTCCAGTGCCTCGTTTTCGTCCTCGATTGCGTCTAACTTGGCTTGCTTTTCCGCCTCGCGTGCCTCTTTTGCCTCTGTTTTTTTGATGTCCGCAATATCTTCTTCGATTTCTTTTAATTTTTTCTTGCCTTCTATCGTAACGGCATTTTGATATTTTTCACGTTCCGCCTCCAGTTCCGACAGCTCTTTTTTCCTTTCGGCTTTGGTTTCCGCGTCCTCGATTGCCTTGTATTCCGCCTCGATTGCCTCTTTTTTCGCTGACAACATTTCTTTTTGTGCGTCATAGTATTCGTTGACGTAGTTTTCCAACGTTTCACTCATACTGTCAAACAGGTTACTGTTTGCGTCGTCCATAGCCTCATAGTAATACTTACCGCTTATCATTCCTTGTTCGTAATATTTTTGTGTATAGTCCTTTACGCGGTTTAGTCCGGCTTGATATTCCTGCTCGCTGATTGCTCCGTACTTCTTTTGCATTTGCAACCACTTCTTAGAATTTTCCAAACGTCCCTCATACAGTTTCTGTCCTGCGGTCGTCATTTTTTCATTGTATTCTTCTTCCGTAATTTCGCCGTCCTGCAGTGCCTGTGAATTACGTTCCATAATACGCTGATATGCCGCCTCGGGGCTGTCGTCGTATTGTTCCCAGTCATTAAAATATGTTCGTTCGGCTATATAGTCTAATGACTGTTGGTTTAATTCGTCTAATTTCTTTTTTCGTAAATCTGCAATCTGCATTTCGTGGTTTCGGATTGTTTCGTAATATTCGTCCCATACGTCCTGCAGTTCATCAGCCGTCATTTCGGTATTTTCCGTCATTTCGGTCAATGTATTCAGATAGTTGTCGTCCATTCGCTGATATGCCGCAATCTGTTCATCTACTGACAGATTGTGCATTTTGACTTCATAGTCAATCCAATTCTTTGACTTGCTCGCTTGATTTTTCAACCTGTTTTTATAATCTTTGATTGCGTCGTCATTAATTTTTTTGTTTAGTTCGTAGATTTCAATATTAGCCTCTTTCACAACGTCCGCGTCGCTTGCAAATTCTTCTAATATTTTTTTCCACCATAACAATGCATCGGCATCTGATACGACGCTTGTTTTCTGACGGTATTCAAAATCTTCTTTTTTTGTTTCAAATGCTGTGTTGTTTGTTCCTGTTGCGTAATGCGGTAATTTTTTCAACATTGCTTTTGTCTGTTTGGCCGTGTAAACCGAATCACCCTTACTTAGATTTACCAACACATTTCGACCGTTAAACAAATAGTATTGTCCTTTATGCTTTACCAATTCTCGCGGGTCAGCGACACCCTTTTCATCATTTATAACCGCAGGTCCTTCCGGTGCTGATTCGGTACCGTTTGCAAAAAAACCTTTTTGGCCGCTATTGAAAAAACCGCTCGACACTGTTCCGTCCGATTTTACGGTAAAATGTGCGGTATATGTTTTTTCAAATCCCTTTGCTTTGCTTGTCAGGCTATCAATAACCACCGCCGCATTTGTGCCGTCGGCTTTCAGCGTTGCCGTACCCTCTAAATTATCAAATTTATCGACTTCGCCTGTCGTTGTATTGATTGTAATAACCGCCTCGGAATCGTTTGCTTTTAGCGTCGCTATACCTGTTTTTTGGTTGTACTCCGCCAACTGATAAACAACACCGTCTATTGTTACGGTTGCCTGATTGTCAGCCTGCAAAATTGCGACAGCCTGTGTTGCTCCGTATGTGTCAATCAATTCTTGCAACGTCATTATGGTTTGTTCACTTTCGCCACCGTCTACGCTGACGCTGACCTCGGCACTTTGACCGTCTATTTCTTCGACACCGTCTTTGGTTTTGTCTATCATAGTAATATCGCCCTCGGCATTTATGCTGATTTCAATATTATCCGGCAATCCTAAAACACTGTGCATATAATCGTTCAAATCGGTTACTACGGCTTTCATATTTTTGTCACCGCTCGCCATTGCCTCGCTCAAATTTGAAAAACCGTTTTTAAATAACGCAACCTGCAAACTTGTTTCGGTTGTTGTCATACCTAACAGCTGACATTGCGTGACTACATCATTAATTGCTTTGTTTATTTTTTGTTCATCACCACTTGCGAATATATCCGCAATAGACGAAAAACCGCTTTTGTTTACGGCCTCTTTTGTAACTTCGTTTTGCAGTGTTATTAGTGCCTCTTTGTATTTTTCGATAGACGCTTGGTGCTGTTTAATTCGTTCTTCGTTATTTGCTACATTCGTTTCCCACTCCGACGTTTGCTCTGATACATTTTCTATTGCCTGTCCCAAACTGTCAAAATTTAATTGACCGCCTGTAATGTTTTGATAACTGTCGAATATTTCCTTGTTGTCCTCACGCAGTTTCTCAACCGCCGCCCTACGTTCAGCACCCGACATTGTGCTGTTGATTGCCTCATACTGCGTTTTTAACACGCCTAATTCTGTACTTAACTTTTTAGCATTTTCAATACGTTGCTTTGTTTCATTATTGACGCTTTGCAGTTTTGGGATTTCCTCCGACGATTTTTGTGCGTTGGTTCTTTTTTTACTGCTGTCGTCCTTGATTTCCTGCTGTTTCTGTTTCTTTTCCTGTTCCGCCTGTTCTTTTTGTGCCTGTACTATCTGTTTTATGATGTCCAGTGTTGAACTGCGGACACCGTTTTTCTGTTCTTCGGCGCTGATGAAATCGCTATAGTTGTCTATAAACCATTGCTCTAAAAATTTTCGTTCCTGCTCGCTTTCGTCGGTTTGTTGTCCTTGATTTTTTAATTCTGTCAATTCCTTATAGCGTGCAATATACGCGTCTACTGTATCGGCTACCACGGTCATATCATAGGCGGTCTTTGCTTTTTCCGAATATTCCTGTGCCATAGCCAGCGCGTCATTTCCCGATTCACCTAATTTTTGATGATATTTTTCTATTCCTGCACTTGCAATCTTCGCTACTGCCAATGTAGCCGCAAATGGTGCTGTTACTACTGCTGTTATTCCTGCACTCACTCCGGCAACACCGCCTAATGCCGCAAGAAATCCGCCTACACCTCCGGCACCTGTTGCACTTGCCGCCGCGCCTTCGGCTGCCGCCATTGCCTCTGCTCCTGTTGCTCCTGCTGTTTCTGCTGCCGCACCTGCCGCCTTTGCCGCAGTCTCCGCCTCGCCTGCTACTTTTGTAAACGAAAACAGCGATTTAATACCGTTTGCGAATGAAATACCTTTTGCCGTCAAACTCAATGCGGGTCCGATAATTGCTAATGCTGTGCCGATTTTCAATAATCGCTCACAATCTTCATCAGACAATCCACTTAACCAATCCGCCAAACTGCTTACCGCGTCTGCAGCCTTATCAATGAACGGTGCCGCACTTTCACCAAATTTTTGTGCGGCTACCTGCATTTTAACCATTGCTTGCTCAAACGTAAAACCGGATTTGTTTACGCCCTCCGACTGCTTTTTGAATGCCTCTTCTGACGCTCCGGCGGCATTACCCATTTTCTCTAATTTTTCTGAAAATGTATCAGCCTGCGCACCTGTCAATGCCAACATTGCAGTAATAGCCTCTTTTGAACTGAATAGTTCTGTTAGCTTTTCCTCGCTACCGCCTGTTGCCTCTGCCAAAATCTTCATTGCACCCGAAAAACCGTTTGCCTTTACCATTGCAAATCCCGATTCATAACCCAATGAATTTAGCTTTTTCTTTAATGCCTCTGTCGGTGTCATTAATCCGGTATATACCGCGCCTAACTGTGTAGATACTTCCGACGCTGTACCCGTTACACCTGTCAATGTTGCAAATATCGTAAACAATTCGTCCTGTGATACACCTAACGCCTTTGATTGTGGGACTACCTTACCGATACTTGACGCCAGTTCGGGGAATGTTGTCTGTCCTAATTCGACTGTTTTAAATGCCAAATCCGCAACGTGTTCTACTGCCTCGGCTGTCGTATCACCGTAACCCTTTGTAACGGCTGAAGTTAGATTGATAGAATCAGTCGTTGTCGCCAATCCGGCTTTTGCGGCCTTTGCGTTTATTCTTACTTTGTCGATTGTGTCGTCAGCGTCGCCGAATGCCGATATTACCTGATATGTACCGTCTGCAATATCATCTGTATATTTTGCGGTTTCTATTGCTACATCTTGTATACCCTTTTTCAATTCCTGCAGACGTTCGTCACCTATGGACAATGTTGCGATATTAGCCAATTTTTTATTTAGGTCCATATATTGCTTAACTGCCGCAGTTCCCGCCGCTACCAACGGTGCTGTTACTGTTGCCGTTAATGTGTTACCGACTTTAGTCAATCCGTTTCTGACACCTGCAGTTTTGTCCTGTAATTCGCTATATTTGTTTTTAACCTGTGTAATATATTGCGACTGTTTTTTTAATTCATCTGTCGTCTGCTTTAACTCATTTCTTAAATTTGCCTCTGCTAATTGACTTCTCGATAGATTGTTACTGAAACGATTGAAATTCGTATCAGCTGTTTTAACGGCACTTTCAGCCTTTTTTACTTCGTCTTTCAACTTTTTCATTTCGTCGCTGTTGGCCTTTAGGCTTGTCTTGCCCTTGTTGTATGCCTCATTCGCACGTTCCAAACGTTGACGGGCGGCGTCCTGTGCCTTTGACGCCTGTTCTACCATTTGTTTATATTTCTGTGTAATCTGTGATTGTTGGTTTAGCTGTGTAGACAGGGATTTATATTTATTCTGTAAACGGTCCAATGATGAACCTGTCGTTTTTAATGTGGCGTCTGTAACCTTAAACTCATTTTGCGTTTGTTTCATTGAATTACCTAACGCCTTGATTTCCTGTTGTGCCTCTTTGGTGTTAAAACCAATGCTGATATTTGTACCGTCACTCATTCTTTTCACCTCATATTCCGAAATCTGCTAAACTCGGCAGTTTATCGTTATTCTGTTTTTCTGCTGTTTTTGTGTTTCCGTTCATCATCTCATAAATTTTCCAAAATTTACGGGGTGTGCATTCCCAAAATTCATCATCTGAAAATTGCAGGCGGTAACGTCCTATAAAATATAGTTTGTCCCAATCGTACGGAGCGTCCCGCCTTACTGTTCCCCCTGTTCTTCCGTTGCCTCCTGCACTCCGAACGCTGAAATTACTGCGGCATATACCACATCATACAAAATATTTATAGTACCCAACGAAATCCAATCTTCAATATCCACTTTTCGCAAATTGTACCTTTCGCCAACCATTGCATATAGAAAATTTAAAACATCACCGTATATATCTGTCTTGTTTCCGAACATTTCAATAGCTTGGCCGACACTTCCGTACATTTGCTCCAATACTCGCAATGCTCTGTATGTCAGCTTTATTTCGTATTCCTTATCCTCAATTTTTATCTTCTTGCCCTTTGCGATACACGCGGTTAAATCTAATGTTTCTTCCATTTTCAAAAACTCCTTTCATACGCAAAAAACGCACATCATAATGATGTGCTTGATTTATTTGCGTTTCTGTGTTATACTTGATTTATAAAAACTTATTTTTTCCTTTTACCGTCCTGCGTGGGACGGTTTTTTTTATTTAATTATTCTTTTGGAACTGTGTCACCTGTATTTACTGTAGGTGTTGATGTCGTTCCTTTTGCGTAGATTTTATTTATTTTTTCTACTGTCAGGAATGCATCCGCCTCTTTTTCAGTGTCAAAGACACCGTAAATTCTCCAAACACCGTCCGCACGTCTTGCCATTGATTTGAATGACATTGTGTCAGACTGTGGATTTAGTTTTTCAGTTCCGGCTGTTTCCGCTGAAAAATCACTTGTGCTGTATTTTGTTCGTAACAGCCACACTGCTAAAATTTTACCGTCGTTTAACGGTGTCATAAATCCTGTTGCAAATTCGGCAGGGTCGTCCTTTTCTGTTGATACATAAATTCCGTCCTCTGTTAATGTTTCATCTAACAACATTGCCTGTTCTGCCGGTGAAAACATTGTTCTTTGCGCCTTACCGTCATAACCTGTACACTTTGACAATACGTCAGTGCAATCGTCACTGTCTACGTCTGTTGTTTGTGTTTTTGCAGTTAAATCAATATTCTGCACATTTAGCAAATGTTTAACTTCGTCGTATTCAACTTTAGGCTCACCGCCTGTCATTGCCGCACTTTTATCACTGATTATTTTTGCAATTCTTAATCCTTTTAAACCTGTTCTGATTTGCATAATTTTATACCTCCATTTTTAACGTTACATTTATCGGTTTGTGATATATATTTGTATCTGATTCGTACATATCGTTTTGCAGTTCTACCCTGCACATCAAAAAATCTGTTTCCAACGTTTCTTTTACTGCCTTTGATAGTTCAAACAAATTATTCTGTTTGCTCCAAATATCCAAACGCGCGATAACAGTATTCATTATTGCGCTGTCATCAGCATATTCGGAATCGTTATTCAGCATTTCAAACATTGTTATTCGCGGAAACAAATTTTTGTCTTTGTCCGGTGCTCTCGGATTGTTGTATATTGCGGCTATTTTTTTCGTTACCGCCGCAGATTTTTTCAATGACTGATATATCATTAACATTGTATCTTGCAACGCTATCCCTCCAATCTTGACTTGATTTCTTGCTCTAATGCCGATTTCATTTTTGGTTCAACGACAGATTTAACTGCCGCCTCTGCTTTTTTCATAAACGGTCTTGCCACCATTTTGCTTGTACCGTTTTCAACATAAAATAAATACTGTGCAATGCTCCAATCCAATTTAGCACCGTCACCGTCAAACACTCCAACTAACTTATATCGTCCGCCGTAGCCGTCACGCGTTTTACTCGCCCGAACGTGATTTCGGGCGTGAAAACTGTCTTTTTCCTTTCGGTCATATGGAACGTGCGGTTTGAATGTGCTGACTGCCAACGGTGCTACTTCGTCCAACACTTTGTCGGCCACTTCGTTCATTGATACACCTAAATTTTCAATTTTCAGTACCAATGACGAAAACCCCTCATATTCAACGCCGTATTTAGCCATTGTTGACCGCCTCCGCCGTTATGATTTGTATGTCGTGCGATTCGGATGCGTCGTTTATTGCACGGATATTATAATATGTCCCACCGTATTTTATATAGTGGTCCTCTGTCAGATTTTTTTTGTATCTGATTGTAAACGTCACCGTTCTTTCGGCATTTACCGCCGCCGCAGTAAAATACTCTGAACCCCTAACGTGTTTCACATTCGCCCAAACGGTACAGACGGGGACATATTTCTGTCCCTCGTCGCGTCCTGTTTCAGGATTGATACCGTCTGTTAATTCGCAAATTTCAACACGTCTGTTTAATTGTCCGGCATTTATCATCAGCAACACCTCACAATAAATTCACGGAATGCAGTGCCAAAATCTGCGTAACTGTCGGATTTTCTTTGTCAGACTGCACTGTCATTTGTCGATTGTCGTACATATCACCGCACAACACCAACGCCGCAATCGTCAAATCCTCGTAGTTATCCATTTCTTCATCAGTTAAACCGGTGTACGATTTTATGTACTGAATGGACGCCGTATGAATAGTTGAAAATGTTTGTTCTTCGCCCTCATACTCCGCACGCAGATATTCGGCTATGTATTCATCTGTTAATTCGCTGATTTTCATATCTGCCACCTATTATGCAGCTTTCATTTTCAAACCTGCGATTTTTTGGCTTTCAACGATTTTACTGTCAAATTCAGTGTAACCGCATACACCGATTGCGTATTGTGTCGCATATTTTTCAAGTAGTACGTTGATTTCCATAGCGTTGGCTAATTTGACATACAAACCGGACATATCGCCATATACAATAGTTGTTGTGCTTGCCGCGATTTTAGGTGCATTTTCTGAAACGTATACAGGCTTACCCAACAGCTCCCAACCGAACTCTTTTGTAATATCGCGGTTTAGTATGTAATTACCCTCGTTATCCTTTAACTTTCGGATTTGTGCCAGTGTTTCTTTGTTCATAATCCAGCACGCATTTTGTTGGAACTGCTGTGGCACTGTCATTTGAACGTCAATCAATTCATCAGCTATAATATCCTTTGCACTTGCTGATGTAACTAAATTCGTTGTTTCAAATACACCTTGATATTTATTTTTTTGACCGTTTAACAATCCCTTTTCAAGAAATTCTGCAATATTTTCAGCTACTTTATTGATTGTAAATGATACCAAATCAAAACCGCTCTGATTGATTAATGATTTAGAAATCAGTTTCAATACGCCGACAATATAGTTTTCAAGTGTTATTGTCGTGAATTTACCCGAACTTTCGGTCAATTCCTGCATATCTTCCACTAATGTAGCACCTGTATCAGTTGTATCGTCGTAAACAGGGAACGACAAATTACCGCCAACGTTGTATATTGTCGCCATACTGTAAATAGGTGATAATTCTTTCACTCTTTCGATAATACGGTCAGCGATTGTCGTTGGAATCAAGGCTTTTCCGCTGTCTGCTGACGTGCTTAGCGCCCTTGTTTCACCTCTTAGGAACTTTTCAAATTTTGCCTCATCCGCCGCACGTTGTTCCATATTCTCTTTTTTTGCTCCGCCAAATTCAGCACTTGACAAACTTCTTGCCTCATTTTGTGCTTTTAATGTTTTATCAATTCCGTCAATTTCTTTTTTGATTTCATCAAATCTTGATGTTTCATCATCTGTCAACGCTCTTGTTTCCTTTTCTGCGTCTTTGATGATGTTTTCCATTTCCTCAACCAGATTATTACGTTGTTCAATCAAATCCGGTAATGCTCTTGTTTCAAATTTTCTTGCAGCTTTTCTTTCAAAATCTCTAAATATTTGCTTTTTACTTTTCATTGTATTGTCCGCCTTTCATCTTTAAAAACTCAACTTCGTGTTTGTAACGTGAAATTAATGCACGTTTTTCTTCTTCGTCCTCGTCGTTCTTTTCTTTCTTCTCTTGCTTTGCTGTTTCTTTAACGACTTGACTTTCGTCCTCATAACTTCGTCTTTCAAATGCTTTTTCTTGGTCTGAACGTTGTTCAATGCTTGTTGCTATGTATGCCGGTGTAACACTTAGAATTGATACTTCGGACATATCAATGTCCTTCAAATATCGGTGTTGCATACCGTCGTCAGCGTCTTTCCATTCGTCAGCACAACTATAGAAACCAAAACTCCAACCGCGTAACTCGCCTTTGTTGGCCTTTTCGATAACTTCGGGGTCTGCTACGTCACACGACGCAAACAATCCGATATTATCTTCACGCAGTTGCAATTCACCTGTTTCTGTCGAACCCAAAATTTTATCCGCTCTGTGATTAAAACGTAATTCAACGTTTGGATTTCGTCTTAACGACTTTGCGAATGTTTTCGGTTCTACACGTTCTATGAACTTGCCGTGACTTGACGAAATCGGACGGCTGTCACGTCCGGTCGCACAAACATAGCCCTCAATATGAACGCTATTCGCTCGTATTTCCACTCTTATCACCTTTAACACCCCCTTTCATTTCCTCGACATCTACTGTCTGATTTGTGTTTGGTGTATATACTTGTCCCTTTTGCGGGTAGTATAAAACGTCGTTTAATCCCAATTTGACAAAATCCAAACCTAATGGCGGTAATCCTTCCATTTCTCGGACTTCATCTATTTGAATGAAATTGTTTTTAATACCTGTTTCATATGCGGCATATCTCTTTTGCATATCGCCTTTTAACAGTGTCTTGGTATCTATCGAAAATGACAACTTGCCGTATTCACTTTGCAGTAGCAAATCTTTATTCAGTGCCGTTTCAATGGCTTTGATAATCGGCAAAATTGCCGATTTGATACCGTTGTTATAGTTTTCATCACTGCACGTCCCGTTGATTATTTCAGGGGACAGGTTGAATAACTTTGCTATTTCAATCGCGTTTGCCTCTTTGTTTTCTTTCAACTGCATTTCCACACTTGACAATGACGCCTCTGTGAATTTTAAACCGTTGTTTAACACCATTATGTTCTCTTCGTTGTTTCTGTAAAATCGTTGCCACGTTCTTTTTAATTTGGTTAATGCCGATTCCTCTAATCGTTTTTCCGATTGTAAAAAACCTTTTTTGCCGCCGGATTTGACAAGACTGTTTTCAAATTTTAACGTGTTGTATGCCACTGACAACATCTTATTGTTTTCTTCGATTATGCCTTTGCCTGTAGCTCCATTTTCACTGCGACGTGTCAGTTTTAAAAACTCCCAATCGCAGTATTTCTGACCGTTCACCATTATGTCATAATCTTTAAATATCGGGTCTGTTCCCTCGATTACGGAAACTTTTGACGATTTCACATAGTGCAGACTTTTAACGGCGTTTCGATTTCGGTTGATAAAAATATATCCCTCACCGTCTGTCAGAACATCAGATAACCACGCCGTTTTCATCTGAAATGCGTCTAATTTATCGCCTGTTTCACTGTTTAACAGATGAACTCTGAAATCATCTTCGACATTACCGCCGCCGTTAATATCTTTCAGAACTATCGGCAACATTGCTATTGTATTGGCTATGAAATTTACACAACTTGTCACGGTCGGAATGCTCATAGCCTCGTCTTTTGAAATCGTATCGCTTACACCTGCGATTAATTCAATGATGTTTGTACCGCTATCTTCCGCCGCACGTCTAAAAAATTTTCTTTTCCACATTTTTTCTTTCACTCCCTTATGCTGTTTGTATGCCCCAATCTAATCCGGTGTCGAAAATTTCGTGTTGTTGCATTATGTACACGGCTATGATTGTAGCGACAACCATATCAACCTTGCCCGCAGAACGTTTTTTATTGACGTACTTGTTTTTGTTCGTATCTTCTGTACATTTTGCATTTTGGTAATTGATTTCGTACAATTCGTTTGCCTTGTATAAAAATTGGTGGTTTAAAATACATTCCTTTAACAGTTTTGTCGGTGCGTGCAAAGTTCGTGAGTGTTGCTCTACTTCCGTCACGTTATAGCCGGCACGCTCCCATTTTTGTGCCGACGACATTGCATTGCGTCGGTCATATCCAATATCAATGATTTTGACGCCGTACTGTTCTTCAATCTTCATTACATATTCTTCAATAACCGCGTAATCGACAACTCTGTCACCGCACGCCACGCACTGCATTTGTTTTATAAAATGCCTGTAATCCACACGTTCCGTCGCACTTTTTTCGTCTGTCCGTGCCTCGGGTATAAATGCCAGTGGCTCGCAATAAACCACTCCGTCAACATATGCCACCATTACAACGGCACAGTTATCTGTTGTTTCCGCCAAATCGACACCAATATAAACGTCTAATCCGGTCCAATCAATCTCGCCGTTCTCTAATCGACACGCCTTTACGTCTGCAACGTCAATATAGCTTTCAGTTCCTATTCCTTGATAAATTATGTTGCAGTGCTTTGTAACAAAATTTTCACGGCGGCTCGGCATTTGTATAGCACGTTCCCTGTTGTCTTTCAAATCTTTCATTATGCTTGGGATTTCTAACGCTAACGGATTGGACTGCTCCAATATTCCGTCGTCCCTCATCCATTCATCTTCTTTGGTGTTGTCCGGTTCATACAGCAACGCAAAAACTTTGTTGTCATTGATTACTCCGTCCAAAACGTTTTTTGCATACTGTACTTCGTCCTCGAACGGATTATCGAACGTCGGGTATTTAGTGCTAATGATACAGCCTAATTTATTCAGTATTGTCAACTGTCCTGAACGCATTGCCTCAATCGCATACGGGTTCGGTAATGCTCCCACTTCGTCCGCCAAAAATGCGTTTGGCAGACGTCCGTCAAGTCTTGAGTTGGAATAGTTCAACGGGATATATACATTCTCATTCAGCAGACATTTAATATCATCCCTACGAATTTTGAACCTATCCATTAATGCAGGACTTGACAATATAATCTCTCGGATTGCCGTTTTCACTTCTCTTGACAATGTTCCGTCCGGTGCGACCGAATAGAACTTTGAAAATTTCGGTTCACAAAAAAACAGCAGTATGAAAATGACGCCGATAATAATTGTCTTACCGTTCTTTCGGCATATTTCCAATAATGCTGTTTCATATTTTCGTTTATTTTTATTTCCCCTGTATACCGTACACAATACCGAGATAATCAGAAAAAACTGAAAACCCGCAAGACTTTCGTATACAGTTTGATTTTTTGCCATTCCCGACGGCATAATCATTAATTTTAATAGTTTGTCTATCAGTTGAACTTTTTTCTTTGATATGCAAAACTCGTTGTCTTGCTCATCTGCAATTTGCAAAAATTCTTTGCATTGCAGTTTGACGTATTTCGGCGCGTTGATTTTTCCGTCGCAAACGTCTTGCGCATATCTATACGCTTTGTGTTCTCTATCCATCATATTCGTTCGCCTCTTTCAGTGCATTTAACAGCGGGTCCTCTTTGTTTTTGCTCGCCGTTAAATTTAAACTGCCTATCTTTGCTCGTGCCTGCGGTGACAGACACAATTCATTACAACAACGGTACAAATCTTTTGTGTATTTGTCCTTACTTGCCATAAAATCTTTATTAAAAATCAATGAAAAATCATCATTTATTTTGCGTTCTATATCCTGTAATCGGTCAACTGCAATAGAAAATTGAGTTAAAATATACACGTCCAAATTACTCAAAATTCCGCTCTCGTCCAATTCCTTTTTTATCTTTCGGAAAATCTTTTTTTGATTGTTCGACAAATACGTCGGAGGTCGGAGGTTATCAGCTTTCCCGCGAATTTTCTCTTCGACTTCTTGACGTTGTTTTTCTTCCGATTTTGTGTTGTGTCGTGATTGTGTTTTTACCGATTTCGCCGGTCGTGCCATACCTCCCTCACCTCTCGTATTTTTTGAATTTTAATTTAAAATTTCATTTTGGGAATTTTTTGCGTGCTTATACCCCCTGTTTCCTGTACAAATCCCCCAGCCGAAAAAATTCTAATGGCCGGGGGGTGTCTGTTCCTGCTCTAATGCGATTTTCTGCAATACTTTTTTCGGAATTTCGCCGCTGTCTGCCATTTTATGGTGGCAGTCGCAAAGGCTGATTAAGTTACTGTTTTCATCACGCAGTTCGTAATTGTCTTTAAGTGGTACAATGTGATGAACACTGATACCGTTCGTATTGTATTGACGTGCACCGTATTTATACAATCCACGAACGCATATTTGACACATATTCATATCACGTTCTTTTATCTCATTGCGTTTGCGTTGCCACGAAATTGTATTTCTGTATCTGTCATATTCATACGTTTTTTTATTTCGGCTCTGCCTACGCTTTGCCTGTGGGCATTTGTACATAACGTCGTGAATACGTCCACAGTACGGACAGCTTTTTCTCATTTATTTTTCACCTCTTTCCGCCGTTCATATATCACTTATATCTATCTTGCCACTCATCAGCTCCGGCAACAGTGCGTCCCGTAACTCTGCTAAATATCTGTTTTCTTCAAGATTTAGATAATATATGTGTTGTTTCCACGTGTTAAATATCATCATAAGAATACTTG
>OMGR01000668.1_pt1 | contig 21195 bp, 18 predicted proteins | sample 1646061 | NCBI WGS metagenome assembly OMGR01 (sample SAMN05578583, study PRJEB25193) | human gut metagenome | biome: Human Microbiome; feature: human-associated habitat; material: feces | host: Homo sapiens | place: USA:Birmingham | reverse complement strand
AAATAAAAGACAAAATGTTCACCGTTTCCATTAAGGAACAGGACATATTGAAAGAAGTAACCCGTGTAGCGAACGAAATCAACCGCGATTTGGCGGGTAAGAATCCGCTTTTCCTAAGCGTGTTGAACGGCTCGTTCATGTTTACTTCCGACCTGATGAAGCGCATCACCATTCCTTGTGAGATTTCTTTCGTTAAACTTGCCTCTTATCAGGGAGTATCTTCTACGGGAGTAATCAAAGAAGTGATCGGCATCAACGAAGACATCTCCGGACGCACCATTGTCATTGTCGAAGATATCGTAGATACCGGCCTCACCATGCAACGCCTGCTGGAAACCCTCGGCACACGCGGCCCCAAGGAAATTCACATTGCCTCGTTACTGGTGAAACCCGACAAGTTGAAAGTGGACTTGAACATCGAATACGTAGCCATGAACATTCCCAACGACTTCATCGTAGGCTATGGTCTGGACTATGACGGATTCGGACGCAACTATCCCGACATCTATACCGTAGTAGACTGAAACCGGGAAAAGGCAGCAAGGCAAAGGTATTAATTTGTAAATCAAAAATAATAGCTAAACAAATGTTGAACATTGTAATTTTCGGTGCTCCCGGTTCAGGTAAGGGAACACAAAGCGAGAGAATTGTAGAGAAGTACGGTATCAACCACATTTCCACCGGAGACGTGCTCCGCGCAGAAATCAAGAACGGCACTGAGCTGGGCAAGACAGCCAAAGGCTACATCGACCAGGGACAACTGTTGCCGGACGAATTGATTATCGACATCCTGGCAAGCACACTGGACAGCTTCAAGGATAGCAAAGGCGTTATTTTCGATGGTTTCCCCCGTACTATCGCACAGGCAGAAGCATTGAAGAAGATGCTTGCCGAACGCGGACAAAGCGTAAACGTTATGCTGGACCTTGACGTTCCCGAAGACGAACTGATGAAACGCCTCATCAAGCGCGGACAGGAATCAGGCCGTGCCGACGACAACGAAGAGACTATCAAGAAACGTCTTACCGTATATCATTCACAGACAGCTCCGCTTATCGATTGGTATAAGAACGAAAAGCTGTACGCACACATTAAAGGTATAGGCGAACTGGATACTATTACGGCAGATGTTTGCAAAGCAATTGACGCTGCGAAATAATATTTGATATCTAAAGCAGATATTTTTAACGCAAATTACGCGAACCATTACGGATGCCTACTCGTCCGTGCGGTTCGCGTAATTTATATTGTTTCCTACATCGGCTCTCAGCCGTTCCACCATTTTACACAGATTCGCCTCGTTCTGTTCATCCGAAACAGTGGGGTCTTTTACAAAATACCCGCAAGGCAAGTCCGGACAATCACCGCAATTCTTTTTCCTCTTGGTGCGACAGCAGTCATAAATGCGGCAGACATCATCACCCGTATACCGCAACCAGAATACTTTTCCTTTTATTTTCCTGCATCCGCCGCATTCCAGCGGAAAAGAAGCACACTTTACGCAAACCGCACCGCAGGGAGAAGGCTCAACAAAGTCATCTTTCCAGAACCACCACTTGCACTTCATCGGGTCGGGATTCCCGGTGTTTACAAAGTATTCCACGGCACGATAAAGATACAACTGGCAGCGGTCAAGAGTGCAACCGCGCAACCGGCACTCCTCGGCATAAAGTTCTTCGGCGCTCTTGCCACGCAATGAGGCGATAGTGGTATACCCCATCAGTATCAGGTCCTGCTCCGTGCAGGCACCTATATTGGGAATCGTTCTCAGTTCACTCATTAAGATTATTGTATTAGGATGTAAATCAATGAACAAAAATAACGTTATCAATCCATCCAACCTAACAAATCACAACCCAAATTTGAGCATATCGCTTGAAATCACTAATTTTGCGCCTGTTATCCCGACGATAACAATAAAGAAACCTAAAAAGTAAAAAGAATATGGCTGAATCGAATTTTGTTGACTACGTAAAAATCTATTGCCGCTCCGGTAAGGGCGGTCGAGGCTCCACGCACATGAGACGTGAAAAATACATTCCCAATGGCGGCCCCGACGGAGGTGACGGAGGACGAGGCGGCCACGTGATTCTCCGCGGCAACCGCAACTACTGGACCCTGCTGCACCTGCGCTACGACCGCCACATCATGGCAGGCCACGGCGAGTCGGGCTCCAAGAACCGCAGCTTCGGCAAGGACGGAGAGGATAAAATAATCGAAGTGCCCTGCGGCACGGTAGTGTACAATGCCGAAACCGGTGAATACATCTGCGATGTAACCGAGCACGGTCAGGAAGTCATTCTGCTGAAAGGCGGACGCGGCGGACTGGGTAACTGGCACTTCAAAACCGCCACCCGTCAGGCTCCCCGCTTCGCACAGCCGGGCGAACCGATGCAGGAAATGACGGTTATCATGGAGCTGAAACTGCTGGCGGACGTCGGTCTGGTAGGCTTCCCCAATGCCGGAAAGTCGACACTGCTCTCGGCTGTGTCTTCGGCAAAACCGAAAATCGCCAACTATCCCTTCACTACATTGGAGCCCAATCTGGGTATCGTGTCCTATCGCGACGGAAAGTCATTCGTTATGGCGGACATTCCCGGCATCATCGAAGGGGCAAGTGCGGGCAAAGGTTTGGGACTCCGTTTCCTGCGCCACATCGAACGCAACTCACTGTTGCTGTTCATGGTTCCTGCCGACAGCGACGACATCCGTAAGGAATATGAAATTCTGCTGAACGAATTGCGTACTTTCAATCCCGAAATGCTGGACAAGCAGCGTGTGCTTGCCATCACGAAATGCGATATGCTGGATCAGGAGCTGATGGACGAGATAGAGCCTACACTGCCCGAAAGCATTCCGCACGTATTCATTTCGGCCATTTCCGGTCTGGGCATCTCCACACTGAAAGATATGCTGTGGGAAGAGCTGAACAAGGAAAGCAACAAGATAGAAGGCAAGATTGAAAGCATTGCCCACCGCGCCAAAGACATGAGCCACCTGAAAGAAGAACTGAAAGATGAAGGCGAGGACGAAGACCTCAGCTACGAATACGTTGACGACGAGGACATCGAGGACCTTGAAGACTTTGAATACGAGGAAGAGGATTGGGAGGATGACAGAAAATGATTCCTCTCACAAAAGATAAAAGAATGTTGGGATATGAGGTACTTGCCCCATATCCCGACATTTCTTGTTTTGTAACCACCCGGCATGGCGGATGCAGCACCGGCAACTATGCTTCTTTCAACTGCACTCCTTATACCGGAGACGATGCGGATTGCGTACACAAAAACCGGGAACTGTTATGTGCCGCCCTGCCTGTGCGCCCTCAGGAACTTATCATCCCCTTTCAGACCCACGGCACCGATTCCCTCATCATCGACGATACCTATCTGAACGCAACGCATAGCGAACGGCAAGCCATGCTGCAAGGCATCGATGCACTCATTACCCGCATGCCCGGCTGCTGCATCTGCATCTCCACCGCCGATTGCATTCCCGTATTATTATATGACAGGCAACGCCGCATTGTTGCCGCAGTCCATGCAGGCTGGCGGGGAACGGTAAACCGCATTCTTGCCAAAACCCTTCACCGGATGCAGTCTGCCTACGGAACAAGGGGAACGGATGTCATTGCCTGCATAGGGCCGGGCATCTCCCTCGACTCGTTCGAGGTGGGCGATGAGGTATATGAAGCGTTTCGCACCGAAAATTTCCCGATGGAATACATATCCGTATGGAAGCCCGAAACGCACAAATACCATATAGATTTGTGGGCAGCCAACCGTTTGCAACTCTCCGACTTCGGAGTGCCGCCCCGGCAGATAGAGAATGCAGGCATCTGTACCTACCGGCAGCATGAGGACTTCTTCTCGGCACGGCGTCTGGGCATCAAGTCGGGACGTATCCTGTCGGGAATTATGTTGAACAGACAGGAAAAGGAAGAAAGAAAGTAACGCCTATATTTGAAAGAGTTGCAGTTTATGGCTACTTTTGTACCGTGCCGATAAGTTGAAGCAACTCTAATTCTCGACTCACATTATACGAACAAACCAATACCTCCAATGATATGAAACAAAACCGGGAAGACATTCCTTTCGAATATGCCCATTGTTTTGCCACAGACGGGCAGTGTCCGCAACGTTCGGGATGCCTGCATGCCCTGATAACGGAGCTTCCGATGAAAACATCGCAATACGCAAGCAATATCATAACCGCCATAGACCCGCGCTACATTGCTTCGCTGCATGGCAAGGGCGGCTGTACCTTCTACCGTAGCTCCGACCTCAAGCGTTATGCCTGCGGAATGTCCCGGATGTTCGACGCCGTGCCCAGCAGAATCGTAAGCGAAGTCAGAAGATGTGTACAGAACTGCTTCACCTGCCGCAGCTATTACTTTGCCAGCCGCAAAGGCAAGAGACTTATCTCACCCGCAGAACAGGCGGAGATTGCATCCGTTTTCCGTGCCCTTTGTCCGGAGTTACGTCCCATATACGACAGCTTTGAGGAAAGATACGAATGGTGACCGGAGAAGTACAGGTGGGTGATACTGCAAACCTGCCTGTGCCAGACCTATCCCGCACTTAGTTTATTTTTATTTATCCACAATAAACTTCGAGTTTAATCCTATTAAACTCCGGGTTCATTAGGATTAAACCTGAAGTTTAACGCCGTTAAATTCCAAGTTTATCCACGACGAACCGACAGTAAACCATACACAATGAAAAGCCCCATGTACCACATCACCTTATCCGAAGAGATTAAGCGCCTCTGCCCCGCCTTTCAGGGCGTTGCCGTCATGGCGCAAGTAACCAACTCCGCACACAACTCAGAGCTGTGGCGGGAAATCGACGCTTTCACCCGCGAACTGAGAGCCGGTGAAACCGCGGAAAGCATCAAACAGCAACCCGCCATCGCCGCCACCCGCGAAGCCTACAAGCGTTGCGGCAAAGACCCCAGCCGTTACCGTCCTTCCGCCGAAGCATTGCGCCGCCGTCTTATGCGGGGGCTCGAACTGTACCAAATCGACACGCTGGTAGACCTCATCAACCTCGTATCGCTCCGCACCGGATATTCCATCGGCGGCTTCGATGCGGACAAGATACAGGGAGACAGCCTTGAACTCGGCATCGGACGTGCGGAAGAACCCTTCGAAGGCATCGGGCGCGGAACGCTGAACATCGAGGGGCTTCCCGTCTACCGCGACCGGGCAGGCGGCATAGGCACTCCCACCAGCGACAACGAACGTACCAAAATGGGACTCGAAACCCGGCGTATCCTTGCCATTGTCAACGGATACAACGGACGCGAAGGGCTGGCGGAAGCTGCCGGAATGATACAGGAACTCCTGCGGAAATACGCAGACTCCGACGGCGGAACAATACTCTATTTTGAATAAACAATGACAACAAAGTGATGCCGCCATGCAAGCCGGTGCAAAAAAATAACACGCAGAACCGTCCAAGTATTCAAACGTTTCACTACATTTGCAAAACGTTTTACCTGAAAAAAAGAATTGAACTTTAAAACATATCGATGATAGAAAAACTGATTGTTCTTGAGGATATCGACCCGGTTATCTTTTACGGCGTAAACAACGCCAATATGCAACTGATAAAAGCTTTGTATCCCAAACTCCGCATCGTTGCCCGCGGCAATGTCATCAAAGTGCTGGGAGATGAAGAGGAGATGTGCGCGTTTGAAGAAAACATCACCAAACTTGAAAAATATTGTGCCGAATATAATTCTCTGAAGGAGGAAGTCATCATCGATATCGTCAAAGGGAACGCCCCGCAGGCTGAGAAGTCGGGCAATGTCATCGTATTCAGCGTAACGGGAAAGCCCATTATTCCGCGCAGCGAAAACCAGTTGAAACTGGTAGAGGCATTTAGCAGGAACGACATGGTATTTGCCATAGGCCCTGCCGGGTCGGGCAAGACCTATACGGCCATCGCCCTTGCCGTACGCGCGTTGAAGAACAAGGAGATAAAGAAAATAATCCTCAGCCGTCCCGCCGTAGAGGCCGGAGAGAAACTCGGCTTCCTGCCCGGCGACATGAAGGACAAGATAGACCCGTACCTGCAACCGCTTTACGACGCCTTGCAGGACATGGTTCCCGCCGCCAAACTGAAAGAGTACATGGAGCTGAACATCATTCAGATTGCTCCCCTCGCTTTCATGCGCGGACGCACGCTGAACGATGCCGTAGTGATTCTGGATGAAGCGCAGAACACCACCACCCAACAGATAAAGATGTTCCTCACCCGTATGGGCATGAATACCAAAATGATTGTAACGGGGGATATGACGCAAATCGACCTTCCCCAGTCACAGACTTCCGGACTGGTGCAAGCACTCCGCATCCTGAAGGGCGTGAAAGGAATCAGCTTCATCGAGCTGAACAAAAAAGACATTGTACGCCACAAACTGGTTACTCAGATTGTGGAAGCCTACGAAAAGTTTGACAAAGAAGCGAAAGCCGAACGGGAGAAACGGAAAGCAGAACAAGCCGCCGGACAGCAACTCCCGGCATAGACAGTAAATATCCAACTCATAAATATCACTAAAATGAATGCATTAACAGCAACAGATTTCAACTTTCCCGGACAGCAAAGTGTCTATCATGGAAAAGTGCGCGATGTGTACAACATCAATGGCGAAAAGTTAGTTATGGTCGCTACCGACCGCATTTCAGCTTTCGACGTAGTATTGCCGAAAGGTATTCCTTTCAAAGGACAGATGCTGAACCAGATTGCAGCCAAGTTCCTCGATGCCACCACCGACATCTGCCCCAACTGGAAAACAGCCACCCCCGACCCTATGGTAACCGTGGGCGTAATGTGCGAAGGCTTCCCGGTTGAGATGATTGTACGCGGCTATCTCTGCGGCAGTGCATGGCGCGCCTACAAGAGCGGTGTCCGCGAAATCTGCGGCGTAAAGCTGCCCGAAGGCATGAAGGAGAACCAGAAATTCCCCGAACCCATCATCACCCCGACCACAAAAGCCGAAATCGGCGAGCATGACGCCGACATCTCCAAAGAGGAGATTCTTGCCAAAGGCCTGGCCACCCCCGAAGAGTATGCAATTCTGGAGAAATATACAATGGCGCTCTTCAAACGCGGTACGGAAATCGCTGCAGAACGCGGCCTGATTCTCGTCGACACCAAGTACGAATTCGGCAAGCACAACGGCACTATCTACCTGATGGACGAAATCCACACACCGGACTCCAGCCGCTATTTCTACTCCGAAGGCTACGAAGAACGCTTTGCCAAAGGCGAACCGCAAAAGCAGCTTTCAAAGGAATTCGTGCGCGAATGGCTAATGGACAACGGTTTCCAGGGCAAAGAGGGACAGCAGGTTCCGGAAATGACCGACGAAATCGTGACTTCCATCAGCGAACGTTACATCGAGCTGTACGAGCACATCACCGGCGAGAAGTTTGTTAAAGAGGACACAAGCAACATCGCCGAACGTATTGAAAAGAACGTAACGGAGTACTTAAAGTAACGATTGACGGATGGACTACCCCCAAGAACACATCAAGCCTTACGGCAACGACGGCAAGAAGAGCGAACAGGTTGAAGAGATGTTCGACAACATCGCCCCCGCTTACGACAAGCTGAACCATACCCTGTCGATGGGCATAGACCGCAGCTGGCGCAAGAAGGCGATTGACACGCTCCGCCCTTTCAGCCCCCGGCGCATCATGGACGTAGCGACCGGAACCGGAGACTTTGCCATACTTGCCTGCCGCGAATTGCAGCCCGATATGCTCATCGGGACCGACATATCCGAAGGCATGATGAACGTGGGACGTGAAAAAGTAAAACAGGCGCACCTCTCGGACAGGATTTCCTTTGCCCGGGAGGACTGCACCTCTCTCTCGTTTGCCGATGAAAGCTTCGATGCCGTGACCGTGGCGTTCGGCATCCGTAACTTTGACGGACTGGATAAAGGATTGTCCGAAATGTGCCGCGTACTCGTACCCGGCGGACATCTCGTCATTCTGGAGCTCTCCACGCCGGACCGCTTCCCGATGAAACAACTCTTTACCGTCTACTCCAAAGCCGTCATCCCGCTACTCGGCAAGTTCATTTCGAAAGACAACAGCGCCTACACCTATCTGCCCCAAAGCATCCGCGCCTTTCCGCAAGGCGAAATCATGCAGGGAGTAATCCGCAAGGCAGGGTTCAGCGAGGTACGCTTCAAGCGATTGACTTTCGGAATATGCACCTTATACATTGCTAAGAAATAGTCACTTATATTCCCCCTTTAACACATTTTGGATATGCAGAAATACGGTTTAATCGGTTACCCGCTGAAACATTCGTTCTCCATCGGCTACTTCAACGAGAAATTTAAAGCAGAGAACATTGACGCCGAATATGTGAACTTCGAAATTCCCCGCATCGAAGACTTCATGGAAGTGATTGAAGAAAACCCCAATCTCTGTGGACTCAATGTAACCATTCCCTATAAAGAACAGGTTATACCCTACCTCGACGAACTGGATAAGGACACCGCCAAGATTGGTGCGGTCAACGTTATCAAGATTGTCCGCCTTCCCAAAGGCAAAATCAAGCTGATAGGCTGCAACTCGGACATCATCGGATTTACGCAATCCATCGAACCCCTGCTGCAACCCCAGCACAAGAAAGCGCTTATCCTGGGCACAGGCGGTGCATCCAAAGCCGTATATCGCGGTCTGGAGAATTTAGGAATAGAAAGCACTTTCGTGTCACGTACCAAAAAGGACGACAAGTTCCTGACCTACGGGGAGCTGACTCCCGAAATCATGGCCGGACATACGGTCATCGTAAACTGTACGCCCGTGGGCATGTTCCCCAAAGTGGATTTCTGCCCGGACATACCCTACGAACTGCTTACTCCCAACCATTTGCTCTACGATTTGTTGTATAATCCAAATGAAACACTCTTCATGAAGAAAGGCAAAGCGCAGGGAGCCGTCACCAAGAACGGACTTGAAATGTTGCTGCTGCAAGCCTTTGCCGCATGGGAAATTTGGAACAAGTAACATGAAAAAAATACTGAAATATTCATTCATAGGTCTCGCTGCGCTTTGTACCGCCCTGTTGTGCGGCGGATACTATATGCTGGGGCATGCGCTGAACCCGGATGAACTGATCACACGCTCCCGCAACAGCCAGGCTTCCTACGAATACATGTTCGGGCAATATCCCGAGCTGAAGCCGTGGGTGGACAGCCTGCAGACGGCAGGGGCGCTACGCAACTTCTATATAAAGAACGACCGGGGCGAAACCCTGCATGCGCTGTATGTAGCCGCCGCCGAACCCACCCGTAAAACGGCCGTCATTGTGCACGGCTATACCGACAACTCCATCCGCATGCTCAACATCGGCTACCTGTACAACCGGCAACTGAAGTACAACATCCTTCTGCCCGACCTGCACGGTCATGGTGCAAGCGAGGGTGCCGAGATACAAATGGGCTGGCTCGACCGTCTCGACGTACTGCAATGGACCGCAACCGCCGACGAGCTTTTCGGCAGGAACAATGAAACGGTGACCGCAGGCGACAGCACCCGTATGCGCAGCAGCGGTACGGAAATGGTGGTGCACGGCATCTCGATGGGAGCTGCCACCACCATGATGGTGTCCGGCGAAGTGGAACATGGAATACACCAGCAACCGTTCATCAAATGTTTCGTTGAGGACTGCGGCTATACCAGCGTATGGGATGAATTTCGGGGCGAACTGAAAGTACAATACGGCTTGCCTGCTTTCCCGCTGCTGCATGTGGCAAGCCGGCTTTGCAAGCAAGAGTACGGATGGGATTTCCGTGAAGCTTCGGCTTTGGAGCAGGTCAGGAAGTGTACCTTGCCCATGCTCTTTATACACGGCGATGCGGACTCCTATGTGCCTACATGGATGGTCTACCCTCTTTACGAAGCCAAGCCGGAACCGAAAGAGCTGTGGATTGTTCCGGGTTCCGCACATGCCATGTCCTACAAGGACTATCCGCAGGAATATACGGAGCATGTAAAGAAATTCGTAGGGAAATACATACGTTGACGTGATTTTTCCTACCTTAGCCCCTACAAATACAATAAGTATGAAACGATTTATCTCCATAGCATTCCTCTTGTGCATGTTTGTTTCCCTGCAGGCACAAGAGATTTACACCACCGGAAACATTCCTAAAGTACATCTTCAGGACAAGACACGCTACGTTTGCAACCCCGCCGGTATCCTTTCCGCCCCGGCATGCGACGAAATAGACCGCATGCTCTATGCCTTGGAACAGCAAACCGGCATTGAAACCGTAGTGGCGGTTGTTCCGTCCATCGGCAGTGAGGACTGTTTCGACTTCTCGCACCGGTTGCTCAACGAATGGGGCGTTGGCAAGAAAGGAAAGAATAACGGACTGGTTATCCTGCTGGTAACCGACCAGCGCTGTATTCAGTTCTATACCGGATACGGACTGGAAGGAGACCTGCCCGATGCCATTTGCAAACGCATTCAAACGCGGGACATGATTCCTTACCTGAAAGACGGTAACTGGGACGCCGGTATGGTGGCCGGCGTTCGTGCCGTATGCGCCCGTCTTGACGGAAGTATGGTAAACGACCCGGACGAAAGTGACGGCGGCTCTCCGATAGGATTGATTCTGGCCGTTGCGGGGTTCTTTGCCATCGCCATCGCGGCAGGAATACTGAAAACACGCGCTGCAAGCAAATGCCCGCAATGCGGCCAGCATAAGCTGCAACGGAGCAACAGCGTGCTTATCTCACGCCGCAACGGAGTACGGACGGAAGATGTCACCTATACCTGCCGCAATTGCGGACATAAGGTAGTACGCCGCCAGCAGTCTTACGATGAGAACTATCGGGGCGGAGGTGGCGGTGGTCCCGTCATTTTCGGAGGCGGCGGCTTCGGCAGCAGTGGCGGAGGATTCAGCGGTGGCAGCTTCGGAGGCGGCATGGGCGGTGGCGGCGGAGCCGGTTCACGGTTCTGAGCGGAACGGCCGGGCGTCTCCTGTAACAAACCAATTCAGATTGCATCATTAATAACAAAAAAAGAAGTATGAAAAAATCAACCATTATCATCATTGTTGTCGTAGCCCTTCTCGCCATTTGGGGAGTCAGCGGTTATAACGGACTCGTTACCATGGACGAAAACGTCAGCGGGCAATGGTCTAACGTAGAAACACAATATCAACGTCGTGCCGACCTGATACCGAATCTCGTAAACACAGTCAAAGGATATGCCTCTCACGAAAAGGAAACGCTGGAAGGTGTGGTAGAAGCCCGTAGCAAGGCCACCCAGATGACCGTAGACGCCAACGACCTGACACCGGAAAAGCTGGCCGAATACCAAAAGGCACAGGGCGCGGTTACTTCCGCTCTCGGCAAGCTGCTCGCCATTACCGAAAACTATCCCGACCTGAAAGCCAACCAGAACTTCCTGGAGCTCCAAGCCCAGTTGGAAGGTACGGAAAACCGCATCAACGTGGCACGTACCAACTTCAACAATGCGGCGAAGAATTTTAATACGGCAATCCGCCGCTTCCCCAAAAACATTCTTGCCGGTCTTTTCGGCTTTGAGAAGCGTGCCTACTTTGAAGCCGCCGAAGGAAGCGAACAAGCACCTAAGGTGGAGTTCTAAAGAGACGGAATTGAATATCAAATATCCCCTCATCCGGTGTCGCACCCGCACAGACTTGCAAGTACGATGCCGGATGAGGGGATATTTTTTACGCAAAGCTAAGGCTATAAGCGAAATAATCACTACTTTTGTGCTCAATTGAACAAACTTATTATCCCATGAGTAATCAACGATATATGATGAGAGGCGTCAGCGCATCCAAAGAAGATGTGCACAACGCCATTAAGAACATCGACAAAGGTATATTCCCGCAGGCTTTCTGCAAAATCATCCCCGATATCCTGGGCGGTGACCCTGAGTATTGTAATATCATGCACGCAGACGGCGCAGGAACAAAATCCAGTCTGGCCTACATGTACTGGAAAGAGACAGGCGACCTTTCCGTCTGGAAAGGCATCGCACAGGATGCGCTGATTATGAACATCGACGACCTGCTCTGTGTAGGTGCTGTGGACAATATCCTGGTATCGAGCACCATCGGACGCAACAAGCTGCTTGTGCCCGGAGAAGTGATTTCCGCCATCATCAACGGTACGGACGAACTGCTTGCCGAACTCCGCGAAATGGGCGTAGGCGTATATGCCACCGGTGGCGAGACCGCCGATGTGGGCGACCTGGTGCGTACCATCATCGTTGACTCTACGGTAACCTGCCGCATGAAGCGTTCGGATGTTATCGACAATGCCAATATCCGTCCGGGAGACGTGATTGTAGGTCTCTCCTCTTGCGGACAAGCCACTTACGAGAAAGAGTATAACGGCGGTATGGGTAGCAACGGACTTACCAGCGCCCGCCACGACGTATTCGCCAAATATCTGGCGGAGAAATATCCGGAAAGCTATGACAAAGCCGTACCCGACGAATTGGTATACAGCGGAAAGCTGAAACTGACAGACAGCGTGGAAGGCAGTCCGCTGGATGCCGGAAAGCTGGTGCTCTCTCCCACCCGTACATATGCGCCGGTGGTTAAGAAACTGCTCGATGCGCTCCGTCCCGAAATTCACGGTATGGTACACTGCTCCGGCGGTGCGCAGACCAAAGTGCTGCACTTTGTCGGAGATAACTGCCGCGTTGTCAAAGACAACCTTTTCCCCGTTCCGCCGCTGTTCAGGACCATCAAGGAGCAAAGCGATACGGACTGGAGCGAAATGTACAAGGTATTCAATATGGGACACCGTCTGGAAGTATATCTTTCTCCTGAGCATGCGGAAGAAGTGATTGCCATCAGCAAAAGCTTCAACATCGATGCACAGATTGTAGGACGTATCGAAGAGAGCGATAAGAAAGAACTGATTATCAAGAGTGAATTCGGAGAGTTCAGATATTAATGCCGACTTGTCATCTCATAACATTACCACTTTAATTAAATGGCAGATAACAACACCATATTAGAGAAACTGGAAGGCCTCGTTGCCCGCTTCGAAGAAGTGTCCACACTGATTACCGACCCGGCGGTGATTGCCGACCAGAAGCGCTACGTCAAACTCACCAAAGAGTACAAAGAACTGGGCGACCTGATGAATGCCCGCAAAGAGTACATGCAGGTACTGAACGGCATCGAGGAAGCCAAAGAAATCATCGCCAACGAAACCGACGCCGAGATGCGTGAAATGGCACGCGAAGAACTTGATGCCTGCCAGGCACGCCAGCCTGAACTGGAAGAAGAGATAAAGCTCCTGCTTGTCCCCGCCGACCCGCAGGACAGCCGCAACGCCATTCTCGAAATCCGCGGTGGTGCAGGTGGAGACGAAGCCGCCATTTTTGCAGGCGACCTCTTCCGCATGTACACCAAGTATTGTGAGGCTAAAGGCTGGAGACTGGATATATCCAGCGCCAACGAAGGCGCAGCCGGCGGTTTCAAGGAAATCATCTGCTCCGTAACGGGAGACAACGTATATGGCACGCTGAAATATGAATCGGGCGTACATCGTGTACAACGCGTGCCTGCCACCGAAACGCAGGGACGTGTACACACATCCGCCGCATCCGTGGCGGTACTGCCCGAAGCCGAAGAGTTCGATGTAGTCATCAACGAGGGAGAAATCAAATGGGATACCTTCCGAAGCGGCGGTGCGGGCGGTCAGAACGTAAATAAGGTGGAATCCGGCGTACGCCTGCGCTATAACTGGAAGAACCCGAATACGGGTGTCGTAGAGGAAATTCTCATCGAATGTACCGAAACGCGCGACCAGCCGAAGAACAAAGAACGCGCCCTGTCGCGCCTGCGTACCTTTATATACGACAAAGAGCACCAGAAATACATCGACGACATCGCTTCCAAGCGCAAGACAATGGTCTCTACCGGTGACCGCTCGGCAAAGATACGTACCTACAACTATCCGCAGGGACGTATTACCGACCACCGCATCAACTATACCATTTATAACCTTGCCGCCTTTATGGACGGTGATATTCAGGATTGCATCGACCATCTGATTGTTGCGGAAAATGCAGAGCGACTGAAAGAAAGCGAATTGTAGTTATGAAAGGGCTATCAGTAGAGAAAGCGTTTCACACGGTTACCGAAGCGTTTCAGAACTGCCTGAAGCGCTTCCCGGTTACGGTAGCCTTTATCTTTGCATTCACTGCCTATCTCATTCATCTGACATCAATAAGCTGGACAGGCGAAGAACGGTTGCTGTTTATAACCGGTTACTACCTGTCGGTAGGCATCCTGCTTTCGCTCACGCTTCATCTGTGGAGCGAAGAAGTAAAAAGCCGGATGTGGAAGACAGGCATACAACTTGCCGCACACGCCCTGCTCATAGCCGATGCTTTCCTGCTCTACCGTTATCTCGGTACAGAGAGTTCATGGATTGAAATCGGCATCGCCCACACGGCGGCCATTCTCACCATAGGGCTTTCCACATTCTTCCTCTCGTTCCTGCGCGAGAAGAATGACATTGCCAGTTGGAATTTTGCACTGAACGCTGTTTCTTCGTTCGCTGTTACACAAATCATAGGCCTCATCCTATGGGCAGGCATCAGTCTGCTGTTGTTCTCACTGCACCAGCTGTTCGACATCCATTTCAGCGGAAAGTGCTATGCCTATATCTATTATCTGTGCAGCATAACGCTCGCCTTGATACTGTTCCTCGGATTGTTGCCGCAGGGAGAGGACAAACACAACCGCGACCCCCACTCATCCGAATTCCTGAACGGCATCATACACTACCTGTTCCTTCCGCTTACAGCCGGATATCTGACAGTGCTTTACATGTATGCCGCCCGCATCCTTGTCAGTTGGGAACTGCCCACAGGCTGGGTGTCATGGCTCATCGTAGCATTAATGACGGTGTGCATCGCCATTCAATTCGGTCTGTATCCCGCACGCCTTGAAAATAACAAACGGTTTGACAACTGGATTGCCCGCTGGATGCCCGTACTGATACTGCCTCTGCTGTTGCTGATGACCATAGGCATCGTGCGCCGGTTCAACGATTACGGCATTACCGTTAACCGGCTCTATCTCGCCACACTCAACGGCTGGTTCTATTTTGTCTGTATCGGGTTGTTCGCCATCAAGGCACGGCGTATCAACTGGATACCCATTTCGTTTGCCATCATCTTTTTGCTGACATCGGCATTGCCCGTCAACTATGCCGGCATTACAAAGAATGTCATTCTTAACGAAATCAAAGCCGAGATGCAACGCAGTTGCCAGGCAAAAGCCCCCCTCTCGCTACAACAATATGAGGAATGGATGTACTCGCTGCCGGAAAAGCAGGCGATACGGATAAACAGTAAATTCAGATACCTGAACAGCTGGTTCGGCACGGAGAGCGTCACTCATCTGATAGACAGAAACGTAACCTACAACCTCTATTCCGTGGCAGCGGATACTGAAACAAATGCAGCGCCCGCCGGCACTGATAGCGGCAAGGTTACTTATAGCGGAGCAATCGACAGTCAAACGAACATCAGTGTTCCCAAAGGCTACACGCGATTTATCGCCATACCCAGCGACGGTATGTCAAGCCGCTTTCTTACCATCCCCCGCCAATATCTTGAAAATGGAATATTGCCCGTTTCACTCGATACCCGGACGGACAATCTGAACGATAGCGCATATATCGAACTCAGCACATTGGAAATGTTGGAAAAGAACAGCAAGCACGGTCATATACCGCCTACCTCTTTCCGATGCAATTCTCCCAAGAACCTGTTCATGCTGACTGCATTCGATATCCATTATGAAAAGAACAGTGACGAAGATATAAGAATGAGCATCAAGGGATATTTATTTAAAAAGTAAAACCATTAAACCAACAAATTGCGATATGAACAAACAACAACTCTTTGAGAATATCAAACGCAAGAAATCATTTCTATGCGTAGGTCTGGACACGGATATCAAAAAGATTCCGGAACACCTGCTGAAAGAAGAAGACCCCATCTTTGCCTTCAACAAAGCGATTATCGATGCAACAGCCGACCTGTGTATCGCCTACAAACCGAATCTCGCTTTCTATGAGAGCATGGGAGTAAAAGGCTGGATTGCCTTTGAAAAGACCGTGAACTACATCAAGCAGAACTATCCCGACCAGTTTATCATCGCCGATGCCAAACGCGGCGACATCGGTAATACCTCTGCCATGTATGCACGTACTTTCTTTGAAGAACTGGACATAGACTCGGTAACCGTAGCTCCTTATATGGGCGAAGACAGCGTTACTCCATTCCTCACCTACGAAGGCAAATGGGTTATCCTGCTCGCACTGACCAGCAACAAAGGTTCGCACGACTTCCAACTGACGGAAGACAAAAACGGTGAACGTCTCTTTGAAAAAGTATTGCGCAAGTCACAGGAATGGGCAAACGACGAGCAAATGATGTACGTGGTAGGCGCCACCCAAGGACGTGCTTTCGAAGATATTCGTAAGATTGTTCCCAACCACTTCCTTTTAGTGCCCGGCGTAGGTGCGCAAGGCGGTTCATTGGAAGAGGTCTGCAAGTACGGCATGAACAAGACTTGCGGGCTGATTGTTAACTCCAGCCGCGGTATCATCTATGTAGACAAGACCGAAAATTTCGCAGCTGCTGCACGCAAAGCCGCACAGGAAGTACAGGCTCAGATGGCGGAACAGCTGAAAGCGATACTCTGAGAAGCAAATAAGAACTTATTTTAAACATAACCGGGCAGAATCAGGTGAACAACTACCCATTTCGCCGATTCTGCCCGGTTCGTATCAATACATGATAATCCCGCATGATATGCTCGAAGGTTTCAAAAGGACCAATCTGTCATAGCCCGCCACATTGCAAATGTTTTCAATGAAGGAGAACTTGACAGAGACAGTAATATGCAAATTTTGCATAATACTATCTCAAAATATAAACCTACTGCGATTTACAACTTAGAGGTTATCATCTCAACACGACTGGTGATGAACTTCCTTGTATAGCATCATATTTTGTCATCTCCTAAAAACAAATTACCTTTGTCCTCAAATACTTAGCTATGCCTTACGAACGTAAAATCATCAACGATCCGGTGTTCGGATTCATCAACATACCCAAAGGACTGCTGTACGACCTTGTACGACATCCCCTTTTGCAACGCCTCACCCGTATCAAACAATTGGGATTATCGTCCGTGGTGTATCCCGGCGCACAGCATACCCGGTTCCAGCACTCACTGGGGGCATTCTACCTTATGAGTGAAGCTATCCAGCAACTTACCGCCAAGGGAAACTTCATTTTCGACAGTGAAGCGGAAGCCGTACAGGCGGCTATCCTCATGCACGACATCGGGCACGGTCCGTTCTCGCACGTGCTTGAAGATACTATTGTAAAAGGTGTCTCGCACGAAGACATTTCCCTGATGCTCATGGAACGCATCAACAAAGAAATAAACGGGCAACTGACACTTGCCATCCAAATATTCAAGGACGAATATCCCAAGCGTTTCCTCCACCAGCTGGTAAGCGGACAACTGGACATGGACCGCCTCGACTACCTGCGCCGCGACAGCTTCTATACCGGAGTGACGGAAGGTAACATAGGTTCGGCGCGCATCATCAAGATGCTCGATGTAAAAGACGACCATCTGGTCGTAGAATCCAAAGGAATCTACTCTATCGAAAACTTCCTCACTGCACGCCGCCTGATGTACTGGCAGGTATATCTCCATAAGACATCGGTTGCCTACGAAAAGATGCTCATCAGCACCTTGCTGCGTGCCAAGGAGTTAGCCGGCAAAGGCGTGGACTTGTTTGCCCCGCCCGCACTGAAATTCTTTTTATACAATGATATCAACCGGGAAATATTCTACAATAACCCGGACTGCCTGGAAAACTTTATCCAACTGGACGACAACGATCTTTGGACTGCCCTGAAAGTATGGAGCACACATCCGGACAGGGTGCTTTCCACACTAAGTATGGGTATGGTTAACCGTAACATATTCAAAGTGGAAATCTCCACCGAACCTTTCAGCGAGGAGCGTAAAGAAGAAATCACCCGGCAAATCGGCAAACAGCTGGACATCCCTCTTTCCGAAGCCGGTTATTTTATCTCTACCCCAAGCATTGAGAAGAATATGTACGACCCGGCAGACGACAGCATCGACATCCTGTACAACGACGGCTCCATTAAAAACATAGCCGAAGCATCGGACATGCTCAACATCTCCCTACTCTCAAAAAAAGTAAAAAAGTACTACTTATGTTATCAACGTTTGCATAGATAAGTATAAAATATTCACCGCAGGACAAGGATATATAAAAAAAAAGTCCGTTATTTGTGTTTTGAAACCATCTAACAACAATAAAACATGGAGTTCTCTGCTAAACAAATTGCAACATTTATACAAGGAGAAATCGTAGGAGACGAGAATGCAACCGTGCATACCTTCGCCAAGATTGAAGAAGGAATACCGGGGGCAATCTCTTTCTTATCCAACCCTAAATACATACCTTATCTGTATGAAACCCAATCGAGTATTGTTTTGGTTAATAAGGATTTCACTCCCGAACAGGAAGTAAAAGCTACCATGATTAAGGTAGACAATGCCTACGAAAGCCTTGCCAAATTATTAAACCTGTATGAACAGAGCAAACCGAAACGCACCGGCATCGACCCGCGCGCATACGTTGCCGAAACTGCCAAAATAGGCAAAGATGTTTACATTGCGCCTTTTGCTTATGTAGGAGACCATGCAGAAGTGGGCGACAATACGGTAATTCATCCGCATGCCACTATCGGAAGCGGTGCTAAAGTAGGCAATGATTGCATTATTTACGCAAATGCAACAATCTACCACGATTGTCGCGTAGGCAACCGTTGCATCCTGCATGCCGGTTGTGTAATCGGTGCAGACGGTTTCGGTTTCGCCCCCACTCCCGAAGGGTATGAAAAGATTCCCCAAATCGGAATCACCCTATTGGAAGACAATGTGGAAATCGGCGCCAATACGTGTGTAGACCGTGCCACGATGGGAGCGACTATCGTTCACAGCGGTGTAAAACTGGATAATCTGGTGCAGGTGGCACATAATGATGAAATCGGCGCCAATACGTGTGTAGACCGTGCCACGATGGGAGCGACTATCGTTCACAGCGGTGTAAAACTGGATAATCTGGTGCAGGTGGCACATAATGATGAAATCGGTTCGCATACGGTAATGGCGGCCCAAGTGGGCATAGCCGGTTCCACCAAAGTAGGCGAATGGTGTATGTTTGGCGGTCAGGTGGGTATAGCCGGACACATCCACATCGGAAACAAAGTGAACCTTGGCGCACAATCCGGTGTTCCCAGCAGTATTAAAGAAGGCAGTGTATTAATAGGTACGCCGCCTATGGAAGTGAAGCCCTACTTCAAGTCACAGTCCGTATTCCGCAAGCTGCCGGATATGTACTTTGAGTTGAATGCGCTCCGCAAAGAACTCGATGAATTAAAAAAACAATTAAATAAGTAACCAATGTTGAAACAAAAGACTCTGAAAGACAGCTTTTCACTCAGTGGGAAAGGTCTTCACACTGGACTTGATCTGACTGTTACTTTCAACCCTGCTCCGGACAACCACGGATATAAGATTCAGCGTACCGACCTGGAAGGTCAGCCTATCATTGACGCTGTTGCCGATAACGTGACCGAAACGACACGCGGCACCGTGCTTTCCAAAAACGGGGTTAAGATAAGTACCGTAGAGCACGGCATGGCTGCGCTTTACGCTTTGGGCATAGATAACTGCCTTATTCAGGTGAACGGTCCGGAATTTCCTATCCTGGATGGAAGTGCCCAGTATTATGTCAACGAAATAGAACGTGTAGGTACGGTGGAACAAAGTGCCGTAAAGGATTTCTATATCATCAAATCCAAGATTGAATTCCGTGACGATGCCACCGGCTCATCCATCATCGTATTGCCCGATGAAAACTTCAGTCTGAACGTACTGGTATCCTACGACTCGACCATCATCCCCAACCAGTTTGCCACATTGGAAGATATGGCAAAGTTCAAGGATGAAGTAGCCGCCAGCCGCACTTTCGTATTTGTACGCGAGATAGAACCGCTGTTGCAAGCCGGACTTATCAAAGGCGGCGACCTGGACAACGCCATTGTTATCTATGAACGTGAAATGCCGCAGGATGCCTACGACAAGCTTGCCGACGTAATGGGCGTGCCTCACATGGACGCCAAGCAGTTGGGTTACATCAACCACAAACCGCTGGTATGGCCCAACGAATGCGCCCGCCATAAACTGCTGGACGTTATCGGTGATCTGGCTCTGATTGGCAAGCCCATCAAGGGACGTATCATTGCCACACGTCCGGGACATACCATCAACAACAAGTTTGCCCGCCAGATGCGTAAGGAAATCCGTCTGCACGAGATACAGGCCCCTACTTACGACTGCAACCGCGAACCCATTATGGATGTAAACCGCATCCGTGAACTGTTGCCGCACCGCTATCCGTTCCAACTGGTAGATAAAGTAATTGAGATAGGTGCCAACTACATCGTAGGTGTCAAGAACGTAACAGCCAACGAACCTTTCTTCCAGGGACACTTCCCGCAAGAACCCGTCATGCCGGGCGTATTGCAGGTAGAGGCCATGGCGCAGACAGGCGGTTTACTTGTTCTGAACTCCGTAGACGAACCCGAACGCTATTCCACCTACTTTATGAAGATAGACGGCGTCAAGTTCCGCCAGAAAGTAGTGCCGGGAGATACTTTGATTTTCCGTGTCGAACTGCTGGCTCCTATCCGCCGGGGTATCTCTACTATGAAAGGCTATGTATTTGTAGGCGAAAAGGTAGTGTGTGAGGCTGAATTTATGGCTCAAATAGTAAAAAACAAGTAAATTAATTATGATAAGTCCCTTAGCGTATATTCATCCCGAAGCGAAAATCGGGGAAAACGTAGAGATTGCTCCTTTTGTTTTCATCGACAAGAATGTGGTAATCGGCGATAACAACAAGATTATGGCGAATGCCAACATTCTGTACGGTTCACGCATCGGCAACGGGAATACAATCTTTCCCGGAGCTGTAATCGGTGCTATCCCGCAAGACCTGAAATTCCGGGGAGAAGAGACTACCGC
>OMGR01000660.1_pt1 | contig 21619 bp, 18 predicted proteins | sample 1646061 | NCBI WGS metagenome assembly OMGR01 (sample SAMN05578583, study PRJEB25193) | human gut metagenome | biome: Human Microbiome; feature: human-associated habitat; material: feces | host: Homo sapiens | place: USA:Birmingham | reverse complement strand
GTGCAGCCTTGAACTTTTGGTTACTTTTCTTTCAAGAGAAAAGTAACATTCAATTTTGATAAAAACTGAAATAAAACAACATAACGATTATGATAACAGTTAACGATTTTAAGAATAAAGACAACTTCTTCCTGATGGCCGGTCCATGTGTGATCGAAGGGGAAGATATGGCTCTGCGCATTGCAGAAAAGGTTGTGGGTATCACCGAGAAGCTGAATATTCCCTACATCTTTAAAGGCTCATACCGCAAAGCGAACCGCTCCCGCCTGGATTCATTTACCGGGATCGGCGATGAAAAAGCCCTGAAAATCTTACGCAAAGTCAGCGAAACTTTCAACGTTCCGACCGTAACGGACATCCATGAAACACACGAAGCAGCCATGGCCGCCGAGTATGTCGATGTCCTCCAGATCCCTGCTTTCCTGTGCCGTCAGACCGACCTGTTGGTTGCCGCCGCCAATACAGGAAAAATTGTCAATATCAAAAAAGGCCAGTTCCTTTCTCCGGGAGCCATGCAGTTTGCCGTACAGAAAGTGGCCGATGCAGGAAATGACAACGTTATGATCACCGAACGAGGCACGACATTCGGCTACACAGACCTGGTTGTCGATTATCGCGGAATCCCGCAAATGCAGGAATTCGGTTACCCGGTCATCATGGACGTCACCCACTCCTTACAGCAACCCAACCAGACATCTGGCGTAACAGGTGGTCTGCCCGCCCTGATCGAGACAATAGCCAAAGCCGCTATCGCCGTAGGAACCGACGGACTATTCATCGAAACTCACCCGGAACCTGCTAAAGCCAAATCCGACGGAGCAAACATGTTACAGTTAGACTTGCTGGAAGGTCTGCTAACCCGGTTAGTACGTATCCGTGAAGCGATCAGGGAATAAGATTTTGATAAGAAAGAAGGGGAATAATCCCCCCGGAAGAAACATACGGACACAAAAAAAGGAGCCTCATTCCCGAAGCTCCTTTTTTAATGTATTATTCTTATTATCCCATTTTACTGATCTTCCTCAGCTTATCCTCATCTATCAGCTTGATCTTCCGACCGTCGATAGCGATGATGCGCTCAGCTACAAAAGTAGATAAAGTACGGATAGCATTGGAAGTGGTCATATTCGACAAATTTGCCAAATCTTCACGCGACAGGTAAATACTCAAAGTAGCCCCGTCTTCTTCCAATCCATAACTATCTTTCAGGAATAACAAAGATTCTGCCAGACGACCCCGGATATGCTTCTGCGTAAGGTTAACGGTACGTTCATCCGCAACCCCCAGGTCAAACGACAACTGACGAATAAAGAACATGGCTAAGTTTGGGTTACCCATCAATAGCTCAGTAACCACTGTCATCGGTATCAGACAAACAACAGATGCCTCAAATGCAGACGCATTCGTCAGATAATTTTCCTGAGCAAAATTAGCGCGGTAACCAAAATACTGTACAGGCTTAATCATCCGGATGATCTGACTACGACCGCCAACACCTTCCTTAAAGATTTTCACTTTGCCTCTCAGTAAGCACATCATGTCCCTTGGTTCGTCGCCCTCGCAATAGATCAACTCGTTACGTTTGAAATGCTGGATCGTCGAATTATTACGGAGAATGTCCCGTTCCTTTTCGGTCAGAACTCTCCATACTTCTGCTAAACTGGCCGACAGATCGACCTCTTCTTTTTGTTGCTTAACCACGACTGTTTTATAACATACTTATGAAGCACAAATGTACAACTTTTCTTTTGAATTAGTAAAATATTTGATACTATAAATTGTGTTCCCGGATACATTTTACTTTCTTTTGCTACTCATTTCAATTTTATTCGTTACGTTTGCATCAAAAGGGGTGATAATTTGTTGAAAAGATACGTTTTGATATTTACTCTGATTTTATTGACTATAAATGCTCTCGCCAAAGCGGATAGCAATTATAGAAATAAGGTGTTGCCCGACTTAAAGGAGAAAACAGAATCGTCTGTAAAAGCGGATTCCATTATGGAAGAGGTAATTAAAAACGCCGAAAAATACCAGCATGTCCTCTCCCGGTACGAAGCAGAAATATATATAAAAGGACGGACGGAAATACTCAAACAAAACTTTCTGATGCGTTTCGCCCATCATCTTTTCCCTGTAGACCGGAAAAATAAAGATATGATCTTCGAGATGATCAGCGATTCCAAGTTCAACGCTCCCAACAATTTCCTGCATAACTTCCGGGCTGTAAACGGAAACAGTATTCCCAACAGCAAAAAGCAACAGGAAGCACTGGGATTCCTCAACCTGAATGTATATTCTTCCACCATATACAACGAGGGTATCATCACCCCCATGACCAAGCAAGCATCCAAATTCTATACATTCGACCTGGAGAGTGTAAGCGATACCAGCGGACTGAAGATTTATAAAATACGCTTCATGCCGAAGTTATGGAGCCAGAAACTTATCTGCGGTGACCTGTATATCCGTGACCAGTCCTGGATCATCGACAAAATAGATGTAAACGGACGTTTCGATTTCGCCGAATTCAACCTGGTCATGACATTCGGACGCGATTACCGACGCTTTATCCTTCCGGATAAGGCGAGCCTATATCTGCGTTACCATGTTCTGGGGAATGCCATTGCTACCAGCTATCATTCTTCATTCACTTATAAAGCGGTGGAATGGGTGGAAGAAGATAATGAAACTCAACAAAAGAGGTCACTGGATCTGACCGGATATTATAAGTTATCTTCAGATACGGTCCCAATTATCACAGACACTGCTTTCTGGAACAAAGAACGGGATATTCCTTTAACAAAAGAAGAACAATCCTTATACCATATAGACAGTGATAACAATGAGCAAAGAATAGACACTGCCAATATCACGAAATACCTGAAACTGACGGAGAAGTTCACGAATACGATCAGTATGGATTACAAGACCACCCGTCTAAAATATTCCGGGATATTCAACCCCTTCCAGTTGGGATATTCAGGACATAACGGTATTACTTACCGGCAACGTTTGCGCATCAGCAAGACATTCGACAAAGACCGTCAGATCCGCTTCCGCCCGGATATCGGTTTCGTATTCAAACGGAAAGAAATCTTTTTCACCGTGTCCGGAGACTGGGAATATCTGCCGGAGAAAAAAGGTATATTGAGCCTCTCGATCGGTAATGGTAACCAGAGTTACTCTTCAGCCATTATGAAAGAGATAAACGAGCAGTTGAAAGACTCCACATTCAATTTTGACGATTTGAATCTGGAATACTTTAAACATTATTATGCAGAGATCCGTAACAATATTGAGTTATTCAACGGTTTTCAAGTCTGGGCAGGTGCAGCCTATCACCGTCGCATACCCGTAAAAAAGAAAAGCCAGATACCCAACCCCGGAGAAGGCGTTGAAGATATCATCAATGAGAACTATCATGATTTTACTCCCGTCGTCGGCATTTCCTATACGCCACGCCAGTATTACTGGATGGACGGATATCGTAAAGAATATCTGTATTCCTATTATCCGACCATCTCAGTCGAATTTGCCCGTGCAATCCCCGGAGTAGGTAAAAGTTCCGGCGATTACGGACGGATCGAAGCGGATATTCACCAAAGCATTGCACTCGGTTTGTCCAGAAAACTCAATTATCACATCAGCGGAGGTATTTATCTGAATCCCAAATCTATTTACTTTGCCGATTTCCGTTATTTCTCACGCCGCCAGTTCCCGGAATCGTGGGGAGATGAATTCGGAGGAGTATTCAACCAGCTAAGGAGTTTCTGGTTCAATGCATCCGACAAATATGTGCAAGGACATATTATGTACGAAAGTCCCTTCATCCTGTCACAACTTTTCAAGAAGAAAACATCTAAGTACATTCTGTCTGAACGGTTTTATTTCAGCCAACTGTGGACACCCGTTTTGCCGAGTTACACAGAGGTGGGATATGGTTTCGGTAACCATATTTTCAACGTTGCCGCCTTCGCCGGATTCGATAGATGGAAATACCAGAATATCGGCCTCAAGTTTGCTTTCGAACTATTTTAATAGGACATTTATGGGCGGACGATCATTATACCGCTGTTACGCTTGATACTTTCCACGTATTCCTGTAAAGGAGCTTCATTGACTATCACTTTCTTTTGCGTAGTAGATGCATGGATAAAGGTCAGTTCATCCCCTACCCGGCAAACAATGCCGACATGAGAAATGTCCAACCCTTTGATAGTCGTGACGAAACAGACGATGTCTCCGTCCTTTATTCCTTCTGCCAGTTTGTTTATATCCGATTCCGGAATATAATAATAAGGACGGGCATTGATCTCTTTTTCTTTTGCTGCGATCCGGGCAACAAGTTCCGGATGCTCTTTCAAAGGCTTATAACTATCCGGATGTGTAGACATGAAGGATACGTCGACAGGCAAGGAGACTCCTCCTATTTCCCGGGTAGCATCTTTTACTATTCCTTTTCGCTGGTTCTCAAAGATCCAGTCTGTCGTATAATGCAAACGGTCGGTATAATCATGGATTTCCCCGTTACGATAACGGATCGTTTGCAGGTTCTTACAAAACTCATCAAAAGACGGGGTAGCTGATTGCATAGTCTTCGTTAAAGCGACAACATTCTCTACCAATGTCATACAATCCATTTCGCGAAGATTGATCACCAGGCCTTCGGGTTCCTTTTCCAATGTGGCTGCCACATAAGGCGCATCCAGGAAGAAACGGGCTGTCTTAACCATTAACTCTCCGGTTGGCAACGACTTCACCGGAGTCATTTCTGAAAGATAGCGGTCAAAGACAGCGCGGTCCTCATCGGTACAGTATAGCTTATCAGCAGCCTGTCCACGGAAAAAGACCAGACAGGTAAAAAGCAGGATCCAAAAGCTCTTCCTATTGTTCATCGTTTTCTTGTTTTAAATCGTTTGTCTTCCCTTCCCTTTCCGGTTCAAACCAGTTAATAAGGAGAGGATTCATGCCATGCTAACGGGAGTGCCACCCTATTGGCAAAGTCTTGCCATGCCTGTGGCAAAGCTCTGCCAATGGCTTGGCAGTGGTCTGCCATCGTAATGGCAAACCTGTCACTATAAGCAGATAATACAAGTATCCTTATACCTTTGTTTTCAGTAACTCCTCCAACTTAATCAATTCATCCCTGAACTGGGCAGCCTCGATAAAGTCAAGCTTCTTGGCAGCCTCCGTCATTTGCTTCTTCGTTCGTTCGATTGCTTTTTCAAGTTGCGGACGGTTCATATACTTAACCACCGGATCGGCAACCAGGCTTGGTTCCGGTTCGACATAAGCATACGGTTCTGCTGTGACCGGTTGCTGTTTCTCACCCAGAAGAGATACACTGGTCTTAATAACCTGCCTCGGGGTAATCCCATGCTTTTCGTTATAGGCAAGCTGCTTCTCCCGGCGACGGGTTGTCTCATCCATTGTCAGTTGCATGCTGGCCGTGATCTTATCTGCATAGAAAATTACTTTTCCGTTCACATTACGGGCAGCACGTCCGGCTGTCTGCGTCAGGGAGCGGTGGGAACGAAGGAAACCTTCTTTATCCGCATCCAAAATAGCGACTAAAGAAACTTCCGGCAAATCCAGTCCCTCACGAAGCAAGTTCACCCCGATCAGCACATCGAACAAACCTTTCCGCAAATCGTCCATGATCTGAATACGTTCCAATGTATCTACATCGCTATGGATATAATTACAACGTATTCCCATCCGGGTCAGATAAGCAGTCAGTTCTTCCGCCATACGTTTGGTCAGGGTCGTTACCAGGACACGTTCATCTTTGGCCGAACGCAGGGTTATCTCTTCCATCAGGTCATCGATCTGGTTCAATGTCGGACGAACTTCAATGACCGGATCGAGCAGTCCGGTCGGACGGATCACCTGGTCGACAACGATTCCCTCACTCTTCTCCAACTCATAATCGGCTGGCGTCGCACTGACATAAATAGCCAGCGGAGTAAGCGACTCGAACTCATCAAACATCAGCGGACGGTTATCCATCGCCGCAGGCAGGCGGAAACCATATTCCACCAGGTTCTTCTTACGGGAATAATCCCCTCCGTACATGGCTCGTATCTGGGGTATCGTCACATGGCTTTCATCGATCACCAACATAAAATCTTTCGGGAAATAATCGAGCAGGCAATAAGGACGCTCACCGGCCATACGCCCGTCGAAATAACGGGAATAGTTCTCGATGCCCGAACAATGTCCCAGCTCACGGATCATCTCCAGGTCGAAAGTGACACGTTCGTATAAACGTTTCGCTTCATAGTGCTTGCCGATCTCTTTCAGGAAATTCACCTGTGTACCGAGATCGACATCGATCTGGCCGATCGCCGCATTGATACGCTCTTGTGTAGTCACGAACAGGTTTGTCGGATAGATATTCAGCTCATCCTGCTCATCTATCTCCTGCCCTGTCTTCGGGTCGAAAGAAGACAAACGGTCGATTTCGTCTCCCCAGAATTCAATACGGTAAGCTACGCCGTCGAATGACTCGATGGCCGGGAAAATATCGACCGTATCGCCGTTCACACGGAAACAACCACTGTTAAACTCCAGCTTGTTGTTCACATATAAAGCATCTACAAACCGGCGCAACAGTTTATCGCGGTCGATCTGCATACCTTTTTCCAGATGCGTCACCTTCTCGGCAAAGGCTGTCGGGTCCGCCATACCGTACAAACAGGATACGGAAGAAACAACGATCACATCTTTCCGTCCCGACAATAAGGAAGCTGTGGTACGGAGACGCAGTTTGTCTATCTCTTCGTTGATCTGCAAATCCTTCTCGATATAAGTATCCGTAGAAGGCAGGTAAGCCTCCGGCTGGTAATAATCGTAATAGGAAACGAAATACTCTACGGCGTTATTCGGAAAAAAGGCTTTGAACTCGCTATACAGCTGTGCAGCAAGTGTTTTGTTATGACTTAGGATCAGGGTCGGTTTCTGTACCTCCTTGATCACATTGGCAATAGTAAATGTCTTTCCCGAACCTGTTACTCCGAGGAGCGTCTGGAAAGGCACACCACTCTGAATGCCCTCCGAAAGAGCCGCTATTGCTTCCGGCTGATCCCCCGTCGGGCTGAATGGTGAAGATAACTCGAAATTCATTATTCGTATAGTCCTTTTTTAGGTATAACTATCCAGAGTATCAAATAAGCTATTACCCCGGAAAACACAGTAAATATACTCAACAGGATATAACCGACGCGTACCAGTGTCGGATCCCAGCCAAAGTAATCGGCTATGCCGCCGCAAACTCCGGCAATCATTCCGTTATTCGAACGGTAAAGTCTTCTTGGTGCTTCTTCCATGATGCTTTATTTTATTTTGTTTTTGTAAAGATACTATTTAATCTGTATAGCTGAAGTAATCCGGTTACAAATTGAACCAGTAATTCATCTTCAGCATAAAAGTATTGGTTGCCGGAAGTCCGAACATACGGTCCAGGTTACTACCCCAGCCATCTATCTTCCGGCTTTCCTGGTTGGACATGCGGTGTTCCCAAACAAAATACAAGGTAGAACCCGGCAAATATTCCCAACGTGCCACTAGGTTGGAGCGGAACTCGTTAAAGCTGAAATCCGGATTCTTAAAGGAGGCTTCACGACCTTCGCTCTTGATATGATAAGTTCCGTCAGCATAGTTGAGTTCATCTCCGGAAAAGATATGGAAACGCTCGTCATAAGTATGAGACTTCGTATCGGCAGCCTCTTTAAAATCGCTGAACTTCGCCGTTGAAGTAAACGGGGAACCGTAGAACTGGATAGAGATATCCGGTGTCACGTTCACCTGTAACCTCATCGTTACCCCGTATGTTTTCTGATCCATATGCCCCATCAGGTAGATCAGTGAAGGATCATCCTGAGCAGATGAGGCAGCCGACGATTTCAACGTGCCGACATACTGCATATTGTCCGTATTCCAGGCATAATCTACCTGTCCCGATAAATAAACATGGTTGCCTAAACGGAAGGTAAGACTAGGCGACAGCGTATTAAAACGGTTATAGCCGTCCAGGTTATGATTTCCTTCATATTTCAACATAAACATCATCCGTTGGGCTTTGTCCGTATTCACTTTAACCGAAGTCTGGAAATAAGGATTCAGGCGCATGTCGGGACCACCACGAAGCATACGGCTGTCCAAGCGGTTCCAGACAAATGTTTCTTTCATATCCATCTCATAACGGTTCATCGTCATGCTTTGCCAACGAAGGGCCGCATCGTTACTGAAAGGTGTTCCGCCATAATTCCATTGGTTCTTCTGAGTCAGCGTAAACGCATTATAACGGAAATGCTTCCAGATATCCGTTTGACGGTAAGCCACTTCCGTCTCGTTCGTCCGGTTGTCCGTCTCCTTCATATATCCCATATCGTTCAGGTCGAAACCGGGAGACGACCAGCTGAATGTTTCGGAAAAAGCCCACTTGGCATTCCCTTTACGTCCGGCCTTCACATAACCGCCGGTCCCGTTCAAAGAGCGACGCTCCGGGTCCACGCCTAAATAACCGGCAGCAGATTCCCGCTGATAATAATGAACCGGGTTCGTTTGCAGAACGGTTATCGCCTCCTTGCTGCCGTTCAAAGAACTGAACATTCCTTTTACATCTATATAATAAAGGCGGTTATTGAAATACTGCGTAAAATCAACTCCGGCCGTAAACGCATTACGCACCATAAAATCTTCCAGGTAAGGCTGGTCGAGTGCACGGTTGACAGAGGTAAGCATTCCTCCCAGCAAACTGTTTCCTTTCCAGTTTTTCTGGACACGTGCCACCGTATAATTGGTCAGGGGTTCCACAACTTCGACATCCTCCATCCCGCTACGGGTTACTTTGGCGGAAGACCGGGCTGTTACACTCTGCACGACTCCCAGGGTCACACCGTGCCTGTTCGTTCCCGTCAGTTTCAAAGCACCAATGATCGGTACATTGTCTTTACTGTCAGCGAAACTATTTATATTATCAATACCCAACGGAGTATAAGACGGCGCAGCACCGATACGGCGGGTGTAGAACATCATGTCGCTACCGTTGGCAAAATCCAGGATATGTTTTCCTTCCAGAAAGAAAGGACGTTTCTCGTCATAAAAAGTTTCATAAGCAGTCAGGTTCATCACCGAAGGGTCCAGTTCCACCTGTCCGTAATCAGGATTGACAGTCAGGTCCAACGTAAAATCGGAAAGAGCGAATTTGGCATCCAACCCGACATTTCCTCCCCAGCTATGTCCTTTCTGATAAGGACTGCCGGGTATCTTCGGTTCATTCCGGTATTTGCCCATTACATAAGGAAGAAATTCTATTCCGCGCGGTTTCGGCAGATCGGTCATTCCGTGCATTTCCCCGAAAGAAAAGACATGACCGTTATTCTTCAAAGGGATCATACTCCAGTTCTGTACCTCATTGTTCCGGCGGATAATGCGACGGACATGAAGTCCCCATATTCCATCGTCCGAAAGCTGGTTATAACGCAACTGGCTGAACGGGATACGCAACTCTGCCGTCCAGCTGGAGTCGGCCATATTGATATGGGTCTTTCCTTCCCATACGGCATTCCAGCTCAGATTGACATTCAGCTTATCGGTAACGACCAGGTCGGTCTTGTTTCCTCCCAGATTGATGTTGAATTCCGGAGCCGCCCGGTAATCATGATACGTATCGAAGGCCACACTGATAAGGTCTCCCATGCTATTATCGTCGCGGTTGCCGATAAAGCGGATCATCTTTTCCGGATGACTATCTTTACAATAGACACCAACATAAATGTATTTATTATCATAAAACAGCTTTACCCGGGTGGGAGAAGCCGGTATCTTCCGTTCATAAGGGATAATCTGGACGAAACGGTCAGACCATTCTCCCTGCTTCATCCAGAAATCTTCATCCAGGCGCCCGTCCATAACCGGCTTTGCTCCTGTTACCTTTGTTATATTATAAACCCGCTTGTAGGCTTTGTCAAAGGGGACAATAGAATCCTGTTGTGCCTTACAAAAAGCACTGGTAAACAATAAAAAGGCAACAAAGGACAATCGGTATTTCATTTTCTATTACAGGTAAGCTGCCACTTTTTTACGATCCGTCTCCACTGTTTCAAATTCCGAAGAAACAATACTGCTTCCCATCGGAACGTTCTCATTCCGGTATTCCATCCGGCTGTAAACGATGCTGCGGGCAGAAGTATGGAACTCTTTCGCTCCCGTTTCCGCTTCTATCTGTGCGATATTATTTTCCCGTACGCCGCAACCCGGCATGATGATGATACGTCCGTCGGCACGTTTTACCAGTTCGGCGATCAGAGGAATGCCCTTTACAGCATCCGACTGCTGGCCGGAAGTCAGGATACGGTCGCAACCTAACTCTATCAGTTGCTCCAGTGCAGCGAACGGATCACGGCACACATCAAAGGCCCGGTGACAAGTTACCGACAACGGTTTGGCAGCCTCTATCAATCTCCGCATCAGAGGGACATCGATGTCTCCTTCTTTTGTCAGGCATCCGAAAACAACTCCATGAACTTTCAGCTGTTTACACAGTTCAATATCCAGCAACATAGCATCTATCTCAGCCGGAGTATACAGAAAATCACCGCCACGCGGCCGGATGATGACATTTATATCGATAGAAGAGGTTAATGCCTGAGCTGTCTTGATCTCGCCATAGCTGGGAGTCGTACCTCCTTCAGGAATACCGGCACATAGTTCCACACGTTTAGCGCCTCCTGCTTCGGCTTCCACACAGCTTTGAGCTGAATTGGCACAGATCTCAATGATACGGGTTGGTTTCATATATATCTTTAATTATGTTTGTTCTTTTTCAAACACAAAGATAAGGATTATATTTGAATCCCGATTTACAATTCATGCAGACATAAGTCAGTTATGTAAGTATTATGATTACATTTGCGTTCAGTAAAGCAGCAAGACGATGAACTCAGAAAAACTAAAGGGCCATATATTGATTCTGATAGCAAATATAATGTTCGCTATCAATATGCCCATTTCCAAATATCTGTTACCGGCTCATGTACAACCCGAGGCACTTACCATTATGCGAATGGGGTCCGCCTGCCTGCTCTTTTGGATTGCCTCGTTGTTTACTAAACGGGAAAAGGTTACAATGAAAGACCTCGGCATGCTCTTTATCTGTGCCCTTTGTGGCGTAGGTTTCAATCAGGGATTATTTATCGTCGGACTCAACCGGACATCACCGGTCGATGCGTCCATCATTGCGACGGCTGTCCCTATCTTCGTCATGCTGCTGGCTGCCGTTATCCTGAAAGAGCCGATCACGAAGATGAAAGCATTCGGTGTATTATTAGGATGTTGCGGAGGCGTTTCCTTAATATTAGCATCCACGCATAGCCCCGGACAGGCCAGTGGCCTTACCGGAAACCTGATGATCACAACCAGTGCGGTTATCTATTCGATCTATCTGGTTTTATCCAAACCTTTGAGTTTACGCTATTCGGCCGTGACAATGATGAAGTGGATGTTTCTTTTTTCCACGCTCGTATTGTTGCCATTCACTTTCCAGCATGTGCTTGAGACACCCGCTTTCCAACGGGAAGTATTCGACATGAAAGAGATCGGAGCCATCAGTTTCGTCCTGATAGGTGCTACATTTATTCCTTACCTGCTGATCCCGATGTCTTTGAAACGCATTCGCCCCACAACTGTCAGTATGTATAATTATGTACAGCCAATCATTGCTTCGCTGATTACCGTTATGGTGGGACAAGATACTTTCTCCTTCCAGAAAGCATTGTCGGCAGTCCTTGTTTTTGTTGGGGTTTATTTAGTGACTCAAAGTAAAAGCCGGGCCGACCTGGAAAAGGAGAATCGCTAAAAAAGCTTTCGCACAAACTTGTTAATCACTCTTATAACCGGAACCTTTATATATTTTATTTGTTTTAAGCAGTAAAATATACGTCAAAACTATGGATAGTGTAAGTACCTCTAAGAAAACGCCCAGCAAAAGTATGATATGGCTTATTGTCATATTGGTTATCGCCGTCATTATTGCCTTTCTATGGTGGTGGAACTATCGTAAATATATTTCGACCGACGATGCCAACCTCGACAGTTACCGGGTAAGCGTCGCTGCACAGGTCATGGGGCCGATGGTCCGGCAATATGCATGGGAAGGCGATACGGTCAAAGCAGGTATGATTCTTGCCGAACTCGACAGCAGCAGCATTATCGCAGAGTTACAGGAAGCCGTTGCCCGCCGTGAACAAATGATAGCTAACCTGAAACTGGAAAAAGAAAACCTCAACACCGCTGTCAAAAACCTTCAACTGGCTGAAATAGCTTACCATCAAGCAGAAGTAAACTATCAACGGGATAAAAAATTATACAGCACCAACGCCGTTTCGCAGGAAACATTCCAGGATGCGGAAGACAGTTGGAAAAGTACAGGCATCAAAGTGGATATGGCCAAAGACCAGATCAAGGTATCACGTGCACAGATCGCATCCGGTGAAGCAGCGATCGCCTCGGCTGATGCCGCTATTGAATCCACCCGTGTTTCATTAGGTTATTACCGCATTACAGCTCCGACAGATGGTGTAATAGCGAAACGATGGTCATTGCCGGGCGATATGATCCAGCCCGGACAAACGCTTTTCACCATTAATGAAGGGAAAGACCTGTGGGTCGCCGTTTACCTGGAAGAAACTAAATTCAAAACGATTCGTTTAGGACAACCTGCCGATTTCACCTTGGATGCTTATCCCGGACTTACCTTTACCGGAAAAATATTCTATATCGGAACGAATACAGCATCCGAATTTTCATTGATTCCTCCGAATAATGCTTCCGGGAATTATACGAAAGTAGCCCAACGCATCCCACTAAAAATATCCATCGACAGCGTAAAAAAAGGCAAAGAAAAGACCGGAATGCCCAAACTGGTATCAGGTATGTCTGCAACCGTTAAGATCATCAAGGAACAATAATGGGGAAAGACGAAAATACAAATAGCGGAGCTTACAAATGGCTGGTATTAGGCAATATCATGATCGGGACTTTTATGGCCGTACTGGACTCGACCGTGGTAAATACCGGACTGCCAGCCATCATGGGGACACTCGGTGCCAGTATCAATACAGCCGAATGGGTGTTGACAGGGTATATGCTGGCCATTGCGAGTATCCTTCCGGCTGCGGCATGGCTATCCGACCGGTTCGGGTATAAACGCATTTATTTCCTTTCTCTGCTGGTTTTTACCTTCGGTTCTTTCATGTGCGGGAACTCTACCTCTATCGAAGAACTAATCTTCTGGCGTGTAATCGAAGGGTTGGGCTGCGGGGCTATCATGCCGGTCGGCATGGCTATTGTCAGTAATGTATTCCCTCCGGAAGAACGAGGCACTGCACTCGGCTTCTGGGCTATTGCATCTGCGGCATCCGTTTCGTTCGGCCCTTCTATCGGTGGTTATCTGGTTGATAACCTGAACTGGAATTATATATTTTATGTAAATGTGCCGGTCGGGATAATAGCTTTGTTCGTCACTGTCGTTTTACAAAAAGAATACAAAGCAGAGACAGTACAGCCTTTTGATATTCCCGGATTCATCACTTCCGGTATCTTTCTGCCTTTATTCATGTACGGATTGTCGGAAGTCAACTCTTCAACCAATACGCAGGGCTGGAACAGTCCTATCGTATTAGGTTCGATGTGGATATCGGCCATTATGTTCATTCTATTCATTTATATAGAGCTGACTGTAAAATATCCACTGATCAACCTGCGCATATTCAAAGACAGGAATTTCACCCTGGCAAATGTGATGATGTTCATCTTCGGGGTAGGTATGTTCGGAAGTACCTTCCTGATTCCGCTTTACTTGCAGAATAATCTGGGATATTCAGCCCTCCAGGCCGGTATGTTCTTCATTCCCGTAGGGATCATTCAGGGTTTCTGCTCCCCTACCGCCGGCGCCCTGGGACAAAAGATAAATCCTAAAATATTGATCGCAGGCGGACTGATCCTGATGGCTTTAAGTTTCTATCTCAACATCTTCCTGTCATTCCTGACCGAGAAATGGTATATCATGATGAGCCTGTATCTCCGTAGTATCGGTATGGGAATACTTTTCACGCCTCTGTTGACACTTTCGCTTGCCAATATCCGCATAGACATGATGGCACAAGCTTCTAGCCTTACCAACATCATCCGGCAGATGGGTGGTAGTTTCGGTGTGGCTATTTTCAGCCATGTACTTACGCAACGTACCAGTTACCACACCCAACGGTACAGCGAAGCACTGAATTATACGGGAGAAATATACCACCAGACCATCGACAAACTAAGTGCCTTTGCCTTGCAAACAACCGGGGCAACGGAGGGAACCGCCAAATCACTTGCCGAACAACTGATACTCGAACGCCTCGACCTGGAAGCCTATATAGGCGGCATCAATGACGATTTCTATATTGCATTTATCGTGACGTTACTTTGCCTTATTCCTGTATTCTGGCTCAGGAAAGCAAAAAAAACGAAATAACTTGATTTGTATTTATCTAAACAAAATCATATCTTTGTTTTCATAAATGTATAAATAGTATCAAAATGGAAACAACTCAGGAAATCCTCAATAAATTACGCGACTATAAAGCCGCCTTTGCTGAGAAATACGGGATCGAACGTCTCGGATTATTCGGTAGTTGTGCCCGTGGCGAGCAAGATGACCGCAGTGACATTGATGTGGTTATAAAAATGCAGCAGCCTAGTTACTTTACACGCTTCAACATTCGGGAAGAACTTGAAAAAATATTTCGACGCAAAGTAGATTTAATAACCTTACACGAAAATCAGTTTCCTGCTTTTCGTAAAAACGTAGAACAAGATGCGATCTATGTCTGAAATGAGTATATTGCAACGTTTGGAATTTCTCACGGAGAAAGCCAAACAAGCTGTTGACCGTACAAGTCATATAATCAATCATCACGAATTTCTAAATACACCTGAGGGCATGGATATTTTTGATGCCACAGTATTACGAGTTCAGGTTACCGGAGAAATGTTGAAACAAATAGATGATCTTACTCAAGGTAAATTGCTCACTCCTAATTATCCTCAAATACCATGGAGAGCAGTATTTGGACTACGTAATGTCATTTCACATGAATATGCCATGGTTGACCCCGAAGAGTTTTTCAGGATATTAAAAACAGACCTTCCCCAACTATTACTTGTTCTTCAGGACATTATAGCAGATTTTCGTATAGGTCGTTTCGATGAGCAGTTTATACGATAAAAGGATATATTCTATAATTATTCGTAATCATAAACACACTTTTCCCTATCAACTTTCCACGATTTTATCACTTTCTGCACAAAAACTGCTTGTATTTGAAAAATAATGTGTAATATTGCCCCTGCAATAAGCAACAAAAACAAGAAATAGAATCGAATGATTGCAGGTATAGCATATTATACATGGGCATTGATGACCCCTTGGGGGGTTAGAATCTACAAATAAGCAAGCGCAGCGGCCACGTCCTGCATTGTTGCAATCTTCGTGTTGCATCCTTTATACCGGGTTCTTTCCGGTCCTTTTTTATCAATAAATTTAGTAATAAATAAATTGTCAATTGTCAACCGTCAATTGTCAGCTAAAATAATACATACCGATGAAAGTATTGAAATTCGGCGGAACGTCCGTAGGTTCCGTGAATAGTATTCTGAGTGTTAAAAAGATAGTAGAGGCTATTGAAGAGCCTGTAATCGTTGTCGTATCCGCTTTGGGCGGCATTACCGACAAACTGCTGGCAACATCTGCCATGGCAGCCAAAGGCGATGTAGGATACGAGAGAGAATTCTCTGAAATCATAACACGTCACCTGGACGTGATTCAGGGAGTTATCCCGGACAAGATGCAACGTATCGAGGTGCAGAAGAAAGTGATGAGCCTGCTGGACGAACTGGGAAATATCTTCAAAGGTGTGTACCTGATTAATGATCTGTCGGTCAAGACATCCGATACGATCGTCAGCTATGGGGAACGTATCTCTTCTTTGATCGTATCCAATGTGATTGAAGATGCCCAATTATTCGACTCCCGGAAATTTATCAAGACAATCAAACAGTTCAATAAACATACTGTAGATTTCGAGAAAACCAACCAATTGATCAAAGAGACATTCAATCCGCTGCCGAAAGTATCGCTCGTTCCCGGTTTTATCTCTTCGAGCACAGAAAATGGAGAAGTAACGAACCTGGGACGCGGAGGTTCCGACTATACCGCATCTATCCTCGCTACAGCCCTCGATGCCTCCGTTCTGGAAATCTGGACGGATGTGGACGGCTTTATGACAGCCGACCCACGTGTGATCAGTTCGGCATACGTTATCGACCGGTTGACATTTACCGAAGCTATGGAGTTGTGTAACTTCGGAGCCAAAGTGATATATCCGCCGACGATCTACCCGGTTTATCATAAAAATATTCCTATCCGCATCCTGAATACATTTAATCCGGAAGCACCGGGTACTTATATCTCCAAGGAAAAAGTAAAGGAAGAAGGAAAAGCCATCATCAAAGGTATTTCTTCTATCAATGATACTTGCCTGATCACCGTACAAGGTTTAGGTATGGTCGGTGTGATCGGTGTCAACTACCGTATCTTTAAAACACTGGCTAAAAACGGTATCAGTGTATTTATGGTATCACAGGCAAGTTCTGAAAACAATACGACCTTCGCTGTCCGTAATGCCGATGCAGACCTGGCAGTAGAAGTCCTGAACGAAGAGTTTGCCCTTGAACGTGCCCAGGGAGACATGAACGATACGGTTGCCGAGAAAGATCTGGCGACAGTCGCCATCGTCGGAGAAAATATGAAACGCACACCGGGCATTGCAGGCAGGCTGTTCGGTACACTGGGTAGTGCAGGTATCAGCGTGATCGCTTGTGCACAAGGCGCTTCCGAAACAAATATTTCTTTCGTCATCAAGCTCAAATACCTGCGCAAGGCTTTGAACTCTATCCACGATTCCTTTTTTCTGTCACAATATAAGGTATTGAACCTGTTTATTGCAGGAGTAGGAACAGTGGGTGGTAATCTACTGGAACAGATACGCATTCAGCAACCTAAACTGATGGAACAAAACGGTCTGAAGCTGAATGTGGTAGGGATCGCCAACAGTAAACGCGCTCTTTTCCTGCGTGAAGGTCTGAACCTGGAAAACTGTATCGACGAACTGAAGAAGAACGGAGAAGAAAGTTCTCCCGAACACCTGAAAGACGAGATACTGAAGATGAACATCTTTAATTCCGTATTTGTGGATTGTACGGCAACCCCGGCAGTATCCGACCTGTATGAAACATTACTCTATAATAACGTTTCAGTTGTGGCAGCCAATAAGATCGCAGCTTCTTCTTCTTACAGCAATTATATCAAGCTGAAAGAAACAGCCCGTCACCGCGGTATCAAATTCCTGTTTGAAACAAACGTAGGAGCCGGACTTCCTATCATCAATACGATGAACGACCTGAGAAACAGCGGTGACCATATCCTGAAGCTGGAAGCAGTTCTTTCGGGTACATTAAATTATATATTCAATACACTCAGTGCAGATATACCTTTCAGCAAAGCGATCCTGATGGCAAAAGAAGAAGGTTATTCAGAACCTGATCCTCGTATCGACCTGAGTGGTAAGGATGTATTGCGTAAACTGGTAATCCTGGCACGCGAAGCCGGTTATAAGGTTGAACAGGAAGATGTAAAACGCAATCTATTCGTTCCGGACAAATACTTTGAAGGTTCGCTTGACGACTTCTGGTGCAAAGTAAAGGAACTGGATGCCGGATTTGAAAGCAAACGCCAGCAACTGGAAGCCGAAGGTAAACGTTTTCGTTTTGTTGCCAAGATGGAGAAAGGTGCCTGTGAAATCGGTTTGCAGGAAGTGGATAGCCACCACCCGTTCTACGAACTGGAAGGCAGCAACAACATCATTATGATCTCTACCGAAAGATACCACGAGTATCCTATGATAATAAAAGGTTATGGAGCCGGAGCCGATGTAACGGCGGCAGGTGTTTTCGCCGATATCATTTCCATAGCTAATATTCGATAAATCCGAAGATGATTAAATTATAGCCACATTCCGGTAACCTCATTAAACAAAGGTTATCGGAATAGGTTATTGTTTTTCCACACCTTCTTTAATTCTCAATAAAGATGAAAAGTATTATTATTTTAGGAGACGGAATGGCAGATGAGCCAATCGAGGCATTAGGAGGCAAAACCCCTATGCAATATGCAGACACTCCCTATATGGACAAACTAGCAGCCTTGGGAGTCACCGGACAAATGAAAACCGTTGCCGACGGATTCCATCCGGGAAGCGAAGTTGCCAATATGTCCGTATTGGGATACGACCTGCCTAAAGTATATGAAGGACGCGGCGTATTGGAAGCAGCAAGCATTGGCGTCACCTTGCAACCTGGAGAGATGGCTATGCGCTGTAATCTTATTTGTGTTGAGGGAGAGATCCTGAAGAATCATTCTGCCGGACATATCTCTACCGAAGAAGCCGACGAGCTAATCCAATACCTCAACGAAAAACTTGGTTCCGACAAAGTTAAATTCTATACCGGTGTTTCATACCGCCATCTGCTGGTCATCAAGAACGGCGATAAACGGCTGGATTGTACCCCACCCCATGATGTTCCTCTACACCCCTTCCGTCCGCTGATGATCAAACCGGAAGCACCGGAAGCAAAAGAGACTGCCGACCTGTTGAATGACTTGATCCTGCAATCGCAGGAACTATTGAAAGATCATCCGGTCAACCTAAAACGTATAGCGGCGGGAAAAGATCCGGCAAACAGCATTTGGCCCTGGTCTCCCGGTTATCGTCCTGCCATGCAGACCATGCAGGAAATGTACGGCTTCGGGAAAGGTTCTGTTATTTCAGCTGTCGATTTAATACGGGGTATCGGAGTCTATGCCGGTCTGGAAGTCATCAACGTGGAAGGCGCAACCGGTCTGTACGATACAAACTATGAAGGGAAAGCATATGCAGCCCTTGAAGCATTGAAAACAAACGATTTTGTTTACCTCCACGTGGAAGCAAGCGATGAAGCCGGTCACGAAGGAGATGTAGAACTGAAAATAAAAACAATCGAATATCTGGATAAACGGGCGATCCGTATCATCTACGAAGAACTACAGAAGTGGAATGAACCGGTAGCTATCGCCGTACTCCCCGATCACCCGACCCCTTGTTCGATCCGTACCCATACCAACACCCCCGTTCCTTTTCTGATCTATAAACCCGGACAGGAACCGGATGCAGTCACCTGCTTTGACGAGTTCAGTGTACTGAACGGAAAATATGGCGTACTAGAAAAAGATGAATTTATAAGAGAATTATTATGAAATATTACAGCACAAACAAACAAGCTCCCCTGGCTACTCTCGAAGAAGCCGTTGTAAAAGGCCTTGCAGGAGACAAAGGGTTATATATGCCCGAGCGTATTGTCCGTCTGGATGAAGCGACAATCAAGAATATAAAGAATCAGTCTTTTCATGAAATAGCCTGTACGGTAGCACAAGCTTTCTTCGGTGAAGATATTGAAACGGAGACATTAAACGAGATCGTAAAAGATACGTTGTCATTTGAAACGCCGGTAGTAAACGTCAGTGAAAACATTTATAGCCTTGAGCTTTTTCACGGTCCGACACTTGCATTCAAAGATGTTGGCGGCCGTTTTATGGCACGTTTGCTGGGATATTTCATTAAAAAAGAAGGCTTGAAGCAGGTCAATGTACTGGTTGCCACTTCAGGAGATACCGGAAGTGCCGTAGCCAACGGATTTTTAGGCGTGCCGGGTATCCATGTGTATGTACTTTATCCGAAAGGAAAAGTAAGCCCGATTCAGGAATGCCAGTTCACAACACTCGGACAAAACATCACAGCCCTGGAAATAGACGGTACTTTCGATGATTGCCAAGCATTGGTAAAATCAGCTTTTATGGATGATGAATTAAACCGTCACATGAAACTGACCTCTGCCAATTCGATCAATGTAGCTCGTTTCCTGCCGCAATCGTTTTACTATTTCAATGCTTATGCACAATTAGATAAAATAGGTAAAGCGAATAATCTGGTGATATCTGTCCCCAGCGGTAACTTTGGAAATATCACTGCCGGTCTTTTCGCCAACTGGATGGGATTGCCTGTTAAGCGCTTTATCGCCGCCAATAATCGCAACGATGTATTCCTCGAATATCTGAAAACAGGTGTTTACACTCCACGTCCTTCTGTTGCAACCATAGCAAACGCCATGGATGTCGGCGATCCGAGTAACTTTGCCCGTATCATGGATTTGTTCGATATCTATAACGATAAACATAAAGAAATACGCCAGCGCATCAGCGGGTACCGCTTTACCGATGAAGAGATCGAACATACGATCAGATATGTATATAAAAATGACGGATATCTGCTCGACCCGCATGGGGCTTGTGGTTTCCAGGCTTTGATACAGAACGGACTTGATGCAGACGAGACCGGTATTTTCCTTGAGACAGCCCATCCGGCTAAGTTTAAAGGAACCGTCGACCGTATTCTGGAAACAGATATAGAAATCCCGACTAAGTTGAAGGCTTTCATGCAGGGCACAAAACAAAGTATTGAGCTCAGTAAAGATTTTGAAACATTCAAATCTTACCTGATGGCCCAATAACAGAATATAAAAGTGAAATGTCCCTCCCGGTAATAACCCAAAGGGACATTTCACCCATCCTAAAAAATTTCCCTCCACAAAGACTAATTCATAAATAATTACATCCAATAGAATGCAGGATGCAGCTTTTTTATCTTTCTGAGCATCTTAAAGAAAAGTAAGAAATAATGTCTTATACCGATAGGGGTTTTTGACAGATTTCTGTCTTACATATAAAATTTAAATAAGACTGAAATGAAATACGTATTATTCATTGCTATGGATGTTGCAGTATATCCTTTTTTACTGTTATTCTATATCGCAAAATGTATCTTTGAAAAAATACAACCGATACATTGATTTTCACTATAAGTAGAAGCAAATAGATTGAGCCTTCATCTATTTTATGTTTTTTAACGTTATAGAAAAACCTGTTTCGGTTTTATTCGAAACAGGTCTTGAATCTATATAGCTTGTGTAAGGAGCTATTTAAAAACTTTTTTTATCGCTTTTAAATATCCGTAGCCGAATTCCGTATCGGGTTCCAAATAGCTGCCCTCCGACCACTCGTTCCATGAGTTGATAGTTATCAGCGGCGGCTGGTCAGGATGAGCATCTACATATTCTTTCGCAACACGAAGAAACCCTTCGAACTTCTCCGGGGTTACACCTGTAAGATGTTCGGGAGTACCGACCTCAAAACGAGGGCTGGAATCCCAGTCTATCGAGACATGCGGAAAATAAGGACTACTAAAATCCTTGTCGAACTCCCCGTATTTAGCCACCGCCTTTTCACCATAAGTCTGATAATCCTCGTTTGGACGAACAAAGTGAACCCATTGGTAATTTGTTAGACTCTCGAAACCTAAATAATTGAGGGTATTATCCTGTGTCGGTGGCTAAATACGGGGAGTTCGACAAGGATTTT
>OMGR01000639.1_pt1 | contig 22406 bp, 22 predicted proteins | sample 1646061 | NCBI WGS metagenome assembly OMGR01 (sample SAMN05578583, study PRJEB25193) | human gut metagenome | biome: Human Microbiome; feature: human-associated habitat; material: feces | host: Homo sapiens | place: USA:Birmingham | reverse complement strand
CGAACCTAATCTCTTGCTAAAGAGATATTTATTATGCAGCCTTATGGGCGCACTAGCGGTGAATAAGCTCGCCTTCTCTTCCGGCATCAGTGGCGACAATTATCTTATTGCACTTCTCAAATAGCCCTTTAATGATTTTAATCTGTTTGAGCACTCCCGGATCGGATTTATACTCCTTGCCCGATTTAATCTGCCTTGGTATCAATTTAAACCGTTCAGGCAGTATCGGCAAATTCTCTTTGCGGAACCCCGCAATACCATATTCCTCCGGAAAGGCCAGTCCTACCAAATGACCGAATGCCCACGTAACAGCATAACCGTTACCATGAAGATAACCGTCTTCTTTATTACTTGCTCCCAGTACCATCGCTATCTCACGGGCGACACTGGTTTTTTCAGCAATCACGACTTTATCAAAATTTTCTGTTTTCATTCTTTTCTTATTAAATAATTAATCAAAATCAACCGCATGTGACCGCTCTGCTCGACCGGTGCCTCTCATCTTGCAGAGCCAGCATCTTCAGGTAGAAGCCATAGCTTCTATGTTCATCCAAATCAGCTTGCAGTATCCGGTTGACGATATAGCGTTTCTTTATACGGCGATGGCTTTCCGTTCTTTCTATCCCGGTAGTGCTGCATACCGCATTCAATGAATATACTCCGAACTCAATAGCAAAATGCAACCCCCGAAAGTCCAGATCTTTCACAGGTCGTAATTCCCCCTCCAATATCCAGGGTAAGAAGATCTTGTTTGTGAACTCATCCGAAGGATCTTCCGGTAAGAGCGGCAGTTGTGATACATCAGGAAAATCATACCTAAGAATTCTATAGGGAGGAATATACAAATCCGAACGTGTATGTTTCAGATGGTAACGCACATACTGTTCAAACGCATAATCCACCTCATTGCTTTTGCGGGCCAAACCACCCAGTACCCAGCAATAATCAAGTACTTTATTCTCATCCGTCATTACGAGGAAAAAAGATAAAGATTCCTGGAAATAAAAGAAATCTACGATTTTGCGTAGCAGCTTTTTCACGTTCATATCAATTACATTTTAGGGCCTCTTTTCTTTTTAGGAGCCGGTTTGTTTTCATTATTAGTATCGTTCGATTGCTTATTCTTCTTTTTCTTCTCCTGCTCCGCCTGTGATTCCGTAGGGGAAACCTGGCCGGTTTTAAGAGGTTTGTTTACATGTTTGGTAGCTTCATTCGTCTTACCTTCTGAATTTACGGCAACCTGTGTTTGGAAATCCGAAGCCGGTTTGACTTTTCCCTGGTCCAGCGCTGTTCTATATTCGCTCTCGAACATATGCACAAATCCTGCTTCCGGCTTCCATGTGATATATCCCACATAAGGCTGTCCTTTTTTATCCGTTTTACCGGAAATTTTAATTGTACCGCCACCAGCTAGCTCATTTTGGGCACCTTCCGACAACTTATGATTGAGATAGTTTCCCGGCATCTTATTCTTATCCGCACTTTCATTCGCCTGTGTTTGTTCTTGTTTCTTCTGATGTGGAGTAGCAATTTGTTCGACTTCCCCCAGTGCCAATCTTTTATGATATTCGGAAGGGAACATAAAGTCCGGTTTGTTTTCCTTAAAATTCCAGACCTGATATCCCTGATAAGGTTTGTTGGTATTCTTACTAACCAGATCCGGCAAATAAATCGTTCCCCCTTCAAATAGCGTCTTTTTCTCCTCTGGAGTATAAATATGCCCCTTATACTTATCAGGTAATTCATCCGCAGATTTCACGACCTTTTCATGGGCAACAGGTGCCGGAGTAATAGGCTCCCCGTCATAGACAGGTATCTTTCCCGCCTTCAGAGTTTCATCGTACTTATTGGCCATTACAAAATTAGGCTTTCCCTTCTCCATATCCCAGGCAAGATAACCATCGTAAGAAGTACCACTTTTCGCCACGATTCCCGACAGGTAGACCGTCCCACCCTGTTCAAGCTTACTATGTTGCTCCCCGGTTATTTCTTTGCCTCGGAACACATGTGGTATATCATTTTTATGTAATTCCTTATGCGCCTCAATAGCCAGTTTACCACGATCTTCGAATAAATATTCCACATAACGTTTTTCTGCGTTAAACTGTACCGGACAATCAAAAGGTTCTCCTTTCTTGGATATCATTCCCTCTAAATAGACTGCCTTGCCCAGGCTTAGTTCTGTCTTCTCCTCTTTAGTCAATACCTTATTACCTATTTCATCCGGTATTCTCATTTTGTTGGCAGGGCAAGTAACAAAACCGCGTGTCAAATGATCCACACTGATTACGGAAGGTACAATTTCGCCTGAAATCGGATGAACAAGATCGACAATACGCCCCATATTCTTTGTCTGTGCCAGGTTTTTCGCATCCTCGTCGGTGAATTTATGTCCCATAAATGGGAAATTAAATTCCGGCTCCCGTTTCACCCCCTCGATAGACATATAGAGCGAACCGTCCTTACGTTCACGAAGGCTCAGTCTAGCATCGGTATTCAGTACAGTACCCCCCAAATGGATCGATACATAGTGCAGTCCCGGAGATTTATATCCTTGTAACAACGTATCGAGCACATTGGCATTGACCAGCTTCTCTTTTGTCAGGCCAAAAGCTCTGGCCGAGTCCCAGTCGATCTTATCCGGATCAAAACGATATTGTTTCGCTTCCGGCTGTGACTGTCCATTTGTTTCTTGTGCCGTAGTTTGCGGATTTACTTGCGGATTTACGGCCTGCTCTGTAGAGGCATTACTTGTAGGACTCTGTTCGGCCTGCTTGGTTGCTGAAGTTGCAGGAGATTCAACCTGTTCATTTTTCATCTCTGGATTTTTCTTTTCCTGTTCCATTTTCTCTAATATTTCTTTGATTTGTTGGGGTGTTATTTCATGCTTTTTCATCACTTTGGTAATGGCATGTTCAAGATCGTCTTTATGTCTCTGGAAGAGTTTACTGATAAGGCCGGATATCTTGTCCGGCACTTTGAAGAACTTGACTCGCGTGGGATCTTTGGCCTGGCTCATGAAATTCGACAGAAAATTGGAAAGCACATCTCCGCCCCGATCCAGTTTAAGAAAATCATTATTATGCTCCTCCGTAGCCGGGACAGTTTCAAGATTACCGTTCTCATCAATGCCCTTTACGGCTCTTACCTCATTTCTTTCCTGATCGAGAACAAGAAGGATATCTGACATTTCATCGCTTCTGTCATCCAGGTCTACTTGGTCGAACAAGCCATCGAGTTCTTCTTCTGTATAAGAACGCTCTTCGGGTTGCTCCCGATTTTCCCCCGCTGGCGGGAGTTCTTCCGGTGATTGTTGCTCCGTGTCCAATTTCCCTGTACTAAGACGAGGGTTTACAGTTTGGGTGCTTTCCTGCACATTAGTTTCTTCTACTTTTTCATCATCCATAACAATTCTATTTTTAATCGTTGGTAATAATTCTCAGCGAAAATACAATTGTTACGATTGTTATATACTGATTATCAAAGCGATTGATATTCTATGCGCTTGTTTGCACCGGTTTGCGTCACAGCGATTATTTACACAGGACTGTAATAAGGGAATTGATAAGACAAAACGTATGATTATATAGTAACTAAAAAAGGTGAAACACGCCTGTTCCACCTAAACACTATCGAACACATACTATCTCACGACAGGAAAACGTGTTCAACACACAAACAAAACAAATAAAACAAACAATATTTATTAACTGGTTAGCTTTAAATGATTCACTATTCCATGTAAAATAAATAATTGTGATAATAAAAGCCACCCGTCCGAAGGCTTCCGCCAACCTTGTTACGACAAAGCGCATCAGGCCTTTTTAGGACAGGGGCAAATATTTGGTTAAGGTTATTGTGACAAATATAGTGACATTGTTAGGTTCGATTAAATACGTTTTTATTGTCTATGAATTTAGTTTTCTATTTTCTACAAAGGAAGCCTATTCGTATGTAATTGCGTTGTCAGATTTCCTCAAATACTTTCCTTTTATCCCTATTTTGTTTTATTAACTATTACTTTATGGACCATTCCTTTCGAATCAAATATACCGCTACTTCTCGAGATTCCCCTTATTCTCTGCAACTTACTAATATGTCATTCAGTATTTTCCAAAATGGAAATTACTGAATTTTAGAAAAGGATTATAGCTAGCATAGAAAAAATCAAAAGCAACACTTAATTTCGGTTTTCTGCATATTTCATGCAATAAAATGAAATTAAATTGTATTTTTTAAGTTTTTTAGAAAGATTACCTCTCACAAAAGGAACATCAACATTGTCATTTTTGAAATGACAGGAATTCATTATAAACGAAAAATAGTGCTACTTATATTTGCTTTGTTCATTTTAAATCCGTTTTTTTGCATAAAACATTCAGGAAAATGATTTTAAACTTAAAATTTAGCAACTATCGCTCATTTAAGAACGATTGTATATTCACTACCCAGCCAGGCAAGTCCAAAGCGAAATTAATGAATCTTTGTGATATCGAAACGCAAGGCGAAGGTACAAAACAGGCACTAAAAGTATCTGTTTTCTTTGGAGCAAACGCTTCAGGGAAAACCAACGTTATTAAGTTCCTGTATGGCCTTAAACGTTGGGTCCAGAATCTCGATAATCGAATGGGAGAAAATATTCCTTTATACGATCCTTTTAAATTCGACGATCAAACGATCGACGCTCCTATTGAATTTTTTATCGAATTCATAGCCAACGAATTAAGATACAACTATTCTTTAAAGTTCAATCACAAAGAAGTATTATCTGAAAATCTGACTTATTTCCCGAATGGCAAAGTAACGGGTCTTTTTGAACGGGTACGTCCTAAAACAGCTTCAACCCATACGGTGAAGTTTGGATCAAAAGTAACCGGTATAAAGCCATTTATCGTTTTCCCCAACCAATTGCTCCTCTCTAAGTTCATTATTGATACTCCGGCGGCTAACATTACCGAAGCTGCAAAATACTTATCAGATCTGGTCGTATCCAACGGATATCACGAGGACATAAAATTAGGTATCTATGATAATATGATGGAATGGATTGCCAAGCACCCCAAAGACAAACAAAAGTTGGCTGAGTTGCTTGCATTCGCCGATACGGGAGTAAAGGATTTCCAGTTAGAGAAAAGGCATTCGGACAAATCCTATGAAGTAAAGAGTCAGCATCGCAGATTTAATAACGGGGAGTTTGTAGGAAAATCGGATCTGCCGTTCACGGAAGAATCGTTTGGTACCCGTGCACTTTTCCTGCTTGGATGTTATATCCTGCAATCGCTGGATAGCGGTAGTCCTTTATTAGTAGATGAGATTGATTCCGGCTTGCATACATACATAACACAGCTTATTGTTGAGATCTTCAAGAATTCACGAATTAACCAAAATAACGCGCAATTAATCTTTACCACACATGACGTGAATTTATTGGATCAGAACAGTATCCGTCGTGACCAGGTATGGTTTGTAGAAAAAAATGAGTTTGGCATATCCGAATTATTCTCTTTGTCGGATTTCGAGGACGTAAGGGAAGATACGCCATTCGGCAAATGGTACATGAATAATAAGTTCGGAGCAGTCCCAACTTTAAAGTCTTTGGAAAAACTATTTGCGACCGATGGCACGTCAAAGTGAAGATACCAGACAAAGTAAATACGTAATCCGTATTATTTGTGAAGGAGAAAAGACCGAACCTCTCTTTTTCACTTCCCTATGTGACAAACTGATTGACGGGAGTTATGATACCGGGAATTGGGATGTAAGAACCATACCCCAACCAGACATTCCTGAAGAGAAGACTTCAGTTACTGATCGTGGCTGGTATAAAAACAAAAAGAAAAAGACAAAAGGCAGCCCCCAACCACATACTTCGGAAGTCAATGGACAACCTCCACTTAGCTGGGTCCTGCTTGCGCGAAAGAAACTGACAGAAGGAGTTGACGAGGCATGGGCAGTTTTTGATAAGGATGAGCATCCGGCAAAAGTGGAAGCTTTTGAAGAAGCGGAAAAGATGATTGACGGAAAAGTTATTCATATCGCTTTTTCCAGCCGTAGTTTTGAGTATTATTTACTTTTGCATTTTGAATACATATATCATTCTTTCAATGCAACCGAATGCGGTGAACGTATTGATGGCAAGAAAGTCTTATACCATTGTATGGCTGATAACGAATCGGAAAAATCTTGTAAAGGAGATTTGTGTATCAATGGCTATGCCAGATCTAAAAAATACTGGAAAGAAACAAAAACATCGCAATCAACTTTCCCCCTTGTCGAGGAACGTCTAAGAGCCGGTATTATCAATGCGAACAGATTAAGAGCAGAAAGCTTTTTACATGAAGATGTTCCTATTTATGAAAGAAATCCTTATACGGACGTTGATAAATTGATATGCCGTTTATTACATACTACAGTAATAGAACCGGGAAAGGAATGCTTCTTTATGGACAATGGAGATCAACTTCAAATCCGACATTTCAAAAACATAATAGTTTTTTACAACAAATCCAAACGAACAGTTATACTGTCCGAAGGTTTACTTAAAAAATACGATTGGAAAACAAACTCATCCACAGATCTAAACGAACGGTTGGTATTGAAGCCCGGTGATGGAGGATTTAGTTTCTGCGACCTGAACAGTACGGAAGTCATTTTGATAGAACGAACCCCTACACGTTTGGAATATATATTTTTACCGGACTACAATTCCCAGAGATAAAAGACAGATATATGCCTTCATACTCGAATCAATTATGCCGGAAAGGAAGAATGGCAAGAATGTCTAAAATATAGATTTCCAGCCAATAAAAGATCAATATACAAGGAGCTAAAGGCACACAAGTCTTTAGCTCCTCTTTTTTATGACGTATCTCCAATAACCTCCGATTTTTCATTCGTCCAATCCCTTTAAGAGTGAGCAAAGGCTTTTCATATTTTATTTGAAATTGAAAATTTCATAAGGAAACTGTCCGGCAAAACATTGTCGAAGGTAAATCATTCTCATTTACTGCTCAAATTATTTTCATAAATCTCCAGACCTCCCTTTCAGAGGGTGCTAGTATTTAATAAAATAATTGGATCTGTAACTGTGACTGACCTTCTGAATGCCAATGTTGTTCCCCAACAGTTCCCAAAGGGAATTTTATTATTGGGTGGACGGCAAGCGATATTAAACAATGTATAATCTTAAAATTGATAAGACAATGAAAAGGAGTTTTGTATTAGTACAGAATATTGATGCGGTTATCAGAAATATGATAGCAGCCTATCAATGGAACAATACTTCATACGAAGTATCTTTTAATCACTCGATCACCCATTTATTGAACAATCCGTATCTAACACCGGATATTGAACTATTAAGAATCAAAGACTTATTTAACAAACATCTATTGCGGATAATAGACAACCCGGATATATGGATAAAAAGGATGAACGACTATTATATAACTGGAAGTTCTTCATCACTTAAAGAGGTTGAAAAGCAGGAACAACTTGTTTTGAAAGACCGGTCTTGTTTGAGCAGTATTTTCACAAGCATCTATCACCAAATATAAAAAGAATAAAAAGTATGGAAGATCTCATTTATATCAGAGTACTACAACACGATACGGAGGATCAGATCCGTATCGGCAATGCCTATCCTGTCACTGACCTGGATAAAGCAGAAAAGAACATTGTTGCCTTATACGAAAAAAGAACCGCCTGGTGCGGCGGTTTCAAAGCTGCTTGTGAGCAATATTACAAGCGTATTGCCATCGTAGATGCCGACACGTTGGAAGTGCTCCGATCTATTTATGGAGCAAAAAAGGAGAACAATCCATGTTCCTTTGTAGCCGGTTCAAATCTTATGAAAGAAAAAGCAATTGAAGCTTTCAAAACAAATTGCCCATGTTGGTCCAGGTTTGAACAAGGCAAAAAATGCGAAGAATGTTCTTGGCTAAAAGATTTTAGTAACAAACTAAACTACTAAATTCAAAATGAACAAGTCGGATATAAACAAATCTCCATTAAAAATCAAAGAATATATAATTATGACAGCCAAAAGACGCAACCTATCCCTCTCCGGGCTTATAACAGAAATGCACAACATTATCCACAACAACGCTACATACATTACATTTAACCGATTTATACATTTTTAGATCAGAAAAAACTGTATGCCCTCATTTTCGTAGAACTAATCATTTCTGCACAATAACTGGTTCAGTTATTGTGCAGGAGATGTCAGACAGAGAATGTGTTATGTTGGGAAAAATTTAGCAATAGACTTGGTCAGATGTATTATTATTGGTAATTTTGTATTTAATAGTCTAATATAATAATTATGATTGATAAGATTGCAGCTAACGATAGAAATACAGATCCTGTACTAAAATTAAATCCACCTGAAAAAGTAAAGGAGAAACTAGATTATTATAGATCTTTATTCGGGAAAGTACAAGACTTGTCGGACAAAGAATTTGAAAATTTAAAGAAAGATGTTCATAAGTTTTTCAATATATTTCCTTTTAAAGAGCCTAATATTTTACCTAATAATTTAGTTAGGATAACAAATAATAATAGAATTTTTGCTGGTCAAGGTAAAGATGTAAGTTATTTAACTGATATTTCGCAGTTATTAGCCCCCCCATAGAATATTGTAAATATGGGAGATGCAACCAACCTGGAGAGCAAGTATTATATTGTGCAATTGACTTGCCTTCTGCCTATTGGGAAACAAAACCACAAAATGGAGACGTTATAACAATCTCATATTTTCAGTTAAAAAAAGGAGTTAAAATAAACTGTAACTTCATTACTAGAGTAAAAAATACTAACCCTAAAGTAAGAAATACACTCGAAGAAGTATATTATCTTATTGATGATTTTTTAGTTGATGCGTTTAGTTTAGAAGTCGCAAGAGATAGACCACGTGATTATATTTTTAGTGCAGATTTTGCTTCAACGCAACAATTATTCTATCCTGTTCCTTCAAATAAAAATATCGAAGCAATTATCTACCCCAGTGTGCAAAGAAAGGTTGCAGGACAAAATATGGCAATCAGAAATGATATTATTTTTGATAAATACGACCTCATAGGTATAGAAACTAAATTCATATTAGATGAATTCGAAAACCCTGACCCTGCAAGCCCTGAGCCAACTGCCGATAATCTTATTGCATCGTTTGGTACAAATCAGTTTGATTTTACGAATGGTAAAATATTGTATCACAAAAATGTTGATAAAGTTTTTGATTTGTTACGAATGTTACAAACCGGAGGTTCACGACAACAGCGAGTACCTAACCCAATGGGAATGAAAAATATGATAATGAACTTATCTCCCAATAGTAATATTAAGATGTAAAACATAAACACATAAATAATAAGAATGTATTTTTGAAGGGTCATGACCCAAAGTAATAAATTAATTGAACCTTAGTGGTATAAAATCAAAAACACATTATTATGAACAAATGTAATACATTTAGAATCATCTTCCGCAATATGGACGGTAAATACGACAGCGGAGAAGACCGCCTACAGGACATTATTAAGCCTTTATATTGGACAGATCCTCGTGCTGACTGGATAGGTTTCGATGGAGACATCGAAATACATAAAGAACAAGACCATGGAGGAAAAGATGCAGCCAGAATTATTTTTCATAACGACCGGTATCAAGATTGGATCATGCAAGAGCTTTACAAGATCGACGTTTATGATATTTACTGCATACAGGCATACAACGAAGATGGACCATATTTTGAAACAATCCATCCAAGATAAGGATTCCAATGATACAGAGGATAAATTAACTTTGTATTCATTAAATACTAAATGACTTGCTTATGAAAGTTCTATTTCTTGACATCGACGGAGTATTACAACCTTGTGGTCGTCAGGAGCGCTTTGAGCACAAAGACGAAATTCCTGCCATCAGTGCAGAATTAAATAAAAAAATAATGACTGATTTCGATTACGAATCCTATATTGCCGAATCTTATGCTAACCTATGTGATATAGGAGCTGTCTATTTCGACTGGGATAAATCTTCGGTAGAACGTCTTCGACATATACTCGATGCAACAGGAGCTCGGGTAGTACTCTCGTCTGACTGGCGTGAAGGGGGAATGAAAAGAATGAAGGGGCTTATGGCTATCCATGGACTTGACGGCTATTTGGATGATGCTACTTTCTGTATTCTCAATAAAGAACAGTTCTGCTCACCGGAAAACCGTCAATTTTATATAGAGAAACAGAATGCATGGAATAAAATCCGGAATGTTATCTATGAATTTTTAAGCAAGTCATATTCTACTGATCCTAAGATATGGTCTGGAAGTGTAGACTATCGTGCAGCCGAAATACGTGAATATTTGGATCGGCATCCGGAAATCACGTCTTTCGTTGTTTTGGATGATCGGAATCTGGAAAAAGGATTGGATGGACATTTTATTCACACCAAAAATCATATTTCTGAAGAAGATATGTGGCATAGCATTGAAATACTAAACCGTGAGAATGGACCATGTCCCCTGGATGCAGTTCTACATACACCTGAATTAGAGGAATGGCGGAAGATGTACACCATGGACAATTCATTTCAGAAGTCGTGACTTGAAAGTATCTTAAGCTTGTTGAATTTTACCTTTTACTTTGGCTTCATTGCCATAGACAATGTCTATGGCAATGAAGCCAAAGAATGCAGCAAGTTTTTGAAATTTATACCTGTCCGAATCTATTTGATCATTCACATGAAATTCACAAAAAGATATCTCGCATTTATTTTTGTCTCACAAATCATCGGATTATCATAGTTGTTCTTTTAGCCATTCTTCAAAAGGTTGATTAGGTTTACATTTATTAAATTCAGCTTCTAAATCATTTAGCACTGTTTGGGTATCAGGATGGTCTTTTCCAAATATTTTTTGTCGAATATTAAAAGCTTTAAATAGACACTCCAATGCTTTAGGGCATTCATCCATTGCCTCGTAAATTAATCCTTGATTATGATATAACGTAGCTGTATCGGGAGATTCTTTACCCATTGCTTTTTCAAAAATCTCTAAAGCTTTTTCTGTGTTATTGCTATTTCCAAAACCGTATCCTAAAAAAAGGTAAAGCCCTCTTGCTAAATCTTCCTTTGGCGCTAGGTCAGTAATGGAAAATATATGTGGTACAAGTTCCCAAAAGTAGTTCTGCGCTTCTATTTTTTCAAAATCATCATATATTGTATTGTTCATAATTTGTAAGCATATCCCAAGCCATTGATCCTGCTCTTCATAAAGTGCTTTTCTTATTACTTCTTGTAATAACCGATGAATACTGATTTTATTATTTTCAATTTTGACCAAAGAATATTTCTTTAGCTGATCTACAATTATTTTTAATCGTACTTGAATATCATCTTTCAATTTCTGTGGAAGAAACTCCAAGGCATCAACAAACCATTGAATGTGAATATTGTCAGGAGCAAAATATGCACAAAGCCATAAAAGTTCTTTTGCAGATTCAATTTTTATTCTCTGCATTGTAATATTCCAAGTTGCTCTAACAGAGACTGAACCATATTCCGGATGATTTATATCTAAAGTTTCCAGGATAAATTCATTTTCAATAAGTTTAGCATATTGCTGATAAGTTATTTTTTCTTCGTAAATATAGGCCGATGCCTGTTCTAATGCTAAAGGCAAATACCCTAACATTTCTGCAATTTTAACAGAAAATTCATCTGTTACTTGCTGTGTGTGTGATTGTAAAAAACTTTCCGCCTCATCTTTTTCTAAGACTTCTACTCTTACTGACTCTATATCTCCCAGTTCTTTTTCATTTAAACGCGATGTCATTAAAAGATGTCGCCTCCCCTTAATTGAAAAAGAGCCATCACTTAAAAACAGTTCTATATCATCTATATTTTCAACATTATCGAGTAAAAATAAATAATCACCATTTTCTTTTGTCCAATCTTTGAAAGCATCAAAAATTATAGTATTATCGCTTTCATCTTCCGAGACCTCTTGATGTATAACGACAAATTGCCGAATTTGCTCTCTGATATTTTCTGCCAAGATAGCATTAAACCAAAAAACTTTTGTATTTGTTTCTTTTTCTATTCTATGAGCATACTCACTCATAATTCTTGTTTTTCCAACACCTCCGAATCCAGTGAGAACAAGTACTGAATATGTTGAATTATTAAATATACTTGCTATCTTAGCTATTATACTATCTTTTCTTTCAGTAAATGGAGTTTTGTACAAAGGTATTCTGAATAACTGTTTTTGTACCCTATCCAAAAGTTCTTTAAGGATAATTCTTACAGAATCATATTTTCCCGATTCATACAAAATAGGACGAATACGAATTTTTTTATTTTCTAACTCATTTCTTCTTTCTGATTTTATTTTTTCATTATTCACGCAATCTAATATTGCAAAATGATACATACCACTTTGCTGTAATCTTTCCCATAATTCAATATAGTGTTCTTTAGTTCCCTCATTAGTATTATTAATAGCAAGACTACAACCTAGAAATAAAAAGTGGAAACTTGTAAATAAGAACGAGAGCGAATTAACAAGAGGAGTACCTGGTGCATATACTTTATTATATGCAGTTTTAGTAAAAACTATATTTTGCACATCGGACACGCAGCCATGAATTTTATAAACGACCGATTTTCTATTAATTTTTACTTTTTCTAATTCTGTTGTATTATAAGGAAAAGCAACTGGGATATTACCGTGTATCTTTTCAATAATTTGGTCAAAATTTGTTGTTATAATAGGGGTGTAAAATAACTCCGGAACAATAGCAATTGCTTGGCTTTTTGCTTCTTCTTTAATTTTATCCCACTCTGTATCATTTATACAACCTCCAAAAGTATTCTGTATATCTTTGAAAAAAACATCTCTACCCAATACATTTTCTATAACATCCGCAGCATCAATATTATTCATATCATTTAATTTTTCTCCTAAGCAAGATTTTTTTTCATTGATATATTTATTCCATAAGGGGAATCTGAATGCAGACATTCCTGCTCCAATATATGGTACAATTAATCCCTTAATGCACAAACCTACCAATTCATCAAAAATCTTTTGATTCTCAGGGGAATAATTCATTATTTTTTCAAATTCACTATTGGACATAGTATGAATATTAAAGATAGGATTCATAAATGATCTTTAGTGGAGGATGAACACGACCAAGCACTTTTTCCATCGCTTTTCTGCAGGTACCAAGTTTCAACATATTTGACATTTCCAAATAAATGTATATTCTCAAATCTGAAAGATTTACTTTGTTTTCAGTCTTTTCTCTAGCTCTTGAATTACGAGTTTTGCTACCTCCTTTAGTTCTTTAGGTTCTTTTTCATTTTCAATGATATGCTCTTTAATAATAGGAATATCTTTTTCTTCACCAATAGAGGCTAATTCTAATAATAATTTTATTCTAGTCATTAAATCTAACATTGGAAAAGTGTAAGATAATCTCGATTGTCTTAGTTTTAGAGCATTACGTCGTGCAATTTTGGCTTCCTCACCTGTGAAATTACCTCCCTCCAGCGCTATCTGCTCTCCTAAATCATCGTAAAGGATTTCTGAATAACTTTTTATTATTTGAGCTGCTTCTTTGGTTCGTTGCTCTGTTACTAGCACATTTGCTTCAGTTATTCTTTTAGTTTCATCTGCACTTTTAGTCCAACTCTCTATAAGTTCTTCTATTTTTGTTTTTGATTTTTGAATTTCTTTTATGTGAGAATACGCATCAATAGCCAGTACTACAAAATATGAGGTAATAAATATACCAATAACAGACACATACACGCCTATTAATGTACTTAATTTATCCATAGAAAAAATAAGACTACTACAATCTATATCTGCCACAGCAAAAACCAAAGCGGTTCCTACAAGCAAAAATAGAACGATAAATAAAGTATTATGAAATTTTATCATTTTAGGGGATTTCCAATTTCCCTTGTTTTTAGCCTCTGTTTCTTCTTGATTTTTAGGTGCTTCATTCATAGTATTTGCTTTATATTAATCCTTGTTATCTGTATGTGAAAGTATATGTTTTATTCTCTCAACAAATGTATCTGACAGAAATTTACGTTTCGATAAGTAAGGAATATTGTTCTCTTCACAATAACTCCGTACATCTTCATCATCAACTATCGTAAATACAACCTTTTGAATGTCATTCAATTTTTCGTTATTAACTAGTTGCTTTAATACAATTAATCCAGTTCTCATACCGCCTTTAGCCTCACCAAAGTTAATATTTTTACCTGTTGGCATTGAAATATCAATAATGATGCATTCAAAATCTTGACGCTGCGAAATGATCTCATTACACTCATCTGGATTATCCGCCTTTATGATCTCAAATCCATTTTCGTTAAACTCATCAATATCAACACTTAACTCAGGACGTCTTACATCATCGTCTATCCATAATATTTTTTTCATTTGATCCATTTATCTGTTTTTGTATAATTAATGGTATATAAATCTTTTGGTAATTTAATTTCGATTTTAGTTGGAGATTTTAAATTGATAACATCTATCTCTCCTCCAAAATCGTTTATGATTTGTTTTACAACAGGAAGTCCAACTCCAAATCCACTTGTATTATATTGTGTTACATTCTCACCTCTATAACCCACTTGGAATATTTTTTGTTTATCTTCTTCCAATATTCCCAACCCATAATCAGTCACATAGATAAATAAAAATTTCTCAGCTTCATAACCGGAAATACTAACATGAAATTTCACGTCTGGATTGTGATATTTTATAGCATTCGTAAGCAGATTGTAAAATATCGCAACAAAAGCAATTTCATCAATATATAAGGAAACTGAAGGCATTGTAGACTCTATAACGATATTGTCGAAAGGTACATTTTGAGTACGCGCTATTGGAACAACAATATCTTTACTTCTATTTATCATGTCTCGCAACATGCAACGAGAAATATTGTATCTTTTAGCTAACGGAATTTTTCTCCTAATTTTCGATAAATAAAGATTCGTGGTTGCTTGCCATTTCTGAAATTCGGCATAATATATAATATCTTCTAAATAAGGAGCTAAATATCGCTTTACAAATTCATCATCATCTTTATGCGTAAACAATCGATGCGCTGTCTTGTGTATCGAATGAGCAGGCGTATAGAACTCATGTGATAATTTAGAGATAAAATCATTTTGTGCTTCTTCACCTAAAAAATAATCAATAAAAAGCGCTATATAATTTGAGGCATAACTAATGAGATCCACATCCACATCATTAAAATAGTCTATAACGGATAAGCATCCACTATTTGTCTTATTTATAAGGCGCAAAATACCAATTATATCCTTTCCGTTTGATGGACGGAAGAGAGGTATAACCATCATCGTTTTACCCGTATGAGTAGTTGATTCTTTCCATTTCTCTTTATGTTCAGAATTGGCTCTCTCTGCCTCCAGATTATCATAAATTCTAGCGACCTTCACTTCTGCAACCTTGCCTGTCAGACCTTCGCCTGATTGATAGAACACATCTGAATAATCTTTGGAATCAATGCCATATATACCCGTGGTAGCTAGTAAATTATAACGATTGTTATAAGAATCCCACATAAAAAATGACGCACCCTCACATTGGCAATAGTTTTTACGAATTATATCTATTATAGGTCTGAATATATCGGCTATATTCTTCTTCTGACCGTTTCTTTTGTAGTTCTTTATCAAATCATCCATTATCTGTTGCTTCTGCAGTAGGATAAAACGGTGCAAAGAAGAACGTACAAAATCTCTGATAATCTCAGACAACAACTCTATTTTCTCAATAAGAGGGTCTTCTGTATAAGATAATTTTAATACAGCCATTGCTTTTGTACTATCATCATAACTGGGAATTGGGATACCGATAAAATATTGTAATTTCAAAGTATCAATGCATCCAGGAGACTTATGATGTATACCCTCAGATAAAGTACATGAATGATATGTTTTCTATGTTTTCTCAGTAGCATTAAGTACATCCATTATAAAGCATTGGCTTAGTTCGTGGACATAATCTTCCTCTTGTACAAAATTATAACTTAAATTTATGCGCAGATCACGTGCTATAAGCGAAGCTGATTTAAAACCACCATTTGTATTATTAGTGTTAATACTCCATAATGAGCATAGATCGCAATTCGTCGTTTGCAGAATAGCTTTTACCAAGCTATCAAATAGTTGCTGCCCGGTCTTCATTGAAGTCTTCAGGAGCATTGACCGAAGATTATGTATTAAACTGTCACACATAGATCTTATAGTTTTAGATTCAACGTATAAAGGTATATTTTTTCTTGATAAAAACATACTTTAATTTGATTTTTTTGTAAAAGTCAAGAAAAAGATATCGAAATGAAAAAAAATGTAAAATAATAATTGTTGTAATTTTGAATAGCGCCCAACTATCAACTTATATGTCCTAATATAGATTCATTGGGATTATCACAAAATGGATATAATAGATTAACTTTCAATATTCTCAACAGCAAACAGTTCTGTTCACTTCATATCCGTATCATTCTATTTACCTATAAAGGTAAGATATTAAACAGCAGTAGTTATAATATCTGCAAATCGTTTGGGGTATTATTTCATCTACATTTAATGGATAAAACCTCATTAATATTAGTTGTATAGCATTGAGACAAGTTATTCTGTCTCAAATGCCATTTCGGGGCCGATCCGGTTCCTTGTACGGCCAGTTGAATGCTATGCCCGAATTTATTATTAATATCATCGATCACTTGCATCAATCTTTTTGACTTATTAATATCAGTAGTTTCAAACATATTCATTTGAATATACTCCTGGTCCATAATATCCATGACAATTACACCGGCTTTTTTGTATCGGTAACCCGGAATGAAAATTTTTTTCAGCCCCATTTGTGCATAATGAATAATTTCCCTGGTATCTGCAGTCGGAATCGGTAATTTAACAACTATATTTTTGGAATATTGTTGTAAATCGGACCGGAAATGATTAGTATGAACAAATACCATTAATGAGGCTGCGACAGCCTTCTGATCCCTAAGTTTATTGGCACAACTTTCAGCATAATTGGCAACCGCTTCTGAAAGTTCGGCAAAACCTGATATCATCTCACCAAAGCTTCTACTGGTACATATCTCTTTTTTAGGTGAAGGTTGAGTTTCTATGTTAAAACAGGGTTCTCCCAGTAACTCTTTGTAGGTACGTTCTCCCATTATAGTCATATTTTTACGTACCCATTTTTCAGGTAAGCGAATAAAGTCATAGGCTGTTTTAACCCCTTTCATCTCCAGTTTAGCCGCCTTTCCTTTTCCTATTCCCCAAACATCACTAATCTCAAACAATTTCAAGGCCTTTTCCCGCTTTACCTCACTGTCTATGATACAAACACCCCGGTATCCGGGATGCTTCTTTGCAAATTTATTCGCTATTTTAGCCAAAGTTTTAGTACCGGCTATCCCCAACGAAACAGGTATGCCAGTTCCCCTACTTACATTCTTAACTATCTTATTTCCATAATCATAAAGATTATAATTCTGAAACCCTTTAAATGAGAGGAAACTTTCATCGATCGAATAAATTTCGCTTTCTTCCACGAAACCGCCTAACATTGTCATGACACGATTGGAAAGATCTCCGTAAAGTGCGTAATTAGATGAATAGACTGCTACATTATACTTATCAATCAGTTTCAAACTTTCAAACAAAGTGTCTCCCATTTTGAAGCCGATCTTTTTCGCTTCATTGGAACGGGAAATGACGCATCCGTCATTATTAGACAATACAATGACGGGGCGTCCTAGTAACGACAGGTCAAAAAGGCGCTCGCAACTCACATAAAAATTGTTACAATCAACCAGTCCTACCATGACTCCTCCCGTAGCGAAATTGCCGGATGTTAGACGTCAGAATACCCCATACAATAAAATTATCATCAAGTGATATTTCTATTACAGGATAATCCGGGTTGGAAGGTAACAACCAAGCATTGTCATTTTCTACCTTTACCTTTTTCAATGTAAATTCTCCGTTTAGATAGCAAGCCGCGAGACATTGATCATAAGGGTCGATAGATTTGTCTATAATCAGGATATCAGTGTCATTGATACATTCCTCAATCATAGAGTCACCATCAGCTATAGTTACAAATGTTGTCGGAGGATTTTTTATGAGAATCTGTTTTAAGTCAATTTTCCCCATTACACGTTCCCTGACAAAAGAGGGTAAGTGCCCATTCTCCTCGGACAAGGTGGGTATTGATTCTATGTTACGGAAGAAATGCTCTTTGTAAACCGTATGTTAGCAATCAGTACACCTAATAGAATCTGGCCTTTTTTATCCAATTCGCTTTTTCTTCCAATCAAAAACTCTCCATCTTCAAGATATGCTACCCAATCTGTTTGTCGAGGAGGCAAAGCCTGTTCAATTACAAGTAAATTTCCATCGTCGATGCAATCTATATGAAACATTCCTCTTTCAGCTACTACAACAAATGTATTGGCCGGATTCGGAGCGATGACTTTGTTCAAATCTATGCTCTCTTGCAGATAATCCTGAGCAGGACTGGGAAATCCGGCTTTAATACCTTCCCCTGCAAAAAACGACTCTTCGGAATATGTATCTTGAATTGTATATAATGTTATTTTTCTTTTTTCTCTTTTCATTTCCAATCTCCTATGACAAAGATAGGAGCAAGTTTAGTTAACTGATATAAGGGAAAAACAATAATGCTGATTTATAGTTAAGCGCGTTATTTAATTCTTAGCAATTTTTTTGACTTAATAATCATTCACCTAATCACTTGTAAATCAATCAAATGGACATCCTCTTTAAATACAGTCAAAAAATGAGATTAAAGGGATGGCTTCTAAAACAAGAAGTGCCATCTGCTTGTTTTAATAATATCGGTTCTAAAAAAAAGTGGTATATATATGTGTTTCTATAATTCTATGTCAGTTAAGGCTCAAAAGCTTGCGTCAAGATACGGGCGCGGGCTTGGTGTTGTTGAGATCGCAGAGAAGATCTTAAAGGAACAAAAACAATATCGGGTTGATGCCTTTCGTTTCCCAGAATGTCCAATAGTAACAGCGAATGAAGAACTACAAAGCTTTACATGGGGATTGATCCCGTTTTGGACTAAAAATGAAGAGCAAGCAAATGAAATCAAGCGGATGACGTTGAATGCCCGGGCGGACACGATTTTTCAAAAACCTTCTTTCCGGGAACCTATTATGCATAAAAGATGTATCGTTCCATCAACCGGTTATTTTGAATGGAGACATGAAGGGAACAAGAAAATTCCTTATTATATCTTTCTTAAAGAAGAAGAAATCTTTTCAATGGCGGGCATCCACGATACATGGTTGGATAAATCCAGCGGAGAAATACTCAACACATTTTCAATTATTACGACGGACACAAATCCACTTACCGACTATATTCATAATACAAAACATCGGATGCCGGCAATTCTCTCTCAGGCAGACGAGGAAAAATGGCTCGATCCAAAACTAGATAAAATTGATATAGAACAATTGTTATTGCCTTTTCCGGCAGATAAAATGGAGGCATACGTCATAGAGAATAACTTTCTGAAAAAGAAATCTGATGATCCGACAATACTTAGCAAAGCTATATAAAACAAATAATCAATCTATATTAGATGTGTGGAACCTATAACTGTATTATATACCGGAGTCATTACCTGAGAGTATTATTTTCGTTTGAATAAAGTATCGAATCTCTCTGCGGTCAAATCTTCATATTTCCTTTTATTGATAAATACTTCCCTGAACAGATGATTCTTGTTTCCACACTGGAGTTTAAAAGGAAAATCCCTAAATTTAAGATTGTGTTTTATTATAACTTTGAACAGTTCATTGTATGTTGAATTACACTGCTTCACTATTTCTTTGTAATGGTTCTTGTATAGGATATTATTATCTAACGCATTTAAAATTGCTTTTTCAAGTTTACGGTTGTTTCTTATTTTTAGAAGCTTGTCAAATGTACAATGGCCGTCACTAAGCAATAAACCGAATCCTTTATTCGAACAGAAATCCAAAAGAGCTTCTACCTTCATTTGTACTTTATCTTCAAGCATACTGGGAAGGGCCTTGATCTCAACGAGAACGAATTCTTTGGTATCCAGGTATACACCAAAGTCCGGAGTATAGGTTTGTTTTCTTTTCCCACGCCAATAAGGAATTTGAACCGGTTGCTCAAAATAAAATGAAACATTCTCCAAGCGTTCCAGTTGCTTGATGAAATCCAGTTCCATGTTTGACTCATATTGAATCCATCTCTTACACTTTTCCGAGTAGAACGTACCACTTCTATACCGGCTATCCTCGGAAACGATCCGTTGAGGTTGAAGAAGGTCAAAATAATCAATCTCATACTGTTGCCTATTATCGAACCACAAAATATTCCTGTATAGTTTTTGTTCCTTATTTGTCATTGCTATTTTAAAAAGGATACAAATATTGTTATGGTACTATTCTATACCTACTATTTGTGTCAGCAAAAATACAGGTTGAACCTGTTAATGCGATGATAACGGTTGTTATTTAATTGAAAATTAGGTGTTAAATTAAAAGTTGGGCCTGAATTAAGCATCTGATTGCCTAATAAAAAACGGAAGAAAGGTCTATGGATTCATGAATCTCCACAAACTTGGGATTAAACTATATTTTAAGGCATGAAATCAAGACCAGATCAAGAATAGACATAAATTGCAATTCTACATGTAATAAGTATATATTTTAGTATCTGACCATATGATTTACACCTTTTTTGTTTTAGAACATCTAAAAATAAATGCTATATTTGTGGATAAGCCACAAACTAATTGCTTCAGATATGATTATTCTATTTACTACAGGCAATATTTTATCTTTCAAAGAGCAATCGACTCTTTCATTGGCGACATCTGCCTTAAAAGATATACAAGCAACTATGAATCATAATGTTTTGCACTATTTCAAATTACTAATACAAAAATATTTAGTTGTTATAATAATATGGAAGAAGAACAGTTAGAAGATAGATTTAAGAATAGACCGCACCTCGTTATTTTGGGTGCAGGGGCTACAATAGCCGCATTGCCTAATGGAGATAGATTTGGTAAAAAAAGTTCGGTCATGAATAATTTTCTATCGAATTTGGGATTGTCTTCTATTTTAAGTGAAATAGAATTAAAGACAACCAGCACCAATATTGAGGATATTTATTCAGAGTTACATGCACGCAACGATGAAAAAGCGATCCAAACAAGAGAAGAGTTAGAAAAAATAGTATATGATTATTTTTCCTCACTTTCTATACCCGAAGAACCTACGATATATGATTTGTTATTGCTATCACTTACAAATAAGGACTGCATTGTTTCTTTTAATTGGGATAATATACTGATCCAGGCTTATCAAAGAGCAAATAAAATAACATCTAACTTACCGAGACTGGCATTTCTGCACGGAAATGTTGGAGCAGGTTATTGCAAAGAGTGTGGTCAATTTGGAGCAAAAAGTATCCGTTGTAATAACTGCGGCTCCTATTTCACTCCTGCTCCATTGCTATATCCCGTTAAGGAAAAGGACTATAACACCAATAAATTTATTTCAAGCCAGTGGGATGTTTTACGTCTTTTCATTGCAAGTGCAGCAGTTGTAACTGTATTTGGGTATAGCGCTCCTAAAACTGATATTGCTGCCATCGACATATTCAAGAGCAACTTTTTAAAGTTAGGGGATAATGCTAGAATATTAGATTGGATTGAAATTATTGAAGCTCCTAACAAACCGGATGCAGAAATCTATGAATCATGGGGTGATTTTATAAATATGACGGATGGTCATGTTAGTATTTATCATTCTTTTTTTGAATCACTACTTGCAGAATTTCCCCGTCGAACAATAAAAGGATATACCAAGAGATATTTTTCAGGATATTGGGGGAGCTCCGGAATAAAATTTGAGAGTTCTGATAATTCTTTTATAAACATTGGCAAAAAAATAGCTCCTTTATTGGCTGACGAAGAAAAGGGAATATTAGAAATATACCCAGATAATTATTCGGAAAACAATATAGATAAATATGGAGATTGATAAAGAACTGAAAGCATTTTAAAGAAAAAATTAAAGAAATCTTTTTTTTCTTCAAGATATTGGGTTTACATCATGTTCAATGGAACTGAGCCTTCGTTAGACGGATTTGATAGCAAGCTACTTAATCGGCATTGTTTGGATGACATTAAGTTTGCCCCAATTAAAATAGTTGAATAACTAAGATATTTACAAACTTAGGTGTAAGGTGCAAGTATATATCTTAGTTATTCAACTATTTAGATCGGAAGAGCACACGTCTGAACT
>OMGR01000613.1_pt1 | contig 23525 bp, 19 predicted proteins | sample 1646061 | NCBI WGS metagenome assembly OMGR01 (sample SAMN05578583, study PRJEB25193) | human gut metagenome | biome: Human Microbiome; feature: human-associated habitat; material: feces | host: Homo sapiens | place: USA:Birmingham | reverse complement strand
ATCGCAGTTGCTTTTCTGCCCCTTAAATTTTTTCTCATACATTTTTCTCCTCTTTATTACGGTCTGTAATCCTACGGGTTCCCCCTGACAGCAAGTTCTACGGAGCAATCCATATTTCTTACTTATCTATGCACATTATACCCTATTTCTATAGTAAAAGCATCTTAAGAATTTATGAACTTAGATTACGATGTGTATAAAAAAAGTATAGGCCCAAAGGACCTATACCATCTTATGCATTTCCACTTTTCTTCTGTGATGCCGGTACAGGCTTCCCAGTCTGTTATAGAACCAGAAGGACTGTACCAGAATATTATTGGCTTTTCCGATCTTCTCCTTGGTAGTGCCGCGGTAATAGGAGCCTCCGCATTTGATCCCTTCTCCCAGCTTCACTGCCCGGATCAAATCGGATTCACAACTGATCTTCTCTGGTATATCGGTATATGCCATCCCGATACAGTCCGTTTTGTGAGCATCGCTTCCACCGAAGGTTGGCAGTGCGTACATTTCCGCCAGTACCTTTGCGCAATGGTTGCTCTCTACACTCTCACAGGCATTGAAGCCTTCCAGAAAATCAAACTGATTCATCACCGCCATCTGATTCCGCTTCTTCAGGGTATTGGTGAAGCTTAAATATTTCTCTCCGCAGGGATGTGCCGGCCCTAATATTCCACCGTTCTTATGCACGATATCGATCAGGATCTGCACCGGCAATCCACGAAGCTCCAGAATTTTCAGCTTAATGGTCTCCGGCATGATCACCAGAATATGTCCTGCATCAATGGTATCGTATTCAATCCCCTTCAACACCACAAAGTCTTTAAATTTTTGATCTTTTATATTTCGTTTCCACGTGCGGTAACCATTATAAGAATTATGATCACTGACCAGCATACCGTTAAAACCCTTGCGGATCAATTCCGCAATAAAATCGTCAATAGGAACCTTTCCATCCATAGATCCTTCTTTTGTATGACAATGCATATCAAATTTCATCTGTTTTGTTCCTTCTTTCTCTTGTGGCTTACGTCTTTGGTCCATGCCAAGTATAACAGATTCCCTCATATCATACAACGCTTTTACGAAAAAATGTCTGTAAGTTTCTGACATTATACACTGATTTTACCACTATTTCCGCTGTTTTTGGCATTACACCGGAAACGTAAAGCAGGCACCGGCCTTTTATAGCCGATGCCTGCATATTTTTCTGCTATTCAGACAAATGTCTTACTTTACCACACGTACGCGGAAGACACCGTCGATCTTCTGTAAGGATTCTACCAGATCCTGTGTTGCCGCATTTTCAATATCCAGCATGGTATATGCCACTTCACCGCGGGATTTATTGGTCATATCGGAGATATTGATGTTCTTCTCACCGATCACTGCGGTAAACTGATTCAACATATTGGCAATATTTTTATGGAAAATTGCAATTCTTCCGGCCTGGCTGCATACGCCCATATCGCAGGCAGGATAATTTACGCTGTTGCGGATATTGCCGTTCTCCAGATAATCCATCAGTTCTTCCACAGCCATCTTCGCACAGTTATCCTCGGATTCCTCGGTGCTTGCGCCCAGATGAGGGATCACGATACAGCCGGGCTGTCCTGCTGTCGTAGGATTCGGGAAATCAGATACATAACGGGCTACCTTGCCACTCTTTAATGCCTCCAGGACATCTGCCTCATTTGCCAGCAGATCTCTTGCAAAGTTTAACAGGACCACGCCATCTTTCATTTTGCTGATAGCTTCCTTGTTGATCATACCCTTTGTGGAATCCAGAAGCGGTACATGTATCGTAATGTAATCACAGTCTGCATAAATTTCTTCCACATTCGTCACATGCTTGACAGAACGGCTTAAGTTCCATGCAGCATTGACAGATACATAAGGATCATAGCCATAGACCTCCATACCGAGGCTTACTGCTGTATTGGCCACCTTAACGCCGATAGCGCCCAGACCGATGACACCTAACTTTTTGCCCATTACTTCCGTACCGGCGAATTTCTTCTTTTCTTTTTCTGCAGATTTGGCAATATCCGCATTATCCCTGGATGCCTTGACCCATTCGATACCGCCTACCACATCACGGGCAGCTAACAGCATACCAGCGATCACCAGTTCCTTTACGCCATTGGCGTTGGCACCGGGAGTATTGAATACTACGATACCCTTTTCCGCACATTTATCCAGAGGAATGTTGTTGACTCCGGCACCGGCTCTCGCTACTGCCAGCAGATTTTCCGGCAGCTCCAGCTCATGCATGGAAGCACTGCGGACCAGAACGCCCTCTGCGTCATTCATATTATCGATTACTTTATAGTCTGCTGTCAGACGATCCAGTCCCACTTTGGAAATGGGATTCAGGCAATTGATCTGAAACATTTTTCTCCCCCTTAAGCGTTCTCCGCTTCAAACTTCTTCATGAACTCTACCAGCTTCTCCACACCTTCGATGGGCATCGCATTGTAGATACTTGCTCTCATGCCGCCTACGGTTCTGTGACCTTTCAGGTTCTCGAAGCCTGCCTCCTTCGCCTCTTTGACGAATTTGGCATCTAACTCCTCATTACCGGTAATGAACGGAACATTCATCAGGGATCTGTCTTCCTTGCGGACGGTTCCCTTGAACAGCTTGCTTTCATCCAGGTAGTCATACAGGATCTTCGCCTTTTTCTCATTGCGCTCCTTCATTGCCTCCAGACCGCCCATCTTCTTCAGCCATTTAAATACCTTGCCGCAGATGTAGATGCCGTATGCGGGAGGCGTATTGTACAGAGAATCCGCATCTGCATGGATCTTATAACGAAGCATGGTCGGTGTACCGGGAAGCACATCCTCGGTGATCAGATCCTCACGGATGATCACGATAACCACACCTGCAGGTCCGATATTTTTCTGTACGCCGCCATAGATCACACCGTATTTTGTCACATCTACCGGCTCGGATAAAAAGCAACTGGATACATCTGCAACCAGGGGCTTACCCTTGGTATTGGGCAGGGTCTTGAATTTCGTACCGTAGATGGTATTATTCTCGCATATGTACACGTAATCGGCATCCTCGCTGATGGGCAGATCGGAGCAATCGGGAATATAAGAGAAGGTCTTATCCTCAGAAGAAGCGATCTTATTTGCCTTGCCGTACAGGGAAGCCTCCTGATATGCCTTCTTCGCCCACTGACCGGTTACGATGTAGTCTGCCACACGGTTCTTCATCAGGTTCATGGGGATCATGGCAAACTGCTGACTCGCACCACCCTGCAAAAACAGTACCTTATAGTTGTCCGGGATATTCATCAGTTCTCTGAGATCAGCTTCCGCTTCCTTAATGATCGTATCATAGGCTTTAGATCGATGGCTCATCTCCATTACGGACATGCCGGTTCCTCTATAATCCAGCATTTCATCGGCTGCTTCCTGCAATACCTCCTCAGGGAGTACTGCAGGGCCTGCGGAAAAGTTATACACTCTTGCCATTTTCAAAGACCTCCTCGATATTTTCTAAATTTTTTATAAAAAGCATAGGTATAGAATAAGCTTTTCATTTGCTTTAGTCAACTACATTGTTAAATTATTTTCAAAATGTTCGCATCCCGCACACATTTTGTCAGAAAATGTCTGTTTTATTAATAAAACATTACGACAGGGGTACCGATCTGTACCATGTCGTACAATTCTTCCATTTTGTCCTTCGGTGTATTGATACAGCCATGGGAACCGGCAGTCTGGTAGATGTCCCCTCCGAACTCTTTTCTCCAGCTGGCATCGTGGATACCGATGCTGCCCTTTACAGGTACCCAGAATTTCACAGGGGAGGCATAGCCCGGTCCCCGCAGTACTCTGTCCTTCTGCTTGTTATAGACGAAATTCACCCCCTCCGGTGTTCCCATACGTCTGCGCATGTTGCCGGTCACCACATCCGTCTCCAGCCGCAGTTCCCCCTTTTCATAATAGTACATTTTCTGTTGTGTCATATCCACTTCGATATAGGTATCTCCGATGTCATCCCTGCCATAACAGAAAGCTTCTCTCTCGTAAGTGGGAACATGGGACTGCTGTGTCCCCGTATGTACACCGGCATCCAGCAGATGCTCCATCAGGTATGCAGTCTCTTTTTTCTGATCCAGCTTGCTTCCATAGGTGCCGCCCTCGATGGTGATCACATCTCCTCTGGTACTGTGGAATTGTCTGGTACGGCCATAACCGTCATACTTTTCGGCCAGCTGCTCTACATACGCCGTCACGGCTTCTTCATCCAGTACAAAGTTACCGGTCTGATCCGTCACCGGCAGACCATTCTCCGTCACCAGAAAAGAGGCACAGTCCGCTGCCGTCACCGGATGTCTCTCCTGTCCAAAGCAATAGACAATATCACATCTCTGATAACGTTCAATCTCCTTCCAGAGATTCCGCAGAGTTTTCTGGTTCTCATTTGGAGTGATGTCATAATAACAGCCACTATCTGACAGGTTTAACGTCTCCTGCCCGTTTTCTACTGTGTTCTCCAACGCCAAAAAAGCCTTCTCCAAGTCAATGCGTCCCGCAAGTCCATCCGTGAAGACGTACTCGCCCGACGAATCCCGGGCAAGGCTGTAATCCTTGTTCTTCTGTTGTTCGGCCCGTACAAATTCCAGAGAATCATAAGCTCTCCGAAGCCCATCCACATCCACGGTCACTGTGGGAGAAAGTTCCCTCCGGGAGTGAAACAGAACATTGTCCACCCACAGGAACGGATTCTGTTCCTGCCGGTAATGTTCCAGTACGTTACTGTAATCTGCCTGATAATCTGCTTCCGCAAGAGAGATTGTATACTCTGTCCCCTCTCTGTCCACGATGACAATATTCGGAGCCTCTGTACGCAACAAAAGCTCCGAATTCACTTCCTCCACCGTTTTTCCGGTACAGTAGACACCGTTGATCCAGGTATTTACAGAGAAGCCTTCTCTGTAATAAAATGCCAGAATAAAATATCCGGTCAGTAATAACAGCAAAAATAAAAGTACTGCCAAAACTAATCTTTTCGTCGTCTTTTTCATCAGGACTGCCTTTTCAAATCATCTCCGTCAAACACTTCGCTGATGGGGGCTCCTGCCGGAACCATGGGGAATACCTTATCATCCTCCGGGATCATGCACTCGATCAGTACCGGTGCTTTCAGGGCAATGGCCTTCTCGATGGCCGGTGCCACTTCTTCCTTTTTGGTCACGCGGATGGCGGTACAGCCCAGTCCTTCTGCCACCTTGCAGAAATCCACCTTATCCTTCAGTACTGTCTGGGAATAGCGTTTCCCATAGAACAGTGTCTGCCACTGTCTCACCATACCCAGCACCTGATTGTTGATGACCACCTGGATGATGGGAATGTTGTAACGGCTGGCAGTAGCCAGTTCGTTCATGTTCATGCGGAAACATCCGTCGCCTGCAATGTTGATGCAGACCTTATCCGGCTGTCCGATCTGCGCACCGATGCAGGCTCCCAGACCGTAACCCATGGTGCCTAATCCTCCGGAAGACAGGAAGGTACGGGGCTTCGTATAATGATAATACTGTGCCGCCCACATCTGATGCTGTCCCACGTCTGTGGTGATGATGGCTTCTCCGTTCGTTACACGGTCAATCTCCTGCATGATATAAGGACAGGACAGATTTTCGTCATCGTATTTCAGAGGATATTTTTCCTTCAGTTCCGTTATATGTGCCATCCACTCGGGATGTTCCTGTTTCGACAGGCAGGCATTCAATTCGGTCAGAGTCTTCTTCAGATCTCCTACCAGAGATGCATCCACACGGATATTCTTGTTGATCTCCGCAGCATCCACATCCAGTTGGATGATTCTTGCGTTCTCCGCGAACTTCTTCGGGTTACCCGTCACACGGTCTGAGAATCTGGCTCCCAGTGCTACTAACAGGTCACACTCACTGACGCCCAGATTGGAAGTCTTGGTGCCGTGCATACCGATCATTCCTGTATAGCGCTCGCTTCTGCCGTCAAAAGCGCCTTTTCCCATCAGGGTATCGCATACCGGTGCATCGATAAGTTCCGCGAACTCTGCCACCTCTGCACTTGCTCCGGAGATAATAGCACCGCCGCCCAGATAGATATACGGCTTCTTTGCCTTATGTATCATTTCCGCTACCAGCATCAGTTCTTCTCTGGTGTAGCGGGTCACTCTTTCCTCCGGCTGAATGGTCACAGGTGTATACTCGCAGGTTGCCGCAGTCACATCCTTCGTAATATCGATCAGCACAGGGCCCGGTCTGCCGCTTCTGGCAATATGGAATGCCTTGCGAATGGTATCTGCCAGGATCTCCACATTTTTCACAATATAGCCATGCTTCGTAATAGGCATGGTCACGCCGGCGATATCCACCTCCTGGAAGCTGTCCTTACCGAGTAAAGGCAAGGTAACGTTGGCGGTGATCGCTACCATCGGTACAGAATCCATGTAAGCCGTAGCGATACCAGTGACTAGATTCGTGGCGCCGGGACCGCTGGTAGCCATGCAGACACCTACTTTTCCCGTAGCTCTCGCATAGCCGTCCGCCGCATGTGCCGCCCCCTGTTCATGGGAAGTCAGAATATGTTTGATCTCCCCACTGTGCTTATAAAGTGCGTCATAAATATTAAGGATTGCTCCGCCGGGGTAACCGAATACGGTATCTACCCCCTGCTCCTTCAGACATTCTACCAGAATTTCCGATCCCGTTAACTGCATTTCAAAATCCCTCCGGTTATTTAATGATTGCTTAGTTCTTCTGAGAAGGTGCTTCCAGTACCGCACCACGGTTGCCGCTGGTCACCAGTTCATGATATCTTGCCAGATAGCCTGTGGTGATCTTGGGTTCTCTGGGCTGCCATTTTGCTCTTCTCGCTGCCAGTTCTTCGTCAGATACCAGTACATCCAGCTTGTTCTCCGGGATATTGATACGGATGATGTCTCCCTCTTCCACCAGTGCGATCGGGCCGCCCACTGCTGCCTCAGGGGATACATGTCCGATGGATGCTCCTCTGGATGCTCCTGAAAAACGTCCATCCGTGATCAGTGCCACGCTGGAACCCAGTCCCATTCCTGCGATGGCAGAAGTAGGATTCAGCATCTCACGCATGCCGGGGCCTCCCTTGGGGCCTTCGTAACGGATCACTACTACATCGCCTGCGACGATTTTACCGGACTTGATAGCATCAATAGCATCTTCTTCACAATCGAATACTCTGGCAGGGCCTTCGTGTACCAGCATCTCAGGTGCTACGGCGGATCTCTTGACTACGCCGCTGTCCGGTGCCAGATTCCCCTTCAGTACAGCGATACCTCCGGTCTGGGAGTAAGGATTTTCCACAGGACGGATGACTTCCGGATTCTTGTTTACACAATTCTTAATATTCTCGCCTACGGTAGTGCCGTTTGCTGTCAGACAATCGAGGTTCAAAAGTCCCTTCTTGGACAGTTCATTCATTACCGCATAGACACCGCCTGCTTCATTCAGATCTTCCATATAAGTAGGGCCCGCCGGTGCCAGGTGGCACAGGTTCGGAGTCTTGGCGGAGATCTCGTTGGCAATCTCCAGATTCAGTTCCACGCCGGCTTCTCTTGCAATAGCGGGCAGATGCAGCATAGTATTCGTGGAGCAGCCCAGCGCCATATCTACCGTCAGTGCATTCTGGAATGCTTCCGGTGTCATAATGTCTCTGGGACGGATATTTTTCTCTACCAGTTCCATGATCTTCATGCCGGCATGTTTTGCCAGACGGATACGCTCGGAATATACGGCAGGAATGGTGCCGTTGCCTCTCAGTCCCATACCGATAGCCTCGGTCAGGCAGTTCATGGAGTTCGCGGTGTACATACCGGAACAGGAACCGCAGGTAGGACACACCTTTTCCTCAAACTCTGCCAGTTCATCCATGGTCATGGTACCTGCTGCCACACTTCCCACTGCCTCGAACATGGAAGACAGGCTTCTCTTCTGTCCGTGTACATGTCCGGCTAACATGGGACCGCCGGATACGAAGATCGTAGGAATATTCACTCTGGCTGCTGCCATCAACAGACCGGGAACGTTCTTATCACAGTTGGGGATACATACCAGACCGTCAAAGCCGTGTGCCATAGCCATACACTCAGTACTGTCGGCGATCAGATCTCTGGTCACCAAGGAATACTTCATTCCCACATGTCCCATGGCAATACCGTCACATACAGCAATGGCGGGGAATACCACCGGCATACCTCCGGCCATGGCTACGCCCATTTTTACAGCTTCGGTGATCTTATCCAGATTCATGTGTCCGGGTACGATCTCATTGAAGGAGCTGACGATACCGATCATGGGGCGTCTTCTCTCTTCTTCGGTAAATCCCAGGGCATTGAACAGACTTCTGTGGGGTGCCTGGGCAGTTCCTGTCTTTACAGAATCACTTCTCATATCTTTGTCTCTCTTTCTCTTCTCTATTCGCAAATGTAACCGCTTAATTGTTGTCAGATTCTTTCTGCCAGAAGGGTACCCATCTCGGTACAGCCTACCTGTGTACAGCCCTCAGACATAATGTCGATGGTGCGGTAGCCGTCCTGCAATACTTTTTTCACCGCTGCCTCGATGGCATCTGCTTCTTCATCCAGGTCAAAGCTGTAACGAAGCATCATAGCCGCGCTTAAAACAGTGGCGATAGGGTTTGCAATATCTTTACCGGCAATGTCCGGAGCGGAACCGTGGCTGGGCTCGTAGAGACCGAACTTTGTATCGTTCAGGCTGGCACTGGCTAACATTCCGATGGAACCGGTCACCATACTTGCCTCATCGGACAGGATATCTCCGAACATATTCTCTGTCAGGATCACATCAAACTGTGCGGGATCCTTCACCAGCTGCATGGCACAATTGTCTACCAGCATATGTTCCAAAGTAACGTCAGGATAATCCTTCGCGACCTCTTCCACGACCTTTCTCCACAATCTGGAGGAATCCAGGACATTGGCTTTATCCACGCTGGTTACTTTTTTCCTGCGCTTTCTGGCAATATCAAATCCCTTGATGGCAATACGACGGATTTCATTTTCATCATAAGTCAGGGTATCGATAGCTTTTCTCACGCCGTTCTCTTCGATGGTCCTGCGCTCACCGAAATAAAGTCCACCGGTCAGTTCTCTCATGATCAGCATGTCAAATCCGGCTTTGCTGATTTCCTCCTTCAGGGGACATGCCGCTGCCAGTTCATCGTAAAGTACTGCGGGTCTTAAATTAGCAAACAGATTCAATGCCTTACGCAGTGCCAGCAGTCCCGCCTCGGGACGCTTCTCGGGAGGAAGCTTGTACCAGGGAGAGGTAGTAGTGTTGCCGCCAATGGATCCCATCAGCACCGCATCTGCTGCTTTGGCATCCGCAATCGCTTCCTCTGTCAGAGGGACTCCATGGACATCAATGGAAGCTCCTCCCATCAGAATATCTTTATAGATCATTTTATGACCATATTTATGCGCAACTTTGTCCAAGACTTTTTTTGTCTCCCTGACGATCTCAGGTCCGATGCCATCGCCGGGAATACAGGTAATATGTAACTCCATAGTGTTATTTTCCTCGTTTCCTGTGATATTTCCTGTATTTTTACGTAAAATACTTATTTCATAATAACTGATACAGTACTAAATTTCAACATTGAAAATTAACATAAATGCAATCATGAGCATTAAAATAGATCAAGTCATTAGTTGTGCCGTATATGTAAAAAGGAGCAATACCTTATCCCGGCATTGCTCCTTTTTCACTTCTTCTTAGTTCTCTCCAGCCTTCTCAACCTTGCTGATGGCAGATTTCTCCATAGGAATACGGCAGTTCTTGTTATTACCGAACTCTACGATAACGGTATCATCGGTAATGTCGATCACGATGCCATAGAAACCGGAAGTGGTCAGAACGCAGTCACCTGTCTCTAAGTTGGACAGCATTGCAGCTACTCTCTTCTGTTCCTTCTTCTGCGGTCTCATAAAGAAAAACCACATTGCACCGATCAATACTGCATATACAAGAAGCATAACGATCATGCTGGTTCCGGAACCTGCTGCAGCAGCCTCTGACTCAGTTAATAAAATACCCATTTGTTCCTCCATTCCGGCGTGTTACGCCTGTAAAACTTTCTGTACAAGTAAGTATGATACACAAAAATAGCTTAAGGGGCAAGTCTTTTTGCATAAAATTGTATGAAATTCCTCTAAACTCCGACAGTTGTAACTTATTCTAACGGTGTAGCCATGGAATCCAGCTTCTGTTTTTTATATTCTGCAAAACGGCCTGCATCCAAGGCATCACGGATCTCCGTCATCATGGTATTATAAAAATACAGATTGTGGAGTACACAAAGACGCATACCCAGCATCTCTTTCGCCTTTAACAGATGACGGATATAAGCTCTGGAGTATCTCTGGCAGGCAGGACAGTTGCAGCCCTCTTCGATGGGTCTGCCATCCAGTTCGTATTTGGCATTGAACAGATTGATCTTGCCATGGTTGGTATATAAATGTCCATGGCGTCCGTTTCTCGTCGGATACACACAGTCGAAGAAATCAACACCACGTTCTACACCCTCCAGAATATTAGCCGGGGTACCTACACCCATAAGGTAGGTTGGCTTGTTCACCGGGAGATAAGGTACCACCTCATCCAGAATGTGGTACATTTCCTCATGGGTCTCGCCAACTGCCAGACCGCCGACCGCATAACCGTCCAGATCCATCTCAGCGATCCGCTTGGCATGCTCGATACGGATATCTTCATAGATAGCACCCTGATTGATGCCGAATAACAGCTGGTGTGGGTTCACCGTATCCTCTAAACTGTTCAGGCGCTTCATCTCCGCCTGACATCTCTGCAGCCATCTGGTGGTACGTTCCACGGAATTTTGTACATACATCCGGTCTGCCTTACTGGGGGCACACTCGTCAAAAGCCATGGCAATGGTAGATCCCAGATTGGACTGGATCTGCATGCTCTCCTCCGGACCCATGAAAATCTTGTGTCCGTCGATATGAGAGCGGAAAGTTACGCCCTCTTCCTTGATTTTGCGCAGCCCCGCCAGAGAAAATACCTGAAATCCACCGGAATCCGTCAGGATCGGTTTGTTCCAGGACATAAATTTATGAAGGCCGCCCATCTGCTTGATGATCTGGTCTCCCGGTCTTACGTGTAAATGATAGGTATTGGACAGTTCCACCTGGGTCCCGATCTGCTCTAAGTCTGCTGTGGACACAGCGCCCTTGATGGCAGCCACAGTTCCCACATTCATAAATACAGGTGTCTGGATCACGCCGTGTACAGTGGTAAATTCGCCTCTCTTGGCACGTCCTTCCTGTTTAATCAATCGATACATCTTCTACATATTCCTCCCAGAATTCTTCTAACGAGATTCCCTGTTCCATGATCACCGTTGCTGCGGCCTTGCCCACATAACGAAAATGCCAGGGTTCATATTCGATTCCCGTGATGTTTTCCTTGCCTTCAGGGTATCGTAAAATAAAGCCAAAACGACAGCTGTTGGTTGCCAGCCATTTTCCTGCTTTCGTATCTCCAAAGCCTTCGTCCAGCGACATATAGTCGTTGCAGACAATGTCCAGTGCCAGACCGATCTGATGCTCACTGGCTCCCGGTACGGTCACCGCCTGACTGGACAGCTGATACGCCTCCATATAGGACATACCACGCTTCATATAGCGCTCGATCTTGCGGTTAAACAACATCTGCTGATATTCCAGATCCCGGTATGGAGAGCAGATGGTCAGATTCACACCGTCCTCTTCCGCCGCTTCCAGCATAGCCAGCAGATCTTCCAGAATTCTCTTGTCGCACTGCATCTTTCCTTTGATAGTACCTAGCTGGAACGCATAATCATCCGGAATGGAATTCTGTTTGTTGATCAGAACCAGACGCCAGTCATCGGAACGGAATTCCTCCTGCTCTGCGTTATCGTCTTCTGTCACACTGCCGTCTTCTCCGGTCTTCTCAGCATCCGCATTCTCGCTCACAATAGCCTCGGACGCCTGCAGAATATCGGAAGCGTCATACTTATCCACCAGTGCATACCCATGGGAAGTGCTGTTGTAATCCGACTGTTCCAACACATCCTCATCCTCCAAAAGTTCCAGACCTGCCATATCCGGTTCCTTTTCCTCTGCCAGAGAGATGTTCTGGGTGTCGGTATTTTTCAGTTCATAATCCGTTCCGGTATCCTCGGTGATAAAGGCCGGAAAAGAAAAGCTGCTATAAACCGCAAACAGGAAAAAGGTACCGAGCATCACTGCAAAACGCTTTCCGTTGTTGTGGCAATAATTCCGGATATGAAAAAAAGACATCACAAAAAACAGCAACGGCACTGCTACCGCTCTGTTCCATTTGTTCTTTCTGCCCAATTTCAGAAGTTTCGCTCTGGCTTTTTCTTCCGTAGTTTTTTCCATTCCCGTGTCGACCTTTTACTTCCCGTTAGTACTTATGTCATATGATAGCATATTTTGTTTTGTGTTGCATCCTTTTTCTATAAAAAAGTTGCGATTTTTTCAGTAATTGCGTATAATTTATGATAAAAAGTAACTATTCTGACCTCTAAGGATCGTTAAAACTGATATGTCATGCTTGCATGTAAATAGCAGTTTTATGATTCGTAAGGTGACTCGAATAGAGTCACCGCTCCATAAATGATCAAAATTAACTGTGCAGCAACCAGAACGCACAATTCATCGTGCGCTTTTGCGAATGCATGGGTGAGGTTCTGAACAGTGGAAAAAGGAGAACTGTCATGGCCGGTTCAACATTTGGTAACATTTTCAAGATCACTACCTGGGGAGAATCCCACGGAAAGGCACTGGGTGTCGTCGTGGACGGCTGTCCCGCCGGACTTCCTCTCTCCGAAGAAGATATTCAGAAATATCTGGATCGCCGTAAACCCGGCACCAGTGCTATCACTACGCAACGTAAAGAAGCCGATCAGGTGGAGATTCTGTCCGGTGTCTTTGACGGAAAGACTACCGGTACTCCCATCTCCCTGATGGTCCGCAATACCTCCCAGATCTCCGCAGATTACAGCGAGATTGCAGAGAATTACCGTCCCGGCCATGCAGATTACTGCTTTGATGCCAAATACGGTTTTCGGGATTATCGGGGTGGTGGCCGTTCTTCCGGTCGTGAGACCATCGGGCGTGTGGCGGCCGGAGCTATTGCTGCAAAGATTCTGGAACAGATGGGTATTACCGTATTCGCCTATACCCGTTCCATCGGCCCCATCGATGCGGATCCTGCAAAATATAACCGGAACACTGCCCGCTCCACCATTACTGCCATGCCGGATGCAGAGGCTGACGAAAAGGCCTGTGCTTATCTGCACCAGGCCAGAGAAAACTGCGATTCCGTTGGTGGCTGTATGGAATGCCTCGTGGAAGGTCTTCCCGCCGGAATCGGAGACCCTGTTTTTGAGAAACTGGATGCCAATCTGGCGAAGGCCATTATGTCCATCGGTGCCGTTAAGGCTGTGGAGCTTGGTGACGGTGCCGAAGCAGCCCGCCATACCGGCAGCGAGAACAACGATCCCTTCCGCATGGAGAACGGTAAAGTTGTCAAGACCAGCAATCATTCCGGCGGAACTTTAGGTGGCATGAGTGATGGCAGCCCCTTACTCATCCGAGCTTACGTGAAGCCCACTCCTTCCATCTTCCGCCCCCAGCAGACTGTGAACTGCTCCGGTGAAAATACAGAGCTTACCATCCGCGGCCGCCACGATCCCATCATCGTCCCCAGAGCTGTAGTCGTCATGGAATGCATGACCGCCATCACCGTCCTGGATGCCATGATGATGAATATGTCCGCAAAGCTGGATTCTCTGGTGGAATTTTATCGGTAAATGGAAAGTTACGCGAGCAATGAGCCGCGCATAGGCATAGTGAAGACAGCGATGGGCGCTCGCGCATGATTCGCTGTCTTTACTTATGCCGAGATGCGGCGAACGCCGCGATATGAAATAAGATTGGCAGCGTTTTATGCTGACAATCTTATGAATAGCGTGGCTCATTGCGGAGGGTTTTATCTTCGGGACATAGTAGAAGAAAAATGTAGATTACGCCCCGCTTGTCGGAAACTTTCGGGGCTCAGCAGAGAAAAAACACGAATTACGCCCCGCTTGTCGCAAATTTCCGGGGCTCAGCAGAGAAAAAACACGGATTACGCCCCGCTTGTCGCAAACTTCCGGGGCTCAACAGAGAAAAAACATGGATTACGCCCCGCTTGTCGCAAACTTCCGGGGCTCAGCAGAGGAAAAACACGAATTACGCCCCGCTTGTCGGAAGCTTTCGGGGCTCAACAGAGGAAAAACACGAATTACGCCCCGCTTGTCGGAAGCTTCCGGGGCTCAACAGAGGAAAAACACGAATTACGCCCCGCTTGTCGCAAACTTCCGGGGCTCAACAGAGAAAAAACATGGATTACGCCCCGCTTGTCGCAAACTTCCGGGGCTCAACAGAGAAAAAACATGGATTACGCCCCGCTTGTCACAAACTTCCGGGGCTCAACAGAGAAAAAACGTAGATTACAGGGCATTTCGTAACGTAGGCTATAATAAATGCCGCGATGCCCACCGTGGAAAGATGTTCCGTTTGCTGTGGACGTTCGTGGATTTGAAACTACCATCCGCAATGAGCCACGCTATTCATAAGATTGTCAGCAAAGAACGCTGCCAATCTTATTTCATATCGCGGCGTTCGCCGCATCTCGGCATAAGTAAAGACAGCGAATTGTGCGCAAGCGCCCATCGCTGTCTTCACTATGCCTATGCGCGGCTCATTGCTCGCGTAACTTTCTATTTACAATACCTTTGCCCCATTCACGGTCAGCTTAAAGGATGCCTCCAGCACTTCCGCTGCACGCTTACACATCATCATACGTCCAAGGAATATCTCAAAATACTCATACATACTGCAGATTTTCGGATCAATCTGCAGATTCAGTGAAATCACTCTCTTCTCCACATTGATCTTAAGCTTCGTATCCGTAACCGCATAATTGACGCGGTCATGTTTATCGAAGGTTGCCTTATTCTTCTCCCGGACTCTGCTCCTGCGGACATCGGTCTTATCTGCAATGATCAGCGCCGCTGAGATGGGATCGGTAGCACCGCCGGTAGATTCGTCATGCAATCCGATAGCAGACACGATCTGCACCCGGTCCTCCAGGGGCAGATCTGTCTTCTTCAGAATATCATTTGCAAGCAGCGCCCCGTACTCTGCATGATGGCTACGGTTCACCGCATTTCCGATATCGTGCATAAATCCGGCGATCTTCACAAGTTCAATATCTTTTTCCGGATACCCAAATTTTTTCAGAATCTCCGCTGCCCGCTCTGCCACCAGTCCCGAATGCGCCTCCGAATGATCGGTGAATCCCATGGCACCCAGATTCGCATTTCCCTTTTTAATAAATGCCAGTACTTCTTCATTTTTTCTGATTTCACTATATGTCATTCTTCTACTTCTTTCCTTCCATCCTGTGTTAATTCCCGTGTCTTTATATACATCTTATTTCGTGTTCATTGTACCATCCGCTCACGAATTCGTGCTATGATACGCTACATCCTGTTTCGCAGTTGCTTTTTTCTCCAAGGCGCATTATATGTTACCAAAACTGTTGCAGCGACACTATCCTGGGCAGGTAAGCAACATGTAATATCTGTGTAAACAACCCGGATATAAGCTGACAGATATTCACATTTTCTTCTTTTCAGTTTTCATCTGTGAGAGTATAATAAAACACAGAAAACATTTGGAGATTTTGTTCCAGAGAGGAGACCACAATGAAATTAAAAGAATTACAGGATGCTATGATCGCTGCCATGAAGGCAAAGGATAAATTCAGAAAGGATGCCATCTCCGCACTGGTATCCGCTGTAAAGAAAAAAGGAATCGACAACGGCTGCCGTGACAACATTCCCGATGAGATGGCCAACGAAGCCATCTTAAAAGAGATCAAATCCGTGAAGGAGCAGATCGATACCTGCCCCGCAGACCGTACCGAGCTGCTGGAAGAATACAAGAAGCGCTATGAGATCATGAGCGAATTTGCTCCTAAGATGCTCTCCGCTGAGGAAGTCAAGGCAATTCTGGAAGAGAAATTCGCAGATGTTCTGGCTACGAAAAATAAAGGGCAGATCATGAAGGCTGTTATGGGCGAACTGAAGGGTAAGGCTGACGGCAAGGTGATTAACCAGGTCGTTGCCGAGCTGACCAAATAATATGTGCGGTGCATTATCAGCGATTTTAAATCCATCAACAAACGGCTTCCGGGAGATCTCCGAAAGCCGTTTTTGTTCCCACTTCGCCAGTAGCTTCACTATTTTCTGCTTTGCATGAACCGCAGCTATGCTAACTACGCCTTCAGCTGTCATTGCGGCTGCCACAGCAGATATACTACGACTTGTCTGTTTCTATCGAAATCTTTTTTTCATAAAGAGCATTTTTCTCAAGTATTTCCCAGAATGCTGTCGAATTTTCTCCCAGTGCCAGCCCCTTGATCTCCATGTATTCATCATAATCATAGAGGTACACTGTGATCTCGGATATATCGTATCCGCTGACCGCCAGCTCGTTGGTATTGTTTCCTGCGTATGTCAGTTTTCTTCCATCTTTATCCAACACTACGGTCATAACAAGATGATCTTCCGGGAAAATGTCATATACCGTAAGCTCCACCGGAGAGACTTCGATTCTGTCCAGCCCGAAGCCCGCTGCATTCGTTTCGCCTATCTCTATGACCTGCATTTCCTTATCGCTCTGGGAGACTGAAAGCTCCGGGAATTTCCAGCTTCCGCGTACTGTCTCCTTGGAAGCCCCCTTCGGATATAGGAAAAAATACGGAATTTCCAATTGCAGTGTCATGTCTTCCGGAATCTGTTCATAGTATCCCTGATCCCCTGTCTGGATCGATTTGTAATCGATACGGATCAGTCCCAGAAAAATATGTTTATCCACAAGTTGCCCCACAAGCGCCCTGCCCCCGTGTACCGGATCGCCGCTTCGGAAAGAATACTCCTCCAGTGTTGCGATCATGATCTGGCTTTTTCCGTCACTATCCGCTGACATCTCCGGGAATCCCTCTTCGCTCTCCATTTTTACCCCCAGGAAAATTGCCTGGTTTGTGGCATAATAATCCGTCAAGGTAATGGTGTAGCCCTGATCCGATACCTGATACTGCGCCGGTTCTGTAGCTTCCACACTGGTTTCCGTACTCTGGATCCCAGTGGCTCCGGTATTGTTGTCCCCAGCCTCTTCTCTCTCCCCGGCATTGTATTTTCCTTGCCCTGTTGGTACCAGCGTTACAATTTCTTCTGTCGGAATCTCCTGGAACCCCAGCAGCTCCTGTACCCGTTCTATCACGCTGCCGATCAGAGGCAGTTCTTTTGCCAAGACCGGATTTGCCGCACAGAATCCAATAGCTACAACAATCGCTGCAGCTGCAGCCCCCGTCTGCACAAACTTTCTTTTTCGACTCTGTCTTTTTTTCTTTTCCGATCTTTCTCTGATAATTCCGTATGCTTCCTCTATTTTTCTGTCAATCAACGGACTGTTTGTCATGGCTATTCTCCTTTCCTACACCCATCTGCGATCTCAGATGTTCTCTGCCCCGGTGAATTTTACTCTTCACCGTATTTTCTTTCATATGGAGCAGCTGTGCGATCTCTCCTATGGAAAACTGTTCCCCATAATACATCTGGAAGATCAGCCGGCTGTCCTCCGGCAGAGTTTTCAACAGATCATTGAATTCCAGATCCGTACTGAAATCATAGAACTGTGAAGCTTCCTCCGCCTCGTTCATGGGAACCGTCCGACTCCTGTGCCGTCTCATTGCAATACATTGGTTGATCAGAATACGAATCAGCCAGGTTCTGAAATATTCAGCTCTTCGTAAGGTATCCAGCTTTTCAAAAGCTGAAAGTATGCTCTCCTGCATGGCATCGGCAACATCCTCTTCGTTCCCCAGATAAGCGAACGCGATCCGTATCATGCTCTGCCTGTTCTGTTCCATCAGAGCGATGAAAGCTTCCGCGTCTCCTTTTTTCGCTTTTTTCACCAGTTTCTCCATGGTTCCTCCCGTTCTTCATCCGGCCGGATGCCTTGCAAGGTATTTTGTGTTCACATACATTAGATAAGCATATCGTATTTTCGGTTGCAGAAAAATAAATTTTTTTCATAAAAGTTTTTTCCATAAAATAGTAAACAGCTTCCTCCGAAAGCTGTTCTTAAAACTATTAAAGCTATTTAAACTATTCCACTACTACCGTACCGTCTTCTTTTACGGTAATATCCATATCATCCTTCACATATTCCAGGAACTCTTCCCCCAGACTGTCAATGACAGGCATCCGCACATTGTCAAGCCACACATCTGCCAGAATAGCTCCGGCTGCTGCCAGGGAATCAATAGGTTCGGAAAACAGCATACATGCCGGCTGTCTGTTCATGGAGCAGGCACAGTAAAGTACCAGTCCGCCGGTGGTAGATCCTATGGTCGTCGGCAGGCATAGGGCTTTGCCCGCCATCTGTTTACCATAGAGGTCGGGATTATTCTGATCTCCACAGGTTGCTTTTTTATCGCCGAACTGTAATGCCTTCTGGAAAGATGCCAGTGTGTTCAGACCCCCGTGAGATACCAGTGCCTTGGCTGTTACAGTTCCGGAGGCTACGATTCTTCCTTTAAATTCTTTCATTTGTCCGCTCCTCCCTTCGTAATCTGCTCTAAAATCTCAGCATCAGTATAATATCTTGCGCTGGTATAGGTACGCAGCTTGTTGCTGGAAGTAATGACCGGCATCTTCTCGCTGAGAGGATTATTCATATACATTAACGGGCAGATATAGGAAGTAATGACTCCCGTTGCCTTTAACGTCTCCGCATAAGGGGTCTCCTGAAACTTTTTCAGTACCGCAGGTGCCGCTGTGAATACAGTAGGAATACACACTCTGGCTCTACCGGCTTCTTTCAGGCTCTGAGAGACTTTTTCCGTCCAGTCGATGAGCTGCTGTAAACTCATATGGGGACATCCCATGAAACACAGCTTCGGCTTGGCATCCTTCTTTTTCCAGATCACCGGATAGCTCTCATAGACCCTCTGAAGTTCCGCATCATCTACCACGTAGACTTTTGCATCCTCCGCAATCAGATCTTTTCCGTATTTTACAGCCTCCGGAGTGATATTTTCCACATGGTACAGACCTACCGCACCGTTGGAAGCAGTCGCTGCGCCGAAATCCTTCAGATAGGTTTTCGCTGCATCATCCAGTTCACCGCCCAGCCACTTGTCCAGTCCTACGATATAGGGAACATCCGCCATCACTTTCATACCGATGGCAGATCCAAGCAGCTGTGCTTCCGGCTTTTTCGTGGTCTCGATCTTAACGATCCAAGTGGCTTTTCTGCCTTCATCCGTTAACAGGCCAAAACGGGGCACATAGCCTACTACCGAGCCCATGAGGTCAATGATACCGGAGTTACGATTGCATCTTGCCCCCAATACGGAGTTGGCATAAACCACTGCGGAAGACTCAGACCAGGACAGCACCTCTCCCATGGCCGGGGTATTTCCCACTTCATCCATGTAACAGGTGCAGGTGTAAGCATCCTTTTCCATGATACCCAGCTGTGTCAGCTGTTTCTCGTAATCATCCTGCTTGGAGTACATGAAATTCTTGAACACAAAATCCTGTAAGAAAGAACTTGGCACATTGGGATCCAGTGGTCTCGGATCGGCGGAAAATTTCTGTTTGGATACATTGCCGGATTCAATCAGCTGATTCATCAGTTCATACACCGGCGCCAGTGCTTTCAATCCGAAGGATGTTACCAAATGGTTGTATTTACTGGTCACAGGCACCATAGCGTCCGCACCGAACAGCTCGCCGTAGCGCACCAGCGTCTGCATGACCTTCGCCAGGGTCGCTCCCTGTTTTCCATCATATATTTCCTGTTGTTCTTTTGTTAAGTTCATTGATTTCCCTCCCCTTAAATCTTCATGGCAACTTCATAAGCGCGCCATACGACACTTCGCAGATTGCCTACACCGTCACAGTCACCTACGAGGTTTACATTGCTGCCCTTCGGTGCCAGTGGATTGGGAATGTATCCTGCGGAGCTGATCACACTGTCACAGGGAATCGTGATCTCTTTTCCGGAAGCATCCTTGCATACGATGCTGTCATCCTTTACTTCCTGCAGCGTAGTCTCCAGATATACGGGCACTTTCTTCCAGGCGAACCACTCTCTCAGATAGGAACTGTTGGCCAGGCATACTCCGGTCTGGGCGATGAGATCATTTTTCATCTCTACGATTACAGGCTGTCTGCCCTGCAGTGCCAGTTCATAAGCGATCTCACAGCCGGTGAGTCCGCCGCCGATGACGGCAACCTTTTCTCCTACGGGAGTACCGGTAAGGTATTCGCATGCCTCAACCATCTTCTCATGACCGGGCACTTTTTTCAGTACTCTGGGCACTGCACCGGTAGCGATGATTATAGGAGCACCGGCAAACGGAGCGATGCTCTCCACTTTTTCATTATAATGAATCTCGATTCCCAGGTCTGCCATCTGCTTCCGATACCAGGTCAGCAGATCCCGCAGTTTTCCCTTATAGCTTTCCGCACTGGCCGCAATGAAAGTACCACCCAGATGATCCGTCTGCTCATGGATCACAGGTTCATGACCACGCAGCTTCAGTACTCTGGCAGCTTCCATGCCGCCGATACCGCCACCGATAATATGTACCTTCTTCGGGCTGGTGGTCGGGACGATCTTGTGCTTCTCCCATTGCATGGTCTCTGCGTTCACCGCACACCTAGCCAAGTGCAGGGAATCCGACAATGCCTGATCGTTGGGAACTCCTTTATAATGACACATGTTGAAGCAGCCGTTGTGGCACAGAATACAGGGACGGATGTCGTCCTCCTTATCATTCATCAGCTTGGTCACCCATTCCTGGTCTGCCAGGAACTGTCTGGCGAATCCGGCACCATCGATTCTTCCGTCTGCAATAGCAGCCGCAGCCGTCTCCGGATCCATACGTCCGGCGCATACCACAGGGATATCCACGAATTTACGGATATGCGCCACATCCTCCAGATTGCAGTTCTCCGGCATATAGATAGGGGGATGTGCCCAGTACCAGGCATCGTAAGTACCGTTATCGCAGTTTAACATATCATAACCGGCATCCTGCAGATACTTCGCTGCTTTTTCGGATTCTGCCATATCACGGCCTGCTTCTGTGAAGCTTTCTCCGGGAAGTGCTCCCTCACGGAAGCCCTTGGTCTTGGATTCCACGCTGTACCGAAGAGACACAGGGAAATCCTGTCCGCAGACTTTTTTAATCTCTTTTACAATCTCTACTGCAAAACGATATCTGTTCTCAAAAGATCCACCATATTCATCGGTTCGCTGATTCACATATTTCAAAGTAAACTGATCCAGCAGATAGCCTTCATGTACCGCATGGATCTCCACACCGTCCACCCCAGCATCCTTTAATAATTTTGCAGTCTTGCCGAATGCGGTGATGAATTCCTGAATCTCCTCCACGGTCATCTCCCGGGAAGGCACTTTATCTGACCAGCGGTTCGGAGACGGGCTGGGTGCGGCTGTAATCTTGTCGAGATCCATAAAAGGTTTCGCCAGTACCCGCAATGCCTTATTGGTGTACAGGGTCTCCATCATTTCACTGATGGTAAACGATCTGCCGAAACCTGCCGTCAGCTGGACGAACAGCTTTGCTCCTGTCTTGTGGAACTCCGGCATCCACTTTGCCAGATCCTCATACATTTTTTTCTTCTTATATAGCCACTGTCCGTACATGGGATTGTATACCGGCTGACATCCCGGAAGCACCAGACCGCAATTATTTTTCGCTACCTCCAGAATAAATTTCGCACCATCCTTGTCAAAATGGTTTACTTCCATCCATCCCAACAGGTTTGTGCCACCCATGGATGTCAGAACAATGCGGTTCTTAATCTCGCAGTTTCCGATCTTCCACGGCGTAAACAACGGTTCCAACTGTTGTTTCATTGTAACTCCTCCTTTGCCTTCTCTCTTCTCGTTTGCGTACCCCATTACACAGCTCTAGTATAACATATCGAGATATAAATTGCGCATAAAAATGATGTCGGGGTCAAAAGCCCCCGACTCTGATGCCTACGGATTATTCTGCCAAATAGGTCACATTTTGTTGTTTCATCAACAACTTTTTATTTTAACAGATTCAATGCCGCTTGTTTACTCTGCCTTCCACAGGTCTCCCCATACGGAATCACACAAATTGACACAGTATTCTCTGGAAAAATCCGGATCCTGAGAAATGATCTCATTTTCCTCTGCCAACACTGCATCATAATCCTCCAGAAAATAAGTCGTCACGCCTTCGGGGCCGGAAGTCACATGACTGATTATAGGTTTCACTCCATAGTCTGCGATCTCCACCTCTCCATGATCATTCTTCGTAATCGTTACCTCTGCCATGCCGCCTACCATACGGTTAGCAACTCCCTCTCCGGTGCCGGAGGTCCAGTTCACGAAATTTCCCAGGGAATAATACACAAGCATTTCATGGTCACGCTCTTCATCCGTCACCCATTCTATCGGCTCAATGACATGTGGGTGCGTCCCAAGTACCAGATCCGCGCCGTTTTCGGCAAAAACTTTCGTCCACTTTTCCTGGGAGGCATCGGGTGTCAACCGGTATTCTGTGCCCCAGTGGGGACATACAATCGTGAAATCCGCTAATTCCTCTGCTCTCCGGATATCCGCTGCCACCTGTTCCTCATCCAGCAGATCCACCGCATACGGCATATCATCCGGAAGTGGGATTCCATTCGTGCCGTAGGTATAATTCAGAACCGCAATCTTCATATCCGGCAGGTCTAGGATTACCGGCTCTGCGCCACAGGAAGTGGAAGTATCTGCAGTATCATGAATTCCCAACACTGTAATCTGCGGATAGTTCTCTTTCCAATATTTTGCACAATTTATCAAACCTTTCCGCCCCTTGTCCATAGCATGGTTCGTGGCATGACAGATGACATCGAATCCTGCTCCCACCAATGAATCGCAGAGACTGTAATCCGCATTGAAACAGGGATACCCGGAGATTCCAAGATCCGCACCGCCTATGATCACCTCCTGATTCACCAGGGCAAGATCTGCTGCAACAATCTCCTCTTTTGTATGGGAAAACAGAGAATCATAGTCGTAACTTCCATCCGGCTGCAGACAGCTTTCCTCCACTGGGGTGTGAAGCAGTATATCCCCTACCATGATGATCTTGTACTCCGGTGCGGCTTCCGATGATTGGTCGGTAGATGGCTGGATTGCATCCTGCGATTCTGTTTCTGTTGCTTCTGTTTCTATTGCAATAGTTCCTGTGGTACTGACAAATTTTTCATTTGTTACTGTATTGTCCTCAGACACCATCTCAGTCTTCGCACAGCCGAACAATAAAAAAATGTTCCATATAC
>OMGR01000605.1_pt1 | contig 23872 bp, 21 predicted proteins | sample 1646061 | NCBI WGS metagenome assembly OMGR01 (sample SAMN05578583, study PRJEB25193) | human gut metagenome | biome: Human Microbiome; feature: human-associated habitat; material: feces | host: Homo sapiens | place: USA:Birmingham | reverse complement strand
TATCGGATTGTTCTTTCCGAGAGTAAAACAACAATAGAAAAAACATTTTTACAGTCCTCATATGAAAAAGTTTATTTAATTTCGTCGTGCAACAGGAACTAATATCCTGAAAGAACAATCCGATACAGATATGAAATACACAAATCCGGATCATCTGATCCTGCTTATCCAATCACTTACCAAAGCGGAAAAAAGATATTTCCGCCTGTACGCGAATTTGCAAAGCGGTGAAAAGAACTATCTCCTTCTGTTCGACCTGATCAATAAAGGGACCTCCTCCGAGGATATCTGTAAACTTTACTGTCAGGAACAGAGCAAAGGCAACTTTGAGATGGCAGCAAAACATCTTTACCGGGTGATCATGGATTGCCTGGCCCATCTACGAAAGAAAGAAGATGTACAGACAGCGATCTTCGACCATATCACCAAAGCCGAGATACTTTTTGAAAGGGAACTCTTCGATGCCGCTTTCAGCCAGTTGGATAAGGCCAAAAGCCTGGCAGTGACTTATGAGAACGACCCTCTTCTCCTTCTCATTCGGCGAACAGAACTGAAATATCTCAGTTCGCTTGGCTTTAAGGAGATTTCCGAAAGGGAGTTAGTCAGTAAGCAGATGAAAATAAACGACATTATGAAGTATTCAAGAAATACGAACCTTCATCTGCAACTATATGATATTCTAAAGCACCGCATCACCTATAAAGGATATGTCCGGTCGGACAAACAGAAAGATAACCTGAACGATCTGGTATTGAGCGAACTCAATCTGATAGCCAATAGTTCATATAAAGGTTTTGAGGCCAAGAAACTACACCTGCTGTTCCAGGCGACCTACTATCTGAATACGGGTAATTATAAATCAGCGATCCGCTTTTATCAGGAACTTGTCACTCTTTTTGAATCGAACCAGCATCTGATCCTGAATCCTCCGATCTATTATCTAAGTGCAATAAAGGGTGTACTGGACAGTCTCCATACGGCAGGTTTATATAAAGAAATGCCCTTCTTTATCGAACGGTTGAAAAAGATACAACAAGGCGACTACGCTACCGAATTTCTTCTGGAAATAAGTGCTTGCATCTATCAATACGAACAGACTGCTCTGATAAATACGGGAAAATTGGAAGAGGCACTCTACCTATCGGAAGAAAACGAAGACAGCTTATTCAAAAAGGCCGGTTTACTCAGGCCGGAGACACAACTTAAATTGTATCTGAATACTGCGATCCTTCATCTATGTCTGGGAAATCCCGGTAAAGCACGTAAAAGTATGAAGAAGATATTCAGTGCTGGCAAACAATTTTATACGTTACCATCTTATAAAACAGCACGTCTGATCAACCTCCTTATACAGGCGGAACTCGGGGATTACAGTTTCTTTGAGAATGAGATCAACTCCATCAAACGAAATATGCGTTATGAAAAGCAGACGTACCAGACAGAGAAACTTTTGTTCCGCTTTGTCACGGGGTATCCGTTGCCATCTTATGAGAAAGCCCGGAATAAATTGTGGATGCAATTCCAAAGAGAAATAACGAAAATCAGGCAGGATAAATACGAAAAACAGTTACTTAAAACATTCGATATCCTTTCCTGGATAGAAAGCAAACTAACCGACAGAGCGTTTGCAGAGATACTGGTGGAAAGGAATACGGGGTTACAATAACCTGTAACTCCGTATTTCAGAAACCCGAAAACATATCATTTCCCAATTATGTTCTATCTTTGTAACAACGATATGGGAAAATACTGGCAAATTCTTAAACGATATAAAGTGGGATTGTTGATCAGCCCGCTTCTTGTACTGATCACTGTGCTGTGTGAAACGGTTCAGCCGATGTTCATGGCTGAAATCATTGACAACGGGGTCATGCCACGTGACCTGTCGGTTATTACCCGGATCGGAACCTATATGGTGCTGGTATCCGTGGGAGGATTATTGGTCAGTATTGTGAATACTTATATTTCTTCCCGTATCGGAATCGGTTTCGGTACAGACTTACGGGGAACACTCTTCAATAAAATACAGCAACTATCCTTTTTCGATATCGACAAATTCAGTTCAGCTTCGCTTATCACAAGGCTCACTAGCGATATATCCCGCATACAGCAGATCGTTCTGATGTCGATGAGACTTTTATTACGCTCTCCACTGATGCTCATCATGGCCGTTTTCTTTGTCGTCAGCATCAATAAACAACTGGCATTGGTCCTGATAGCAGCTATCCCGATCCTCGGAGGAAGTGTATACCTGATCCTGAGTAAAGGATTTCCTTATTTCCTGAAAGTCCAGCAGAAAGTAGACCAACTGAATGGCGTGGTCAGAGAAAACCTCATCAATATCCGTGTCGTCAAATCTTTTGTCAGGGAAGATTTTGAGACGGATAAATTCGTCAAAAGTAGCGAAGAACTGCGCGATATGGTGATCCGTGCGTCCAACATCGTCGTTTCCATCTTCCCGGTCATGCAGTTAGTCATGAATTTATCCATACTGTCCATCCTTTGGCTGGGTGGGCAAAAGGTGATGGATGGCGAGTTGAAGGTAGGCGAACTGATCTCATTCGTGAATTACGTTTTCCAGGTACTGATGTCATTGATGATGCTCTCAATGGTCATTATGTCGTACTCCCGTGCTTCCGCTTCCTCTAAACGTATCATGGAAGTGCTCGATACGGAACCCTCCCTGACAAACACCCGGGAAGGGCTTCAAAACAAACACCAGGTAGAGAAAGGAGAAGTTACATTTAATGATGTCAGTTTCCGTTACATCGGTGGAGAAAATGACATTCTACAGCATATCAGCTTCCGGGCCAAACCCGGCGAAACGATTGCGCTGGTCGGTGCTACCGGCTCTGCCAAAAGCTCCCTGGTACAACTGATACCACGGTTATACGATGTTACTGCCGGAGAAATCCGGATCGACAACATCCCAATAAAAGACTATAACCTGGATGAACTTCACCAGGGGATCGGGATGGTCCTTCAAAAAAACGAGCTATTCACCGGAACGATCGTCGAGAACCTCAAATGGGGAAAACCCGACGCATCGATGGAAGAGATAGAAGAAGCCACCCGTGCCGCCGAAGCACACGATTTTATCCAGTCCTTCACGGACGGTTACAATACGTTGCTGGGACGCGGAGGCATCAATCTTTCCGGCGGACAGAAACAGCGTATCTGCATCGCCCGTGCGTTGCTCCGTAAACCTAAGATACTGATCCTAGATGACAGTACGAGTGCTGTCGATACGGAAACAGAACTGAAAATACGGAACAACCTGAATGCGTTGTTACACGACACGACTGTATTTATTATCACCCAGCGGATCAATACGATGCAATCGGCCGACCGGGTGATCGTACTCGAAGACGGCGAGATCAACGCCATAGGAACTCCGGATGAATTGATCGAAACATCTACCGTTTATCAGGAAATCTATCATTCACAACAAGTATTATTATAGGATATGGCACACGGAGATCATTTAAAAGAGAATGCAAAGCCCCGGGAAGGAAAGAAAACTTTCTTCCGGCTGATTTCGTACCTGTCCTGCGACAAGCGGCTGTTGTTCGTGATCGGCTTCCTGATCATTGTCAGTATCGTGGCTAATCTATTGGGGTCATACATGTTGCGACCGATTATCAATGATTATATCCTTCCCGGAGACTTTCACGGATTGATCAGGGTCTTGGCTATCCTTGCCGCCATTTACCTGACAGGAGTCGCCGCCGTCTATATCCAATATATCCTGCTGAATAAAATAGGCCAGCGCACCGTTACCCGTATGCGTGCCGACCTTTTCCAGAAAATGGAACATCTGCCGGTCAAATATTTCGACACACACCAGCACGGCGACTTGATGAGCCGTTACACGAATGACATAGACAAGATCAGTGATGCACTGACCGACAGCCTGTCGGATATGTTGTCGAGCGCTCTCACCCTGATCGGTATCTTCTGCCTGATGTTATATATCAGTCCGATACTTACTCTGGTAACTCTGATCACCGTTCCACTTATGTTTCTCTTTGCCAAAGGGATCGTTCAGCGAAGCCGCAAATACTTCAAAGCCCAGCAGGAGTCTATCGGTACCCTGAACGGTTATATCGAAGAAATGATAAGCGGCCAGAAGGTGATCAAAGTATTCGGACACGAAAAGAAAGTACAGTCCGACTTCGATACGCTCAACGACGACCTGAAAGGTAAATCGGAGAAAGCTCAGTTCTATTCCGGTATGATGATGCCTGTCATGCAGAACCTGAACACATTGAATTACGTCTTTATCACGATTGTAGGTGCCCTACTCGCCATCTTTCGTGGTTTCGATGTCGGCGGTCTCGCAGCCTTCCTGCAGTATTCCCGCCAGTTCGGACGTCCGATCAATGAATTGGCCAGCCTTTACAACAGTATCCAGGCAGCCATCGCCGGAGCCGAACGTATCTTCGAAGTGATCGACGAAGCGCCGGAAACACCGGACTCCCCCGAAGCCATCGCTTTACAGCAGGTACAGGGAGATGTTTCCATGAAAGATGTTTATTTCGGATACAAACCGGAGAAAACAATCCTGAAAGGTATCTCGCTCCATGCCTCTGCCGGTTGTAAAATAGCATTAGTAGGTGCCACCGGAGCCGGGAAAACAACCATCCTGAACATGCTCCCCCGTTTCTTCGATATCCAGTCGGGCGAAATTGCCATAGACGGTCACCCGATACAACTGATCAAACGAAACAGCCTGCGCCAATCCATGGCGATCGTTTTACAGGACACTCACCTGTTCACAGGAACTGTCCGCGAAAATATCCGCTTCGGACGTCTGGATGCGACCGATGAAGAAGTTGTACAAGCAGCCAAACTGACTGCCGCCCATTCTTTCATCAAACGTTTACCTCAGGGATACGATACCTTGCTGGAAAACGACGGTGCCAACCTCAGTCAGGGACAACGTCAGTTGCTCAACATCGCCCGTGCCGCTATTGCCGACCCTCCTATCCTATTATTGGACGAAGCAACCAGCAATATCGACACCCGTAGCGAGATACTCATCCAGAAAGGTCTCGACCAACTGATGCAGGGACGCACCAGCCTGATCATCGCCCACCGCCTCTCTACCATCAGAAACGCAGACGTGATCCTGGTACTCGAACACGGGCAGATCGTAGAACGGGGAAATCATGAAGAACTTCTCCGCTTGAAAGGGAAATATTACTCGCTAAATCAGGAGCAGTTCAAGTAATTTAATTGTATTTACCGGCATACGATCTCTTAAAAAGTAATCTTTAGAAAGCTTTTAGGGTTAAAAGCTGTGTCAGAAGATAAAGGGAAAACGACCTGCTTATGCAAACAGGTCGTCATAAAGTCCTGACTCCAAATCTGAAATGATCTTTTTTAAAGTTATAAGTAAAGGTTGAAGCTCATTCTTTGCAATATCAAATATAATCTCCGGGTTAACTGATAGATAATCGTGAGAAATTATATTTCTTAATCCAAAAATATCCCGCCATGAAATGTCTGTATAACATTCCAATAACCGTCCTTCTGTAGGAAGGTCAATCTTTTTCATCGTCTCACCAATAGTTTGAAGCCGCATACATGTAGCATCAAACAAGTTCATACCTTCATTTGATAGCAAAAAATCATGATGACGAACCACTCCTTGTGTACAATTTATGGCCAATTCCGTACGCATCACAACAAAATCCAACATATCGAGTATTGTTTCCTTAGATATAGATTGCATCTTTCTCAATATTACGCCGAAACAATGCTCTCATTGTATCATGCAGGGTTATTACATCCACTCTTGTTCGAAAAAGTTTTTCTAAATCTTCCTGAATATCCATCAAGGTATGATAGCTGGTTTCCCGAAGCTTCACACAAACATCAATATCACTCCCTTCTCGTTGTTCTCCACGGGCAACGGAGCCGAAAAGGCCAAGAGTCATAATGCCGTACTTCTCCGCCGAATGAGCTTTGAAATCGCGCAACATTTCTACAATTTCAGCAGTTGTTTTCATTTTGTTACTCTCTTTCTTTGTTTATGTGCATTACAAAGATACAATATAAAAATAATATAAAATGTAAATGCAGCAAGAAAGTAATGTATGAGCGGTTTAGCTTAAAGAGCTACCTCAAACCCTCCGATAAACATCCTCAAACGGCAGCCTGCACCGTTCTCCCCAGATTCCCTTATTTCCGTCTCGTATTCCGCAGGGAATAGCCATATTTATTTCAGCCCCGTGAGGTAACTTCAGTGCCTTTTTCAGCCGTCGGCTGTCCAGCCCTTCTAAAGGACAAGTATCATACCCTTCGTTTGCCATCGCAATCATAAACGTCTGGGCGGCAAGTGCACACGATTTATGGGCAACCACACGCACATCATTCTCGGATACTTCGAGCATCATCGGACGAAAGATACTGATGGTATTAGCCAGCAGTTTCCTGAACAACCCTAAAACCCCGAAGAACCGGGCATAAACAAACGGCATCAATTTCCCGTAGTATAATTCCCGGTCTTTGATACGTTTATCCTGACGTTCTTTTGGACTGTTCCGGCGAATATTCTCCCGTTCGAAATCGAGAACGAACCGAGCATGTTTCTTGTACAAGTCCCGCCGTACAACGAAAACAACGATTTGCGAAGCAGTCGAAGCCGCTTTCTGGTCGAGACAAGCTCTTGAAACTTCCGCCAACAATTCGGGCTCCGTAATATGGTAAAACTCCCACAACTGCATATTCGAACTGTTGGGAGCCAATGTCGCCAGTTCCAGACAATGCTTCACCCTTTCCGGATCCATCGGTTTTTCTTTATCATATGCCCGTACCGAACGACGGTAATTGAGGACTTCTTCTAAATTCATAATGCTGACTTATTTGATTAAAATACTTTTCTATATCACTACAAAATTAAAACATTCCCGCAATATGTTTGTTTACCAGCACAACATCTCCATCTTTTACTTTATGTTTCTTTAGTGGATAACCCTCAGGACTGAAAATCGCTTTTGCCTCTATCAGCCGATTTAACTGATTTGCAGACAACCCTAAACAAGTTCGAATGACAGAAGACAACTTTAATCCAAACTCAAAACGGGTTTGAATCTTGAATGTTACAAACTCATCATCCGCATTCAAGATATCATTTATCGAAATATCGTCATGCAATATCTCATATTCGACACTGCTATAATCTAACTCGACACTGTTTTTTCGCCCTGTTTCGGAAGAAAAAGCATACACCCACGCAAGCTCTTCATCGTTTTCCGAAAACTTACGAAATAACTCTTTCTTTATCTGTTCAGGTTTTGTGCGTGACAAAATCGTTAGGTTATATGTACTATCACATTCTACGCATCTATAAATCAACCAGACATCAATATTCCTTTTTTGCGCATTCATTCTGAATTTGTTACTACAATAAAACCGGTCGCAATTACAATGATTACATTTTCTTTTTAAGGCAGGAGTATTTTTAGGCTTTATCTCCCATATATATTCAGTTTCCATTCTTTATACTGTGCTTGATATTCTTTGAAATATTTGATTATGATCCACAGCATTACAATTATAGCAAACTCAGAAGTCGCCATAAACAACCACATCAAAGGCCTATGCCCTTAAAGTTCAATGCTGTAAATGAAAAAATTAAATAAGAAACCTATTCAAGTAGGACTACTCAAACGAAAGAATTATCAGCCTGCGGTTTATGAGGCTAATATTAAGCCAGTATAAATTTAAGAATTGCTCCCAAAACGTGAATATTTATAATTTCGAGACAAAGATAATGATTTATTGCTTATTTTATCCAATTAGCAAAAGATATAACTCTAGCAGTGATAATCAACTATGTATTATTTAGAATACGACTGTTGAAAACAGAGCAAAACATCTCCATCTCCCGTTTAGAGATACCAAGTTTAGTAGCTAACACTCGCCAGTTTTTAACAACTGCAATTACCCCCGAAATAATCAGTTCTGCCACTTTACGGCTCAACATATATTCCTCGCAAGCATCGAGCAGAATATTCAAATCCGCCTTATTGGAAGAAGAATTGATAAGTAAACTTTGGTATTCACTCAACGTAGGATTCATGTCGTAGGCAGGTGAAAACGTCCACCCTTTGGCAGTCAACAAGAAACCATGATTACGGAAATGATCATCACTATTACCGATACAAATATTGAATGCCACACGACGGTAGAGTTCCTTTAGGTTCTCTTCTACATTCGTACAGTTTTGTAAAATGAAATCAACGATATCCAGATAACCATGCCCTGTCGCAGCATTATCGCCATCATCAAGTCCTAATAAAGTCATGGCTGATGCAAAATGGATACGTTTTCCATCTCCTGTCCGGTCAAAACGGCGGGAAAGCAACGTATGGTATTTATCATTTGTTGAAATAACTTGTGTGATAGCAGCATCGATGCCTACCTGAATAGCCAACAAATGACAGAAATGCTCCCATAATCCGGCATCATAATCATCTTTGCGTGAAGGGAACTTTGCGATATATAACACTTTATCCACATCTGTAATACTTGCTTTGGGACGGGCACCACCCAATGATGAACCCGGCTGAACAAGTTGTACAATCCATTTCTTGTCGGGCAGCTGATTCTCCTCTTCACTTTTCTCAATTTCCCGACTTGCCTCTATCAATTGTCTGATGTCGGTCAAAGGTGGTATGCGAAGCGTATCACTCACATTTATGAAATCACCATCCAGACTCTCCTTGAAACGGAAACCACCCATTCGGGAATAGTCATCGATCCCGACCAAATAATCAAATGAAGAAAGGCGACGAACTGGGCGCTTCTCCTCCCCTGCCAATATCTGCTCCCTACGGTTAAGTAATGTGCGTCCCCATCGATCGGGCAATGCATCGGAAAAGCAACCGAAAATATCTTTGCCTGGTTGGGTATATTGTTGTCCGGGATAATTGTTCAAATCTTCACTCAGAAAAATAGCACCATGCTTCTTCAACCAAGTCTCGTCGAACTTAAAGCCGTAGCTATCTGAACCCCGAAGTGATTCATAACTGAGTTCTCCAATAAGTTCAACCTCTTTTAACCAATCAAAATCTGCAAAGACAAATATTTTCTTCATAGCCTACTCTTTTTTCGATGCCCGTTCCCGTTGCTTCAAACTCAAATCCTGCAAAGCTCTGCCCAACGTGTCTTCTTTGGCAAGCAATAAGATATCCTCATCCAGTTGCAAAGCGTACAACACACGCAGGTAGATACCGATTGCCACAGTAGGCACCCCTTTCTCTATACGTGATACCGTGAGAGGTGAACAAGTGGCACGTTCAGCAACTTGTGCCACACTCAAATTCCTACGTAAACGAGCCAACTTAATTTGTTCACCTACGATTTGCATCTTCTGTTCCAACTTTCGAGGTAACTTTGTCCCCATTGTACTCCTTGTCATACATTCAACATATCATATAATACGCAAATATAATTATTTTTCTTCATTTTATGATATATTGAAGAGAACATATTACTACAAATGTAAATAAAATTCATTGACTTTGCATCCCTACCGACTCAACTACAAGGAGTATCTAACGAATGCCATCAAACAAAACCAGTTTTTGGTATCCCCCGCTATGGTTTCTTTAATAGCATTTCCGGGGAATGTTAGAGCCGTATTCAGATGGAAATACCAATGCCGCGAATGAAAATATTTAATGGTCAGATTCAACTCCGTCCCGTAATATCGAGAATTCATGATAGATAATCCCGGATTACCTCCCAGATTGTTGGTTTGAGGTGCTATGAACGACCAAAGTTGGGTGACAGTCTGTATCTTAGCTACAGGAGAATATACCAGTTGCAACAAATGGGACATCTCATTGGAGTTCTGCACAATCTTATACATATTAGAACCCTGAACCCATTGCTCGCCCGTACCTCCCGTGTACAAGGCATCCCAACGTTCGTAAGCTTTCGTTTTCGGATTGTCGCCTGAAAAATAGGCAAACCGATAACTCAATGCAGGTTTGCCGGGAGTTGTCGCAAAACTCCATCCAAGCTGCGTGTACCAGGCATAAGCCCGCATTTTATAATGGCTGTTCGTCTGGTAACCACCTTCGGCTTTATAAAACAACCCCGGTTTCCCTACAGGCTGATTACCGTAAAAACGTAAATTATATACCCATAACCCTTTACGATTTAATTCTGTCCCGTCCGGAAGGTAATATTTCACTTCCGAACGCGGAGAATGAAGTAAACTGGCTCCTACCTGTATACGATCACTACTCCCTAATTCCAGATTCAATCCGTTCAGGATGGTATGAGTATTGAATATAGGCAGTTCGTTAGGACGTAACTGAAAAGCCTGGAAATTCAGCCTATCCAGACGAAAGGTTGCCAGGAACAATCTTCGTGCCGCCCAACGCGGATTGGTCTGTAAAGCGGCACGCTCCTGTCCGTTCATGGAATTATTGATTATAAGCCATCCGTTACCTAATACAAATTGCTTCCTCCCGTATAATACACTGTAAGAATATTCATGATTGTCACCGAACCGTTGCCCTCCGATAAATCCGGCAAAGGCATCTTCCACTTCTCCATGAAAACGGGACCGGTCGGTAAACAATTCCCTACCCGCACTGAACGAAAGAATATAACTGGCACCGCCATATACGTGAAGATTCCCTTTCGGAATGATGCGTACAATACCGTAGACGCCTCCCATTGCGAAGCCTTCCAGCCAACCGGTATAGCCTTTACCGGCAGGATTGTCCGCCATCGGATTGCCGGTAAGTAACGGAGCTGGCTGTGCAAACCAGGCATTATTATTGCTATAAGCCATTTCTGAAGCCGCTATTTTAAAGGTCAACAATGAATGGGGAGCAGAATAAATAACCGGAAAAGCATCTAAAGACTTAAACAGATTACTTTTCCGGGAGGTCACTCTGTCTTCATCCGCCAGTTGTACGGAGACCAGCAGATTAAAACCTCCGTCACCCGAAGGCTCGATATGGAAGGCCGCATCTTCTATAAAAGGAAGATTTCTGACTTGCGACAGATAATAGGTCGTTTGAAACTCATTGAAATGGGTATAGGGATACACCAAAAAGGTCTGTTCGACCTGCTGTTGCAATCGGTGTGCCTGTACCGTATCCGCAGGCAGGCCGCTATAACGGAATTGAACGGATTGGATACGTTCACCTTCGTAAATGGATTGGGCATTATTACTTTGTCCCATTATCCGGGTACAGCCGAATATCCCTATGACCAATAGTATAATAAAATGCTTCATATTAAAAATCAGTCCATCCACCGTCGGTAGCTATGATAGAGCCTGTTATAGCCGAAGCTTCGTCGGAGATAAGATACAACATGGTGGAAGCTTGTTCCCAAGGAAAAGAGCCCCGGTGTTCGGAGTCACAATACTTCAATAAACTCATCGTTTTGATTTTACCCATACCAAAACCGATACCGGCTTTTTGCTGTGCAGCCACAAACTCTTCGGCACGTTCCACCATAGGAGTTCTTGTTTCTGCCATATTGACGGAATTGATACGGATGCCGTAAGGTGCATAATCGATGGCAGCATTACGAACCAGGCCGTTCACAGCATGTTTACTGGCCACATAAGCCGGATTGCCGGACAACCCGGTCATACCTGCGATAGAACCGACCACGACGATAGCTCCTCCATTATCCTGCTCTATCATCTGGTTGAGTACGGCACGCATCGACTTGAACGTACCTGCGGCATTGGTGGCAAACACCTTGTCCCAATATTCGTCAGTAGCTTGTGTGATAACGTTCGGCATCAGTTTTCGCTGAGCTTCATCATATTTAAAAGGGGTACCGGAAAAGACACCGTCCATGACTCCTGCATTCAGGCAAGCATAGTCCAGTTTGCCGTAAGTCTTGACGGTCTCTTCAACTGCTTTCCGGCAATCTTCATCTTTTTGGATATTGCCATAAACAAATCGTACTTTCATCCCCATTGCGCTTAACGAGTCCGCTACATGCTGCCCGTCTTTATCCAACCAGTCCATAATAACCACATTAGCTCCTTCTTTGGCTGCCCGTATAGCCGTCCATTTGCCGATACCTCTGGCACCTCCGGTGATTAAAATTGTTTTTCCTTCAAACCTACCGGGAATAAAATAGTTTTCCGACAACCGGTTTACGTTATGCTTTCGGGGATTTTTCCCTACTTCCGTTTCCGACTGTGCCGACATTGCAGCGACACTCAATACCATCGTAACTAACAAAAGAAATTTCTTCATGATGCTTCAGCTTTTAGAATGATTAGTTACAAAAACATTGCATTGCATGAAAAGGTTTTCTCTGTGTGAGAGACAGTGGCATCGACATTCCCGATGAAAAGAAGAATAAACTCTTCCAGCGTTTTGAAAAAAAACTCTTCGACATATTGCGAGAACTTTTATAATCTACACTCCAAAAAGTATATTCAATCCGCTATTGCGATCGGTGTGCCTGTACCAGATCGGAAGGTGCATAATGGATTTATTTCAAATAATATCCTCCTGTTTTTGGAGCACCCCTAAACTCTATCATTCCTTTTTCGTTAAGAGATTTAAGATAACGCATAGTTGTTCTCCAACTTTTAGAAATATTTTCAGCTATTTCTGAAGCATTTAATCCTGGTTTAGTTCTAAGTAGGTTTATTATCGCTTGTTCATTCTCGTTTACTATGCCATTTACTATGTCATTTACTATGTCATTGGTGGCATAGTTCTTTATTTGTCTCTTGAATATCACCGTAAACATCCCATCTGTTCGAAATTCTGGTTCAGGAAGATTGGCATCCTTCATCGCTTCTTGCATACGAGGAATACCAGATGCAACTCTTTCAACCAAAAGCATACGGGTAAACAATCCAAATATTAATGGATTACGTGTCATACTTTTATGACCAAAGTTTTTAGCAACTATCGGTAACAATCCTCCGGGATTGGAAACCTCTACTCTGTCATCGAACATTTCTATCGTAATAGTTGCTCCTTGTTCGTAATAGTCACGATGGGACAAAGCATTTATAATAGCCTCCTTAAATACAGTCAACGGTATTTCCCATATTTCTTCTCTCTGCCCAGGACCTTCTATTTTGTATGCAACTTGAAGTTTGCTTTCAAGCCACGCCATTGCTTGCACATACTGTTGGTACAGTGGCCCACCGAAAGATTTATCATCTATGATATAAACTTTAGTTGTTCCTTTGAAAAGAACACATCTCACAACAACATGAGGAAACATATTTTCTGGATGCTTGCCGAAAAACATAGCTGCCCCATTCTTCGCTATTCCCTTCTCATTAAACAACATCAAGTTCTCAAAAATCTGTTTGTCTGAAGTTTCAGGGCTAAGTTTGGATTCTCTACGGAAGTCCCTGAAATTTTGTTCATCTACATCTGAATAGATATTGAACTTGAGACAAGGAATTGCATCAAAGAAAATCTTATTACATTCCTGAAAAAAACTACGCATTTCTTCTGCTGTGCGAAGTTTCTGAGAATTAGCTCCTTCACGGACAAAAATAGAACCAGAAAATATATAAGGTTTATCTTTTCCTGACGGAACATCGATAATCCATACCGTTGTATTCTCAATGTTTATAGCATACATCTCACAGTGGAGAGCCGGAGATATTTCACTGATAGAACCCTGAATAGCAGAACGTTTGTCATTTTCTAAACTGGTGCCAATAACCTGTCCACTATCATCTACTCCAATAAGTAAATAACCTCCGTCTGCATTGGCAAAAGCGCAAATTTCTTCTGTCAGTTCACGAACTTTTGAGGGAACACGAACTTTAAATTCTACATTATAGCCTTCTCCGCTATGAATGAGTGCTTGTAGGTTTTCTTCTTCTATCATACAAACTGATTGAAATACAAAGATACGACTTACTTTTACAAACCATACTATTGATCCAGTTTATAAATATGAAGAAAGTGGTATTACTTATATTCTTTCATATTATCCCAAAACAACCTGATGATAACCCATTGATTCCAGCTTTGCCACTTTCAAAAGGCCACCTTCATGGGCAATTGTGTACCCTCATCCGACAGGCATGATACACTTTCTATCGATGTTTTGACCAATAAGCTGTTTGAAGTTTATCACATGATACTTCACGGAACAAGATTCTTAGTCCGTTGCGGAAAGATTCGTTGATAAAAATAGCATCCGAAGGACAGTCTTTTTCACATTTACCACACATGATACAATTCATTTCACCGGTTGGTAGGATAACTTTCTTATTTTCGTCTGTCGAAAAAACATTCAGCGGACAATTCTTTACACATTTGCCACAGGATATACAACTCGTTATATTCAATAAGACAATATTGCCCACAACTTTATTTATACCATCCGTACGAAGATTCAACCCTTCAAAATCGGATAAAACAGCATATTTCTTTCTGAAGTCTGTTAATGGATAGGCTTTCTTCCTTATCCTCGCAGCAAACAATTTAGCCTTAAATAAGTCTTTCTCATCCGGTCTGTTTTTATTATATCCATCCATGCCGACCCACGGACCGGTACGATCAAAACCGATACATGAAAATTCCCCTAAGAGAACACCCTCTTTTTCCTCGATCAAGGCTTTCAGCTTTTTATGATAACCTCCTAATATGGGCCTGCACCTAGTCGAAAAGATAAATACCTTTTGTCCTTTTATAGAGATATTTTTCACTAACGAAATGATCTCTTTACTATGTGACGCAAAACTAATACCTGATCCGAAGCCTATCAGATCAAAAGCGGATATATCAGCCTGTGCAGCCTCAATAGGGGTTAAAACTGTTGCTGTCAACTCTTCTGCCATTGCTTTCGCAACCTTCATCGTATTACCGAGATAAGTCGATGAAACTATGATTAGTGTTTTCATTATTTGATAGTTATTATTGTTTCTGGAGTTCCGGGAGGACCGTGTACTCCCTTGTATTTAACAAATCGTCTGGTCGAACAATCGATATAATAGTCACTCCCAAAGAATTTTGCCAGCATACCTGTCAGATGAATATTAATTCGTTGCTCCTGCGTTCCGTTATTATTTATAATTTCTTTTGCATCAGCCTGCATTTCATACAATTTCAGGTTGTCAGGACAGATACACTCAAATTTGAAATTTGATTTATCCTTCATCGAATAACCCAGATTGAAACCTATATTCTGATACCAGGGATAGCCTTTTGAAGTATATGTTTTCGAAAATGTTTTTGATTTAAAAACTCCTGTCATCTTGTAAATGCCATTTTCCAGGACAACTTTTATATCTGTATTTTCAGCAAGATTCGAGTATTCCCATGAAAGAGTTTTATAATTTAGAGTCATCACATAACTGTGAATTTCATTTCCCTGAACTGTTTTCAAATAGATATAATTATCTTTTTTACTTTCAGTCCATCTGATAACTGATTTTTCGGCACCACAAGAATAGTTATATTCTATCGTTTGGGAATAAGCCTGATAAGATAACAGGGTAAGTAATGTGAATATTAATCTTTTCAATTCCACAATTTTATTTTTATCAATCATTGTCTGGCGACAAATATATCTTACCGAACGGTAACATACAAACTATACGATTGTATTATTATTTATTTTTCAATAGCTCCTCATCACCCCGCAAAACTCCACCACCGTCATTTTCCCTACCAACACTAACGCCTCTTCATAGGCAATCTCATCTTTGCCAAGATGTCCGGCAAGCGTACCAACCTTGCCACAAATCTGGAAACAGATCAGGACGGACATGGCAATATGATTTACAGAGGTTTGTGCAGTGCGTTCGACGATTTCGGTTAGGTGGAGCATTCGGATAAACAAAACAGGGTACCGGAGCGGACAGCGAAGGCAAGACATAACGGTTCTTTGTATTATAAAATCGATGTATGACTGGCGGTCATGGATGATTACTTCCCGGATGAATTTCTGATGCTTTTTGGGTAAGGTAGACCATATCGTGAAGGCTAACTTATAAATCTTTTCACGTAAATGGTTGCGGCCATCTTTCGACATTTTATCGAGACTTCGGTTAAAAACTCTCGCATCGGGCACCTTACCACTAGGGAATAATGCTTCTAATTTGTTCAGCTTCTTCATGATATATTCTGATAGGCATTGAATAATTTATAGGAAAAATCAAATAACAAATGTATTGGGATACAGATTTAATCCATCAGATTAAAGATCTGCACCCCAAATACAATCTATTTTCAAGGATTCAACTCTTCGAGTAAAAACTTTCCGGGTTTGAACTTGACACTTGTACGTGGCGGGATCATACAGGAAATACCTGTGCGAGGATTTCGTCCTTCCCGCTCACTTTGCTTCCAGGGTATGAAACTTCCGAACCCCTGTAACACGACAGAAGTATTCTGTTTGATCGCTTCCGTCAATACAACTTGAAAGGTATTTACAAATTTACGCGACTGTTCTTGCGTGACGTGCATCTTCACAGCTAATTCATTTACTAAATCTGCTTTGTTCATAATCTGTTTTCTTTAATTATCATGTTTTTCTCTAATTGTTTTTTCAACGACGACAGTAAGGTCCCGAACACAACGAACATAGAAAGTACCCGCCGAAGTGGGACCATTGAAATCACCACTGACGAAGGACACTCTGCAACGAGTATTACTGTAGACCGAACTACTCCAGTAGCTAGCATCGATGAACGGTGAAACGCCAGTAGAACCTTCTATCTTCGCTTTATTTATATACATGGCATGCAACTCTATCTGTGTGGGTATACGCCAACCGAATAAACCATCTTCTGCCAGGCTGGAACAATAATTTTGCGTTGTAGCATAATCAACTTTGCCCGTTCCCTGACCTCTTTCTATCTGAATAGTATAAGAACCTGTCATTGTTGCTGATCCATCAAAAGAACTACCATTTGGTAATTTATTAGAACCATCATAATCGAATGGAGGAAATTTTGCCATATCTTTTGTTTTCCTCCTGTAACTGGTTAATACACTCTGATCAATAGTAAGGGTTATACGCGGCAAATAATTTTTTTGTTTTACCTTTATCTGTTGTGAATGATCTCCACCAGTTACAGCCACAGTAAACGTCGCTTCACGGGCATCGCCACTATTTTCGGTAGCATTAAATGTTAACGTCTGAGCACTACCATTAGCCGTTTCCGAAGTTGTACCAGGAGTTATTCCACTTGTTTCCACAGATGGACTTACCGTCCACGGCAAACCAGCTGTACCTGTTATCTTAACAGAACCGGAAGTTGCTGTATTCTCTAACTCAATTTCTGTTTTATCGACAGTAAACATTGAAGCACTTTGATTCACCGTTATCTTCCCACTAGGACCATCAGTTTCATCCCCTGCCCGGACAGTTATTTCACCACTTCGGGGAGAAGAAGATGGATTTACTGATATATTAAAAGTCATATTTTGAGTTTCTCCGGTTGTCGGATTACCTGATGTCGCTCCATTCAAAGTAATCCAATCACCACTTGTTACGCTAGCGATCCACTCTAAACCTGATGTTGCAACAAAAGAAGATGTTTGATTGCTAGCCGCTTCAGGATTTACATCCATGCTCGAACCTTGTACTGTAGAACCGGCCTGTAATATCAATATTTCTTTTTGGAGGTCGTGGTAGTCTTCACTGCTGACCGAAGCACCAGCTTCCAACATTATTTTTGCGGAGCGTTCCCTTGCATACGGATTACTGGTTGTAGCTTTTACAACCAGATTCTGACTTTCCCCGGTTGCAGCATCATTGCCAGTCGCCGGATTGGTATCTGCCCAATCCAACCAACTACCATCAGACAAAACCGCACGCCACAGCAAACCTTTCGTTGCTTTGAAAGCAGAACGACCTTCCGCACCGGAAACCGCATCAAGAGATATATCACTACCGGATTCCAATGCAGAACCCTCTTGTAAGATCTCCACAGTCTGTTCCTCACCTGTTATATTGAGGGGAAAAGTAAAAGATCGTCTTTCCGCTTTCGGATTAGCAGCTCCTGCTTTGAATAAAAGTTTGGCAGGTCCCTGATAAGTAATGCCACTACCGAGAACAGCCTCCGTTTCACCGTTTATAAGCGCCGACAACCAATCCGGCAATCCTATCTTCCATTGCTGTCCAGGACGGGCTGTAATCTGTAATTCTGTCGTTCCACCTATCCCGGCAGGCATTACACTAAGACCACCGATATCGACCGGCGGTATCGTACCCACCGTTATACGTTCGTCGGTAATATCTATTCCTACCAACGTAACATTCATCGTATAATGGGAGTTACGCACAATATCGTAATTATTCATACCGCTACCCGGATAAAAACGGAAAGTGACATTCTCATAAGTCACTCCGGATTGTATTGCCTGCCCGGTCAACTCTATATAGGTAGCATGAGTCACCCCCTGACCCGTTTTCTTCTTCTCCGATTCAACTGTATTTTCACCGCTTACCGTACCTGCCATATTCTCCGGCAAATACCAATACATTGTTGCACCGTCCTTACTGGCAGTACCGCTATATGTTTTATAAGTCACATCAGTTGTCAACTGACCGGTTGGGGCTTCAATCTGACATCTGTCTGGGACAGAGTTCAAAGTCACAGACGTTGGAGTAAATGAAAAATCTGTTCCTCCGATCAGATAGGCAAACGATATCTTCGCTACCAACCGCGTCAAATCCACATTGATACTCTCCACACCACCTTCATCGACAATACCACTCCACATTCCCGTCATTCCACATAATTGGTTTTCCGGCAATCCGGTTTCATTTGAAGAATACGTTAACACACGCTTTTTCAAAGCCGCTTCCGTATCTATCTTCCCCAGGTCACTAGCATTCGCCACGAACCAGACATGATGGGACGTGTTGTCACTCTCTATCAAATGGACATCCACCTTCGTTCCGGTTACTATTGGAAAATACTGGTTAAATATCCAATTACCATCCGCGTCATACTGACCGATCCACAGTTGGGCAATCCGACTTTCCTCCGCTTCGGGTAACGGATTGGCAGCTTTGGTCATAGCCGTATCCTTCCTGATTAGCGGAATAGAATCCGTATCGATCGTACCATCAGCCATAAATGCGATATTACGAGTCTGTGAATCCCGATTCGCCAACACATTCAGGTTAAAAACCGCCTGTACCTCTTTTCCTCCTTTAGGCAAGTGCGGCTCATCCACTACTTCCGTTTCTGTACAACCTGACAAAAGAAGAAAGGCCATCCAGATAAACAAGCAAACCCGAAGTCCATTCCTTATTTCACTCATCCGTTCCATTGTAGTATTTTTTTCTTATTATTCTCTTCCTCCGACTTCACCGTTTCCACTCCAGATGATATTCTTCCAACTTGCCACAGTCATCACTATACCTATCCCTTCATGGATATCTGGATCGGGATAAGGTTCATCGGGACCTCCCACATTTCCATCGGTAAAAGGAACGGCATTCCATGCCAATATCCTCAGATTCAGACAACTTTCGTTATTCTTCACTTCCAGAGTGAATACATATCGTTTACCCGCATCGAAAGTAATCCGTTTATCAATGGTGGCTTTCAGAGTGGTTGTCTCGTTATCCCTTTGTACACCGATCTCCACCTCAAAAGGCTGATCGTTTTTAGGAAGGATAACTCCCTTTATCTTATTCAATCCCATACCGTCAGAGTCGGAACCTTCTTCTACCGGAACAAATTCTTCACCGGCGAATATTACTTCCGTCTCCGCACTACTTTCACCACCTGTCAAAGAAATACCCGTATCTGCACCGACTATCAAGTTCGCACCGGAAGATGATATATTTTTCAATACTAACTTTGTACCAAAGAGTCGTTCAAATGGGAGGGCATTATCCGGTGAAGGTGCTACATTGAACACCAGAAGTGCACATTGCCTGCGGAATATTTCCAATGTCACCACACGTGAAGTTCCGGAGATCGTAACCTCGCGTGCAAAAGAAGTCATGATGTCTTCCTTATGAGGGAGAGCGGTTATCGTATAACGATTATCGGTATCCTTCACCGGCTTTCGGGCAGGAGAAACAGCATAAAAGTCATAGACACCTCCCCTGACCATCAGTTCTCCGGCATTTCCGGAAAGCTCCATCCCGGTATCATCCACCAGACAAGGAGACAAAGAACCGTCCGCTTGTATAACATAGGTCATTTCAAATGAAGGGGTTGCCGCTGCAAAAGAAACCGGAATAGTGGCAGTACTGTTTTTTCCCCGCAGATAACCGCAAATACGCACCGTTGCACCTTCGGGTAAGAATGTTGGCTCCGGCATAGTTGTTTCACCCGTCCGTGTCAGGATAGCCGGAACTCCCAGATCGGGCTTACCGAAACTGACCGCCACCAGCCGCGCAGTTTCCGGCATGTCCTCTACCGGACCGGCTGTGCAACCGACCAGTAATCCTATCAGATATATCAAATACCGTTTCATATTATAATGTTTATACAGTGAATGATAGTAACCTTTATTCCATCGGAATATCATACTCCCCGCCATCATTCCAGCCTGCCACCCGAATATCTGTCAATTCAATACCCTGCGCCTGCATGCGGATATTATAGATATAATTATATCCCTTCTCCCACTTGGCTGTAAATGTGCCCGGATCAGTTCCGCTACTCCCGGACGGCTTCATCGCAAATACACGGCCGTCATCCAGCGTCAGCTCCAATGTGGCACTCACACCTGTCACCGGAATAACCAACCCGAAAGCCTGAACAGCCGTTTGACCGGTTTCATCCGTTGTCAGTGCACTTCCGATACCGCGCATATCCCCATCTGCCGTAAACATCAGTTGATCGACTGCAGTCAGCGTACCTTCCAAACCACCTGTCGAAAGGTTCAGTTTGGCGGAGGTAGACTTTTTAAATCCCCCGCTACTTTTCAGTACCACCTTCTTTATCAGGCAACCGTCAAAAGCCTCTCCTTCCTCCGATACACGGAAGCTCACCTTTGCCAGCGCATGTTGCATCAGAAGCGACACCTCCGGATGCCAACGGTCTACCTGCCCTGTCGCCTTACAGTAGAGATAATCATCCTGATCGGTTTCCCATTGAACATCGGTCGTAGCGTCCACCGGCTGACCACCGTCATTAAAGTAAAACTTCTGTTTATCCAATACCTTGACACCACTCATCAACGGTACTTTCGGAGTTCCCGAAAGCGACACACTTTTCTCGGACGAGGTATAACCATAGACCGTCCCTTTCTCCGTATACAAACAAAGGGACTCCTCTCCTTCCGCCAATTCCCAGACCGGTACGGCAGCAACGGCATTGTAAGTAAACGACTGGCTTTTGATGCCACTCGCATAGAAACTCACTGTACCGCTACTGCTCTCTTTGGTGACGCATACGCCTACGGATGTGAGCGGATTAGGGTTAGGTTCCTTATCGCCGGGACCTCCCGTTACGACGCTTCTCGATTCCACCTCCAACGACAAGCCCAGGCTCTTTATACTCAGAGGAAAACCCTCTTCCGCATCACCGCCACCCGGTCCGGGCGGAACTATCTCCGCCTCGGTACAAGCTGCACACAGCAATAAAAACACAGTCGGTAATAGGTATAAGAACTTTTTCATGGGCTGTACTTTTTATGGAGTTATTACAATGGGATTTCGTCCTGTTCGTTATCTTCCCAGGGTGCTACCGCTACATCCACAACTGTCAGCTTGTTACGACCAGCCGAGAACGTATAGATATAATTGTTACCAGCTTCCCAAGTGTTTCCCAGCAGAGTGATAGGATAAACAACAGATGAACCTGAACTTTCCTGCAACGTGATTTCTACATCTATCTCATTATCGTCGAAAGTCGCTATCGGGTAAATTACCGCACTGACTGTCCGGGATACATTCTTTCCGTTTATCGAAGAGGTAGAAGTTCCTGTTGAAATAAAAGCATGTTCACCTTCTGTTCCTTCCTCGTCTATCTGCCTCATCAATATGTAGTTTGTTACCGTACGGGACAGACCGGTAGTAGTCGATGTTCCTGTGATCGCTCCGTCTGTCAATGCCATCTTTCCATCTCCTGTCTTAAACAGGTTTGAACCACCGGTATGATTCTTTATCTCAAACTTAGTGAAGTTCACGTCCTTATCGCTCAGATGTCCCCCGTCATACACACGAAACGAAATCATTGTCATAGCATGTTTCATATCCAGATTGATCTTATAACCGGGATTATCTTCGTTTGTATTATCCGGATCTGCATCCGACGCAACGGGAGTCTGTCCGCTGGCACGTCCGTTATTGACATAACGACCCGCCTCTCCGGCAAAATACAAGTAGTCTTTTTCTGTTGAGAGTGAAAGGTTGACCAGATCGGCCTTAGCAGTCGCCGCCCATGCATTGGTTTTCCAATATTTTTTCGCATTGTTTGCTGTGGCATCGATTTCACCGCTGGAGAGAACTGTTACAGGGATTTTAAGGTCGGATTCTTTGCTTATGGATAGTGAAAGATCCGGATCATAAGGATAATAAGCGTACACTTTTCCGACCTCTTTTGTCAGATAATAAGGGGCTTCTTTTGTTGATTCATAAGTATCCTTCTTTTCCTTAATCGAAATCCAGTTCGTTCCTTTTTCGTCCCCCATATACCAGATATGGTGACCTGTATATCCCGTTCCGTCGGGAGTGTACCAGCCGGTTGCTCCGCTGTTTGTTACCAATACACCCAATCCCGGAGCATAATCGAGACTGGTGAATTGTTTCACTGGATAAGTGATTGTTTCACCACTTACTACCGCTTTCGTTGCCGCCTTGGTTCCCGCATCCACTTTCAGGTTGGGAGTGATACCTAAAGATACCTGACCGTCGTTACCCGGTTCTGGGCCGATCTCTGTTTCTGTCTCCGAGCAGCTTGTCGCTGTCAGAAGGGCTATCAACATAACCCACATTGTCTTAGTTGTTTTCATTTTCGTTTGTTTTAAAGTGTTTCTATTTAATATTTTATATCGGCATATCATCCTGTTCATGATCCGTCCAGGCTTCCACACCGACAGATGTAGTCTGTATCTGACTTTTATCTGTAAAGAAGAGGGTTACAACATGACTTTTACCTGTCTGGAAACCGTCTTCGATATGGAAAGAGACTTCCGAAACTGTTTCATGTTCGGTTCCCCTGCCGTCTTTCGTCGTTGTTATCCGAAGGTGCAACGGGTGTTCTGCTGTTCCGTCAACCGGAGATATCGGGAGCAGGAGATATCCTTGCGGTTCGGGAAGTTCTTCGCCGACTGTTACCTCCGGGACTGGCAAGTTTACTATATCCTTTACCGGGATATTTTTTATTCCATCATCTAACGATATATCATCCAAATGGGAAGTTTCCTGTTCCAAATCCAGTGTCTGACGTGTATGTACGTCTATCGCTTCAATCGTTTTTATTGTTCCCCATCTATCAGCCCGGTCACTGTAACAAACCAAACGAACCTGTGTCAGTAAATGACGGAACGTACAGGTTTGTACCGGGACATATCCGCTGGCCGTCAGGATTCCCGTTGACATAATATCGGTTGTACCATCCACTATAAAGGTCACTTTGCCCGTTCCTGCAACGACTCCCGACTCACCCTTTGCCGGATAATAGCCGTGCAGGCGGATATGACGACCGTCCTCCGGGTATGACTGGGACTGGGCAAACACGATCGGACGGTTCCCCTTCCCTCCTGTTCGTACCGCCTCATATATATCCCATGTGCCATAGCTTTCTTTTGAAACGGTCGTTTCATCCTGCCGGGCAAAGCAAACCTCTAAATCCTTTTCATAGCCGGAGCCAATCACTCCGCGCGTTGATTGTCCGATCGCTCCTTCCAGGCACACCGCAGTTTCCGGGACTGGCTCCGGAGTAGGATTGCTGTCTGAACAGGCG
>OMGR01000602.1_pt1 | contig 23943 bp, 38 predicted proteins | sample 1646061 | NCBI WGS metagenome assembly OMGR01 (sample SAMN05578583, study PRJEB25193) | human gut metagenome | biome: Human Microbiome; feature: human-associated habitat; material: feces | host: Homo sapiens | place: USA:Birmingham | reverse complement strand
AGCTTTCTAATTACAATTCTTCATCTGTCATTTTGTTCATGTTTTCTACTGCAACAAATCCGGTATTATCGCATTTTCTACTCTTCATATTATCTAGAGATTTTAGATAACTAAAGTTTTCATTGCCAATTCCAACAAACTGTACAAACATATTGTAATTAGAAAGCTCTTTCACAATTTTATTTGTTTCGTCTGTATCCCAATTTTCACCATCTGTAATAAAAATGATAAATGCTGGAATTGTACTTGGCTCAATGTCCTTATAATAGGAAACAATATCTTTCAAGACTGGAGCGTAATTAGTTCCACCCATGCTCATACGAGAATTCATCATAATTTTTCGAACATAGTTCTTATAATTATCAATTGTCACTGGTTTCAGAGAATCAAAATCATTTGAAAATAGCCAAGATTCTAACTTACCATCATCATCAAATTTAAGAGCGATTGGAAAAAGTCTTGTAATTACATCTTGTACAGATCCGTTTCTAAAAAGATTACCCATACTTCCAGAGTAATCCATAGCGAGCGCAACCCTTGCTTGATGCTTGGTCATATCAATCTTGCTTGATTTCGACATGTTAATTAGCACATTATTTAGATTTTCTGCTGACTTAGACATATCAATTACAACTGACTGCGCTGCATTTTCTTCATGTACCACAGCGGATGTATTATCCGCCATAGTATTTGTTGTTGTAGTCTTTTTTCCAAAAAGTTTGTCAAATAGTCCCATGATTTTTATTCTCTCCTTTGATAAATAATTTTCGAATAACATCAACCACGATTACCGTGAGTGATAGTCCAATGATTGCGATCCACTGACTCATATTCATTGCTGTTACCTGGATAAGTCCACCGAGTACATTACATAAGGTAATAGTTCCAAGTACAATACCTGCTGCAATATATACAAATGTTTTATTGTTTTTCAGTCCATTGAGCAAATTAATATGTTCTGTACGAATACCAAATCCATTGCATACAGACATGATGCAAAGCATTGCAAATCTTGCAGTCATAGCTTCGACATCTGTTGTAAATAATTTTGATACTGGTGAAAACATAAGAATTCCATATAGTACAATAAATGTTACTGTGCTAATAGCAATTCGTTTCTTTGCACCTCGAATAAACAATCCAGAACCCTTCTTAATTGGATTCTCTGTCATATATTCAGCTTTCGGAGGTTCACCGCCAAATGATAATGAATTAAGTGAGTCCATGATAATATTGATAATCAGAATCTGAACGGAAGCTAGTAATACTCCGCCAGATAAAATAGGAAATAGAATACTTAAAATAAGAAGTGAAAAGTTAATTGGCAACTGAAACTCCAAAAACATCATGATATCGTGCATAAATGTTCTGCCAAGTTCCACACCTCTAATAATACTTGCGAAGTTATTGTCTGTTAGAATAATATCGGATGCTTCTTTTGCTACATCAGATCCAGCATTCATACCGAAACCTACATCAGCTCGTTTTAATGCTGGACTATCATTAACCCCGTCACCTGTCATAGCTATTGATCTACCAAGCTCCTGTGCTAATGTTACAAGTCTTAGTTTTGTATTAGGTGAGCATCTGGAAATTACTCGAAGTACAGGAATAATTTTCTTGACTTCATCGTCAGACATCGCTTCAAACTGTGCGTTTGTAAGGGCAAGATCACCTTCTTTATAAATGCCAGCTTCCGTAGCAACGGCTACTGCAGTTTCATGACAATCACCGGTAATCTCGATAACCTGAATGCCAGCTTCATGAGCGACCTGCACAGCCTTTGAAACCTCTTTTCTTACTGGGTCAATGACACCGATGATTCCGAGAAGTACCATGTTGTCTGGTAATGTATTCTCCACCAGCGGTGAATTAGAAAATGTAAGAGCGATACAACGCATAGACTTTTCAGTTAAAGCCTTAATTTTGTCATACAGCTTTTTCTTGTCATCCCCACCAAATGGAATGGCTTCTAAATCTAGCCAATGCGTACAATGCTCGATCAGTTTTTCAGGTGCTCCTTTATAATATGTAAACGATTCGCCCCAGTTATATTTGCTCTCAAAAGCAGAATATTTATTTTCACTACTAAAAGTTTGCTTCTGAACTAATGGATACTTTTCAAAAATATCTTCACATTCTTTTGGATTAACAAGACTTAAAACTGCTCTGTCAATGGAATTTCCACCTGTGATATTATTCTCTGAATCATATGTAGCACTGTTGTTTAAGCAAATATTATTTACAATATTTTTCCAAAGATCAGAACCATGATCTACTTCATTACCTTCTCCATCAATAATAGTTACAGGCGTCATAACACCAGTCGTAAGCGTCCCTGTTTTATCAGTACAAATAAGATCAACGTATGCTAACTCAGGAATCTTATTAGGATTTTTAGCAAGAATGTTGAACTGTTCCATTGTCTTAACATTCTGTTTTGTAACAAGCTTGATAATTAATGGAAGTCCTTCTGGAACAGCAGCTACAATGATTGTTAGAGCAACCGAAATGTTCTGTGCAATCTTTTGGATAACTTCTAGCACACCACCATTGATATATTCTCTGAATCCAATATACGCAATATCCGTTACCATCAGTGCAATAAACGTGACGACTGCAGCAATCGTTCCATATCTCGAAATTGTATCACAAAGTTTATCGATCGCAATCTGAAGTGCTGTTTTAGGTGGCTCAAGTGTCTGCATTTTTACAAGTGTGTCACCATTTATGGTGTTTACGCCAACTTCGCCTACGATCATCTTTCCTTCGCCAGACAGAATCGTTGTTCCAGCAAATAAGCTATTTTGATTCGTAAAATCATCGGTGGATGTTGATTTTTTGTATACATAACCATTAATTGGAATTTTCTGACATTCTTTACTTTCTCCGTTGATAGCAGCATTGCTTACAGAAATTTTACCATCAATAATATATCCATCCGCGTAAATTTCCTGTCCAGTTCCAATACAAACCACATCACCAACAACTAAATTATCTTTGTTGATTGTCTGAACTTGCCCATCTCTGATAACATCACAATACCTAGTTGATGTCTTTGCTCTTAGTTCTTGTGTTGATTTTTGAATACCAAGCGCCATTTTTACACCAATATATGTACATAATGAAATAACTAAAATCACCATGATTGGTTCTGAAAATGATGCCAATCCAAATACTGCAGCGAAAATCTCATATGCAGATAATGCTAATAACAGCATCAGCGTTTTATCACCAAAGATATTTTCAATCGCAAATTCATACCATTTCTTAAGCTTTGGTTCTGGTAGTTTGTTTGAGCCATATTTTTCCCGACTCATTTTTACTTGTTCGTTTGTTAGTCCTTTCAATTTTACACTCCTTTTCTATTTGTTTTAGAATATCTATAACAAAGATAGTCCAAAAATAATAATGACTATCTCAGTCATCTTAATTTTTATTCTCTATCGAGCAATGTCACATTCATGGAAGTCTAATAACATCTGATATTTATATTCTCCAAAACGTTCTTTCCATCGTCGTTTAATTTTTTCTGTATTCCAACCAAATGGCATCATGTGGTAATTAACTAGAAAACACATATCCAGAAATTCGTCGCTAGATAAATCATAAAATGTATCATGTAGCTCTGATAAGATTAAATACGCAGAATATTCAGCATGACCAAAGTAATGAGCAACCCCATTTTCATCAAAGCTTTGTGTATATAATTTTCCAACGTCATGGTAAAAGGCAGCTAATCCAAAATATTCTGGATAATTATATTTTTTAAATAACCGCATAGTATAATCGCAATGTCCGCCTAATGTTTTATTATGATATGGTGTCTTTTGATCAAATTCATTCATAAAATTAATTACGTTGATCATATTTGCCCTATAATGAAGATTTTCAATTATAATTTTATCGAGTCCTTCTCCTTTGAACGGAATTTGAAATCTTCTAATTTGATTATCTAATACAAATTCCGGAACAGGATGTTCTCTATTCTTATTATCTTGTCTACATACCAAGATATGTTTTGGAATAATATAACAAATCTTCTCAACATCCAAGTTTCCTACATTCTGCAAAATTGCTCTACGGCTTTTCATCGTAAGATTGGTTGCGTCTGCTATTACATTTTTATTATTCTCCAGGTTCTCACGAATTCTTTTGTGAAATACCTTGAATACTTCATCATTTCGATCCTGATTTTCATAATCACCAGTTAATTCTTCTCTAATTTGATCGGAAGAAACAATAACTGTATTTTCATGCTCTTGTGCTAATTTCTGAGCGATTGTAGACTTTCCAGATCCACTCAGCCCGCACATAATCCAAAGTGTAGGTTTATTCATTCGTCCTCCTGTGTAAAAATGTCGGCATAATTTGATACACCCATATCATTTAATTTTAAATATTTGGGATTACCGCCCTCATGACTCTTAATAACATTGATTGATTTTCCAAAATACAAACTTTTACAATATTGTCTGTATTTTTTCGGTATATTTCGATCGATCCAAATCATAAAATCTTTCTTACTATCTTTCGGTGCCTGATTATAATATTCTCTAATTGTCTTTTCGGTTTTCTCGATATAATCAAACACAATAAATGCGATTCTTTTTACATTATCATGGTAAGCAATAGGAAGTTTTGAAAGAAGATCATCGTATGTATCATCTGCGATACAACGAATAATAAGATTAATAGAAGACAACTTAGACAATGCTTTATGAATGTGAACATAGTCATTGTATTTTAGCTTTACTTTATAATCATCAATATTGATTACAAATCCTTCCGCTTCATCAGATGATTTATCATCTAATTCACTCATAACTGTATCTAGTGTTTTGTCAAATACTTCAGTCGTAAGAATGTCATACTGTTTAGCAACAGCTAGTACTGTTTTGTAATCCGCTTCTATGCCAAGTGCATTGCTTCTTATTCCAATAAGGTATAATCCCTCTTGCTCTTTGGTATATTTAACAACATGTGCATCTTTTAATGAAATATATTCAAAAATAAAAGTATGGTGTTCGAAATCTTTTAACATCTTTTCATATCCTGGTAATGCTCGAATCATTCTATACCCATCCTGCAATCTCCAAGAATTTTCAGGATTAATAGCCTGACTACCAGCCATAACAATTTCTCCGTTATACCACGTAGCAGACTGCATCGATCCATCCAATTTATTTGAGAATTCAACAGTATGAGCCATGCTGATTCTTTTTTGAATATTCTCTAAGCTTGTCTCCTCGATCTCGTTAATATTGAAAAATTTTCGAAAAGGACATAGAACAATACAATCATTCACTACATCAATAACAATACTTCTGCATTCACGATAAAATCCATTATATCTTTCCCAAAGATCTTCTCCAGAATTTTCAATTTCACCATCATAAATATTGCTGTATCTTCCATATCTCAAAAGAAGAAAATTATTATGTTGATTTAGTTCCAAGCAAGAAAGCAAATCACTATATTCTGGATACTTGTTGGACGGTTCTATGGCGTTTAATTCTTCGACCCATCTTTCCAGACATGTTTCTGATTCATCCGTATATCCTTCTGTGTAATCATATGAGACACTGCCAAATTGGTTTTTATATTCATTTTTAATTTCGACAAATTTGTTTAATACCGGATTCCAACTCATTCGTAATCTTCCTCCTCGAACGGAATATTTGTCTCATACCAATCTCTTGTTACGACAACATGATATTCTCCATCACCAGAATATCTAAAAACACAAATATGGCAATCTCCAAATCCAAATTCGACAGCGAATTCATCTTTATTTTCTCTAAAATATTTAATTGCTCTTCTAATCTCACGTAAAATAATTTCGGCGCCTACTTCTTTACAGCCATGATATTTACTTTCATGCGCAAAATATTGCGGATATTTTAGATTATCTTTTGTCAAAGTAATACCTTCAAATTCATCAACCGTAGTTTCTTTCCCACAACAAGGACATGTTGTAAACCTAGCTCCAAGCCAACCAATATATGTATCATTCATTGATACTTCCAATTCTGAATTACAGTTATCGCAAAAGGTTTTCGTTGTCTCGTTAATTGCTTCTTTTTTATTATAATTATTTTTTAGAACTTTTATGTTCTCACCACCTTTGTAAACTAATCTCTCATCCGTACTTCAATAATTGCAAGTCCGTTAACAGGCTCAACAACTAAATCACTAGCTCCTTATTAACATAGCTCCCACCAAAAATCATATAATTTATGCGCCATATTACCTTTATGTAATTCGCCCTTATATCTACGAATCTTTCTATTTGATTGCTGCTTAAAATACTTGCTACGTTTTCCACGATACCATCTTTTATAATATGGCTTAGTGTTCTGAACATAGCCATGTCCATTAATCCAAATTTCATCCATATATCCAACTGGAGCAGGATAATAACCACCAGCAATTTTATATAGGTGCTTAAGATTATTTTGATGTTTTAAATATCGCTCACGTTTATTTCTTCTCTTTTTGTTTAATTCAGTTTTAACAACATTTCCAATTCGAGAAGATTCTTCGCAGCATCCCACATATCCTACTTTTCCACCAATCTTATCACACCAAATTGATAGACAAATTTCCTCTTGAGACAAATCAGTAAAGTTTTCAGATAATCTCACATAACCTTCATATCCATAAGGACAATCACAGCACAACATTTTATTCTCCATCATACTTCCATGCAACAACTTTATTTCTTACAGCCATTCTTCGTCCACCTGTCCCATAGGAATACCACACTTCTTCATCCGTCTTCCATTTAAAATCTCTTGTTCTTGCACATTCAGCAATGAAATAAGCTCCATTTTTTGTTTGAACAAGAACTTTTTCAGATAATCATCCTCTTGAACATTGCGAACAATAAGTCTCTTTCATATCAGGATATTTTTCTTTTAATGAAATCCAATCATTTTTATCCAGCATGATCACCCCCCTTAGAATTGTACTTTTGTATAATTACTTATTCTCCGAAAGAATCTGGACAAGCTTACAAAATTTCAAATATTGCATCTTTCATAGAAGATGGAATTATGAATGTATTTTTCTTATGTGTAACTTCGTATTCTTCCTTGCCATCTTCATTTGTTATAACTCTTGCTGTAAGAATCTTTCCTTTTTTAATCTTTGCACTGTCTTCGTTTTGGTCTTTAAAGGCAACATCTTTAATAAATTTAATTGTCATAATGTTTATTCTCTCCTTCTATTGAAAGAAAAATTTCTTAATCTAACAAAGCTGCGATATCATCAATCTCAAGTTCTGTTTTCTTATCTTCAGAAAGAAGCTCATCCAGTTTTGATTCCATTGTTTTAAGATTGTATATTTCTGCTTTTGTTTTTGTAATGTCAAATTTATTCTTAATATCAGTAATCCAGTCATCAATGCTATATCCAGAAATTACAAAATCAATATCCAGATTCTCTGCTTCTTTTTTATATAAATTCAATTTTACTAATAACAGAGCTAATTTGTCTGAATCGCATGTATGCAGATTATTTGTCATGCCATCTAATTCAATAATACAATTCGTTACCGGAACAAATTTTGTGTTTTTGCCGGATAGTTCTTGCTTCTTTTCTTCAATCTTTTCTTTCAGTTCTAAGATTCTATCATCATTCTTACTCATCTTGTAATTCGTATACCTTTCTATATTTTCTTCTATTTGACAAATACTTTTGAATACATTTTGGTTTGACAATATCGTAAATATCCTCTAAAATTACATGCTCAAATATTGTCTTATTGTAACCAACTTTATATCCACTACAATAAAAATCTTCTTCGTTCTCACTATAAACTTTTACATCATATTTACCAGTATTCTCTCCCCAGCACTCATCAGCCAAATATGATTTATACTTTCCATCGTAATTGCTAATAAATTTGAAACTATGATAACTTATTCTATCATCGTATTTATGATATCCCAGTTTTAGAAACTGGTCATATGAGATATCAATTATTTCATCTTTCGTATCATCAATCTGAGAGAAATTAGGACAAGATTCCATTCGATCATAAATTTCAGAATATTTTTCTGTACATTTATCATCAATACATGTAATAAGCTTGTTCTTAGGAACACTTTTTATCTGTTCGTATCTGTATCCATCTTTATTTACAATGGCAAACCAATACATCTTGCCATACGGAAAATTATTAATATACTTATGCTTTATTGGATATCTACAACCATAATGATGTATTAATTCTATTGGAACATCTCTGTAATTCTTGCTCTTATGAATTTCTCCATTTTCTTTCCACTCATATCCTTCTCCATATGTTTCGAATCGCCCCATGTAAATCCATTGCTCGTCGTCCTTTGTTAAATACGTAGCTCCAAGAACTAAATCTTTCGCTTTAATGCATTCATTGTTATGCACAATCTTATTAAATTCTGCTATCTGTTTGTAATCAGGTGACTTTACTGGCATAAGAACTAAATCTTTTCCACTCCATCCATATACAAATTCACCTTCCAGACCTTTTCCTTTATAGCAATTAGCATTTGCCAAAATATAAAGCAGATTCTCAATTGTGATTTCGAATTCAAATCCCCTAGGGTCGTATACTCTACAATACGCCTGTCTATGATCCCAACCTGTAGAATAATCACCTGCTTTTTTATTAAGTACAAAACCTTCGGTTGGAATATTATCATATTCATTATTTGGAATATTCTCATCTCGCCAACCATTCCATGAAGTCTCTTTTCGCAACTTGCCCTTCTCATCATAGTAGATTACATAAGCAAGCTTTCCTGTGTATGTTCCTGAACGATTCTGATAACCAACATTAATTGTTTTAGGGATAAAAATACTACTTCTCAATCGGTTTCCTCCTTTAATTATTCTCTGTTACAAAGTTACCCTACCAATATAATTCCTCATGTCTAGGATCAACAAACAACTCTTCTTTAGGTCTTGGGTCTTTTAAATTATCATTGCCAATCTTAAACTCACCACCATAATAACCATTCCAAGAACCACAACCACAAAGCTCCAATCGTCCTTTATGAGTAATAGAAACAATTCTATAAGCTGGCTTGTCACAACATTGCCAGTAACTAATGACAAAGCAATTATCTTTTGTTACATTCTTTAGATGTTTCGGTACTTCAGGCCACAAGTGACATTCATTGTTAATTCCTTCCAACGTTTTACCTTCATCCAGCATCTCGTTGGCTTTTTCTGATCTCTTGTGTGCCTTTTCATGTTCCAAGCACCATTCTTCTGAACTGAATAGTTCACCACAATAATCACACTTATATCTAATTACTTTCTCCATAATTACTCCTAAGTCTTATCTAAACACACAATATATCCATCCTTATATGATTTTTTAGCTGTTTCTACCTGAAATAAATCATCTTGTAATAGCCAAAGACGTAATTTATCTCGTATTTTATCCTTTAATTTCACTCTCTCGCCTCATTATTTAAAGATTCCCTCAATAACTTTCAACTTAATACTCTGACTAAATTCTGAACCAGCAGCTTTTGGATGACCGCCACCACCCCATACATCATCATTGCCAACACATTTAATTTTTCTTGGTTTTGTATTATAAATATCCATTTAATTTTACCTTTCCCAAACACCTATATATTCTTGCGATTCCTTTTTAAATCTTTTTAGCATGTCAATCAATGCATCTACTTCTATCAAATCATTAAAGACAATTTCAGCACTATTTTTCTTTTCTAAATCCAATCTTTCTGCATAAGGAAATGGTTTGACAAAACATTCAAATTTTATATCTTTACCTTTATGACGAAGTGTGATTTCATTAATATTTTCTTTATCATTAATTTTCAATACTTACCTCCTGTAAAATGCGAGTTTTTACTTATCGTACTTCTCTCCGCGCCAACGGAGACTCTGTATCTTTTGAAAATAAAATCTTTTTATAAGTTTTCAATGTTCACCCATAAATTAACATATCTTCCAACTTTGAAATTTCTTCCTTTAGAGATTCAATTCTGGTTTTAATTAACTTGTCAAATCGATCTACAGCTTCTTCGTATGTATCAGCAAAAAATCTCGCATATGTAGTTACACCATTCTTTTTCAAATCTTTGCCATTTACTTTATATTCATAGAAATATTTATCTTCTTTGATTTTACCCTTCGCAGGCTTACACATAAGATTTAAAGCTCTTTCATCTTCTTTATATGCAAAAGCCCAAATATCTTTATTGTAATGAGACTCATCAATATTTTGTAAGTTATCAAAAACACTATTTCTATGACAATAAATATTTGCACAATATATCATTTTTCCAAACCTCTCTTTACTTGGGAATTTGACTGATCAGCCGTGAATAGAACTACTTCTATATTAGATTATTCTCTACTTGAAACTTCTTTAATTCATCTTGAATTATGTTATATACATCTTCAAAAGATATATTTGCTACTGGAATAACATTTGCATTTGGATTAACTTCACCAACAATAGATTCATCAAATGCTTTTATAAACATTTCAGCTATTTCCTTTTCATAATTGCCGCACAATCCATTACAGTTTATATCTGCGATTACTCTTGAAAAGAAATCTTTGAATTTATCGCCTATAAAATCTCGTTCATATTCTCTTGGTATATCAATCGTTAATTTCACACACTCTCTCCTCGCTTCGCTTGAAACAAAACTTTCAATCACTAATTATCAGAATCTAACACAATTCCATTTTCGCATTGTGGACAGACAATAATTCCATAATGTTTTTGACATACTTCCATTCCGCATATACCAATTCCAGTACGAATATTCACATCTTCATCGTCAAAAGAAAATAAACATCCGCAATCCTGACAACGTATTTTATGCTTTGTTCCTTTTTCAATAATTTTGATCATAGCTTATCTCCTATATACTCAATGCGATATGACTTACCTACTTCTGATGATTCAAATGTTATTGAAATATCTTTATCAAACATTGGTAAAATACGATCAATTAGAAAACATATTTTTCTTGCACATTTTTTACAAACATCTTTTCTTTCAGACGACATTCCTTTTGTTGCAACCATAGGAGTACCATGTCTGTCTCTTACATAACTGTCTTTTATAACTGGAAGAAAGTATTTATCTGTTACGGTTTCCTTACCGCAAATATCACAATATTCTTTAATCATATTTTCTCCTATGAAAGTCCAATTTTATCCTTATAAAAATCTACACTCATTAATTCTCTTCTAAGCTCGTCGTACATTTTATGTAATTTAGGATTCACCCATTTCATCCATTCTTTACGACTGTCTGCAACCATAAGCTGACGCAGCATTGTAGCTGAGATAGGAAGTTCTGCACGATTGATAATCAGCTCAGTTGTATTTGCTAAATCTTTCTTGTCAAACCATTGACTGCGACTTTCATCATTGCCATAAATCATAACTTCTGGATTTTTATAAATATATCGATCTACATTATCCAGTAAATACCTTCCCCATTCAGGGCGGATATCATTTTCATCTGTCATATCGGCTAATCCATAAATCATAATATTAGGGTTATCACCATAAATTTCTTTTAACATCTTTGTTCGTGTATTGATGTTAAGCGGATTGCGCTCTGTACCACATTCCTGCGCTGATCCAATAAGAATCAACAATCTATCGCATAACATCAATCCTGTATCTACTAATTTTTCGTGTCCTTTATGAAAAGTCTGGAATCTTCCACAAATTAGTCCAACATCATACGGTTTCATAATTACCTCCACTCTTTTCTGCATCCACAATCTGGAAAGAAGTTTTCTACATCTACAATGAATTCATCGTAAAAACACATTCCGTGTTCTAAATCATTCATCCAGTTAATTAATTCTCTTAGAACCTGTGTAAAGTTTTCTTCTCTGCAATAGTAAATTTGTCCAATATCATAATCATCTTGATCGCAAATAGTCACGGTAATTGTATATGGTTTATGCCAATCATCACCTTTACTTGCAGTCAGAAGAATCCATGGTCTACCACAGAAACACTCATTGCAATCAAAATAAACTGCTCCATACACATTTAGATATTCAATATAATATTTCTCACTCTTATGATAATGTCTCTCAAATTCCATACTCACCTCTTAATTGGATACGCTGCATAACATGCTTGTTTGATATCAAAAGAATCATTATCATTCATACTTCTTTTATCCTTTCTTTGACAGCATCCCATGTTTCGTAATTATATTCTCCATCCATAGCAAATGTTCTCGGCATTATTCGTGCGTATACCAGCACTTCTTTTAATTCCTGTGGCATTTCTTTGTCGATGATACATCCATTGCATTTGTATCCTCGATTAGTTTTTAGATCGAATAAATTGAAAACTCTTAGGATACTTGAATTTGAAAAGAATAAAACAGATGTGTTATCACTACGGGAAAGAAGCAAATGCGATTCTTCTGGTAAATCTTCTATGATTTTATTTAATAATTCTTCTACAATTGTCTTTTTCTCCTGATCAAAACAGAAAACAGCGCTATGAAAATGTTCCATCTTTACACAATAATCAATTTGTTCTCTCAATGCCTCTTCCAACTGATTCATGATTCTTCTCCGACATAAACTAATTTTTCAATATATTCTCTGCCATCGCCTTTGAAGATTGGAATATTTTTATCAACAATCCACTCATTTTCAGATTTAGAAGCGTCTCTTAATTGTGTTGTTTCCATAATACCATTTGACTCAACAACTATCTTATTTCTTATACAACAACTTCCTCTCTTCTGGTATGTAGGGAAATCATTCCAATTGATACCTTTTTTCAACATTAACATATCCTGAATATCATTACTGGACTTCTCCTGCAATTCTCTATGCGAAAAATTAGCCTGTCCTACCATTTGAATTGAATTCCGCGAAGCATCTAGTTGCCTCCAGTAGAAACAATTGGTTACTTCTTCTTTCGGAATATTAAAACATCTGCAGTCGAACATTGCTCCTTTTATGATCGCATCCATATATCGGCTATTTAATTCATCTTCATTAGACCAAATAGTTTCGTAGAATTTTTTTTCAAAACATTTATTAAATACCATTGTAGCCATAGATGCCAGAATGCTGCAAAGTTTATCAACTCGATAGTTGAAGAAACAATCCGTATCTAATTTATCATAATCAACTAATAGCAGCGTAATTTCGTCACTCTGCTGGTAACTCATTTTACAACCCTGTACATTTTCGCAGAGATACTTTGCTGTTTCCTGCATAGATTTGATAAAAACTTCATCAAATGGTCTTTTAAATCCTTTCGTGAATGAATGTCCAGCTCTCATGTCAAGACGGCAAATTACTGGCGTTCTACGCTGAAGATAATACCTGTTCCTACTTTCATATTCTTTCATTCTATTACCTAAATCGTCTCGTACCATATTAATCCTCCGTATTATTATATTCTCTCATTCCATTTCCGAATTGCTTCATTTTTAACTTTATTCTGTTCTTCATAACTATAAATACTTGCTCCGCTAGATCCACCTCTGGCATGACATCTACATTTATGTCTGCCATTTCTCCATCTTTCACCGTCTATGTTTATGATTTTATTTTCAATTCTGCAATACAACTTCAAAAAGATGTTTCTGCTAAAACTAACTACCATATTTTATTCTCCATCAAAATAAATATTAACTGAATAGAACATTATAATCTCCCCTCTTCTAGTAACTTAATTAACCATTTAGAAAATGGATACGTTGAAAACAACATAACAATCGCTAAGATAAAGAACCATTCATGTATCACTGGAATCAGCGCAACAGATATAATAATAGGAATAAAATATACTGATAATGTTATTTTGACCACATTGCCCGTTTTTCTAGCTGCATTCTTAAATGGTTTTGATTCTATAATCTTATTTAATCTCTCAAGCATAATTCTCCTAACAGATTCCAGCTTCTTCAGCTTTAAATTTTGCGACCGCATCATATACGATTTTCTTTACAACATCTTTATCTTTAAAAATATTTCTATTGGATAACGGCAATGTACCATCGTAACTTTTTGAATAGTTATGTTTAGATCTATTAATATTTGTTTCAATAGGTTTATTGTCGTATACAATATCAAAAAAGTTGATTCCATTTTCACGCATAATAAAATAAATACCGTAATGAACTTTTACATTTTTTAATTCTGCATTTTTGTAAATATCATATTCTTCTACACTCATATCCAAATAACCGTCATTTTCGTGTAAACAAATATATCTTTCTGCATCTTCACGATTGTCAAACACTTCTTCAATTGCGTAATCTGAATATATTCCAGATGTAACAATATATACTTTATTCATTTCGCCCTTCAACCTTTCTTATAAATATTTGATCCTTAATTTCTTCCCATGTTCTAGGGCAATAATTGATCCAACCCATCATTGCACCAACGTTATAAGCATAAGGAAGGTTTTTGAATTTCTTCACTTCTTTATTCTCTATATTTAATTGTCTTACTTTATATCTGAGTTTTTCCAGAGAATCCTGATAGATAGTGTCATCGAAATTACCATGTGTATGACCATAAAGAAGAACCGTATCTTTATAACAACCATTCCACGAGAAGATAGGATAATGAGAAAGCACAAGTTTTTGATTGATATCATTGTAATTATCAGTAAGTTCAAAATAATCAACCACAGTTTCAAATAACTGTTTTACCCTATAATCTTTCAATCCTGACTCGTCATGATTTCCGACCACTAAAATTTTTTTAGATTTGAGTCTTGAAATGACAGAACATAAATATTCATTATCTTTATTATTGCCACATCTACCAATATCTCCTAAAATGAATGTTGTATCATTATTATTGACAACAGAATTCCAGTTCTTAATAAGAATCTCATCATGCTCTAAAGCACGATGTTCAAAAGAATTCATGCATCCTATGTGTAAATCTGCAATATATCTATACATTACTTTTCTCCATTAATTCTTCGCAGACATGTATTAAAACCTGCTGTCCAACCACGATCGAAACTACATAGATCTTCATTTCCGTTTTCTTCTTTTGGTAGCTCCTTTAATGGACACCCTTTCATTAACTCATCCCACGAATCACCGGCATTGAAATTTGCATCATCATCTTGTACTATGCATTTATCTTCACTATTTAATAATAGACAATGTATGCATTTCTCTGGTGTGTCCATGACTAATACTGATTTATCCATATTATGTTCTCCCTCAATTCAATAATTCTTTGTCAATAATCTGGAAATTAGCTCTGTGAATATATAATGCTTTTCCGTCGATCATTAATTTTGTCGTTTTCGGCAGATCTTCGCATACCTCGTAATATACGCTATCGCCAGAATAAGCACAAATCGGATCACCAAGCTGAGACTGGATGACGACTACACGAGCCTTTCCAAAATAATTCTTAAATCTATTGACAACGCTTGCAATGATAACATTCTCTCCAAGACTACCATCAGTTTTACTATTAATTACTTCTGGACTTTGAAAATCCACATCAGGATTTAGTCCTTTTTCCGCAAAGATCATTGTAGTACCGCAGTTCTCCACTTCTTTACCATCAATTGTGACTGTAACTACGCTGGACAATTTTTTCGTATAACCCCAACTGCCATCTGAATACGTTTCTTCTTCTACAATATTGGAATCCAGGTCAATTTTCTGTCCACTCATATCCATGAACTTTTCACCTTCATTCGTATAAAATGAAGCATTATATGTATTACCCGTAATAGACCCATTTAGATCGTTTACTTCACTATTCAACCCTTCGCATCCAGTAAGACATGATACCGTAAGTGCTGCCATTAGAATTCCTGCTACTAATTTTTTCTTCATGTGTATTTTCTCCTTTATTTTTTATAAATGTCACCCGTAGCTATGACACCACGGATGACAAAATATTATTCTCCAATACTTACGATAGGAGTATTACTTCCCTGTACCTGCGGAACATCGCCGCTCCACTTTTCAATCTTCTGCTTTTCGATAAGCTCTGGAGTAAGAGATTCTGCAATCTTTTTATTCGCTTCGGCTTCCGCCTCTGCTTTAATCCTTGTTGCTTCTGCTTCACCTTCAGCCTGGATCTTCTTCTGTTCGGCTTCAATTGTGGCTTTTTCTTTTTCCTGTTCTGCTGCAATAAGCGCTACTTCCTTATCCTTATCAGCCTGTACTTTTGCAGTCTTCGCTTCAATGTTAGCCAGTTCAAGTTCCTGCTGTGCAGTTACTTTTCTCTGAATCGCTGCTGATGTTTCAGAATCGGTTACAATATTGGTAAAATTAACCGTATCAATAATAATGCCATATGGCTCAAATTTTTGTTTCAGATATACATCAAGAGCTTCATTTAATTCCTGACGTTTGTCCCCAAATACATCAGTAACAGGGAATTTTGCTGTAACTTCCTGTGTCCAAGCTCTCATTTTAGGCTTGATAAATGTATTCTTCACTGTCTCACCAGACTGACCTTTAAACATTGTAAAAGTTTTAGTAATTCTATCTGGATCAAATTTGTAAGAGAACTCAAGATCTACAGTAAGAGATTTTCCGTCAGATGTTGGTGTAGAAAAACTTTCATCTTTTGGAGAATCACCCTTATCTTCGGATGTAAGGTATGACTGCTCAATACCAACCGAATATGTAGTTACTTTTTTCGTAGGAGATACAAAATGCCATCCCTGTGTTAGCACCTGATCGGAAATTCCGCTTGAGAAGTTATACACAACTCCTACATATCCTGCTGGAACTCTTTCCATACATTTGATACCAACAATCAAACCTGCTGCAAGAACTACTCCTAAAACAATTCCGCCTAATTTACCATTTTTCATTTTTCTTTCTTCTCCTTTTCTTTATGTTTTTCATCGTCTTCCATTGTTTCTATCGTATCGTCTATGATACGAAGTAGGAATTTTCCTAATGGCTGGAACAGAAAAGTCAACAGAAACCATAAAATTACTGTAACTAATACTGCTCCAAGGATCAAAATTGGATTCACATCATCACCTCCTCATCTTAGATGTTTCCAAAAATTTCATTCTTGACTTTATACTCTCTATGGTCTTTGTGAACTACCCACGAGCTAAAGCTCGTTGGGCTTCCTGCTTCAACGTCCTCGTAACCTACTAACTCCACAGACGTAAATTCCGGTAGTCCATACCGTACCGAATTATTTTTATGCTACATTTAATAATCGTAATCCTTCATTCAGAATATTAATCGCAGCATTTATATCTCGATCATGTTTTGTACCACACTCAGGACATGTCCATTCTCTAACTGATAAATCCTTAGTATTCTTATTAACATAACTACACACATTACATATCTGACTTGATGCGAAATATCTACCAACCTTAATATACTGTCGATTGTTCCAATTAGCCTTATATGTAAGCTGCCGTGTCAATTCATACCAACTACAATCCAAAATTGATTTCGCAAGATTATGATTTTTTATCATATTTGATACCGATAAATCCTCACTAACGATCACTTGGTTTTCGCTAATCAATTTATGAGAAATTTTATGTAAATTATCAATCCTGGTATTGTGGATCTTTTCATGTGTTCTTGCTACTTTTATTCTTTGTTTGTTCCAATTCTTACTACCTTTTACCTTATGAGCAAGCTTTCGCTGTTCTTTAGCAAGCTTCTTCTCATATTTCTTGGTGAGTTTAAGATTATCAATCTTCTCTCCGTCAGAGGTAATAAGCAAATCCTTAATGCCTAAATCAATTCCAATCATACATCCAGTAGGCTCCATTGAAATATGTTCTGTTTCTATAAGAATTGATACAAAATATTTTCCAGATGGTACTTGTGAAATTGTTGCAGATTTTATCTTCCCTGTAAATTCTCTATGAATCTTAACTTTAGTCCATTTAAGTTTCGGAAGTTTGATTCTGCTATCCCCAAATGATACTTCGATGTTGTTGTTAGTAAAGTTAGTAGAATATGACTTTTTATTATCTCGCTTAGACTTAAATTTTGGGAAGCCAGTATGTTCTTTGAAAAATTTCTGATATGCTGAATCCATATTATAAATTGTATTCGTAAGAGCAAACTTATCCACTTCTTTTAACCATTCATGCTCCTTTTTAAGAACCTGATTGCAATAATTATTACAAGAAGTTTTATTCATAGATTCTTTTTTTGTTTCGTACATTTCTTTCCGATGTGCTAATGTCTGGTTATAAACAAATCTACAACATCCGAATGTTTTCTGGATTAAAACTTCTTGTTCCTTATTGGGATACAATCTATATTTATAAGCTTTTAACATTTACTTATCACCTCCAATCTATTTATATATTCTCTATTTTGTACGGCTCTTTACCCATCAGCTAAAGCTAATGGGATTGCGAGCCTGTCTTTTTCAATATTTCCTATGAAATTTTCTTTGTTATTAAAAGACTCATAGCAAACTTCGTGCAAAGACATATTAGGAATGTATTCGTTATTACTAACCATTATGGCAACTTGTTCATCTGATTCTATATCTTTGTTACAGCAATAACATTTTCTCGGATTTAAATACATTGGAAAATTTTTGAAATGATGCACTTTAATAATAGAATCTTTATAATTTATTGTTTCCACTATTAAATCACCTCCATCATGAAAGACGCATTTTATTCTATGTTTGTAACAACAGGATGTGTCTCCTTGTATCTATCTTGTTCTTTTAAACATTTTCTATAGTAATCCGTCGATTTTAAACTTTGATCTTTACTGTTTTTCAAATCATTACAATACAAACATCTGTAACGTTCATGTTCTTCAAGATCTCCTGCATCATACAATTCTACTACCATATCTTTTGTGCATAATCTATTGCAATCACAGCACGTAACAATATCTTCATATGTAATACCAAGTTGTTGTTCGATGATGTCAATAAAATACCCTAAAATAAAATGCCTATCAATAAGCATATCCGTAATTTCGCCATCAAATAAATCGGCATCATACCATGGTAACGTTCTACTATAATTATAAAGTTCCTCAGATCCTGTTAGCATACAAGCCTTAAAGAATGCTGCTGAATAACCACCTGTTCCTGTATTCACTGGAACACTATATTCTGCAAATGCATCAAGTTTATAGTATCCATGAATTCTAAAAAGTTGATCACGAAATTCTTTTAAAAATTCATCTGTAACAAGCTTTTTGATGTTTTCTGGCATGTGATATTCCACATGGACATCTTTTCCTTCTCCTACTATGGGCATAATCATTTCCTCCTCTTCATCCAACTGCTCCGAACACAGTCATATCTATATATACCGGTTCTTCAGGATGATAACCCTTAGATACGTCATCCTCATATTTTTCTTTTAATCTTGTATTTTTCTTTTCTGCGTACTCACGCATTTCTGAAATCGTAGCATCATCATATTCTACATGATTGTAGATATAATTATTTAGCTTTCGTTCCAAAATATATTCTCTCTTAAAAATATTATCTATTCTTTTTAATCCATTCATTAAAGCTTAAATCATACATATTATTCATCCTGTATCCATTTTTAAGATAATCCAATAAATCTTTAATGAATTGTGTTATTCCTCCAAGAGTACTAACCTTGTATTTATAGTTTCCTACACAGAATCCAATATATTCTAATGCTTTGTCGTACCCATATTTTCTCTGGTTATAAATTAGTTCGTGATATTCGTCTTCTGTAAAAGTATAAGTCTTGACTGTTTGAGTAACTTTTTCTTCTTTAATTTCCACGCTGCATCCTTCCTCAATTTAATACGCATAGTCATAAGATAAATAATATCCTTGATCAGATAGCTTTTTAAACCATTCAATGCGAGATCTCATATTAACCTTATCTATCTCTCTTCCGTCTAAAATTCTCTGGCAAATCTCAGTCATTTCTTTTGGATCAATCAAATGTAAGTCCTGATCTTCTGACTCGAGCCATTCTTCTTGTATAGCAGGTATTCTCTTTCCGCTATATTTTTCAATTAAATCTTGCACCAAACCAATATTATATCCAGAATGTGATGTGCTGCCTCCACCAATATATTCGATGTCTGAATCATCATAGTCAAACATCGTGGTTCCTTTATGGATATGTATTTTATATGATTTGAACCAATTAAATCCTGTTGACATCTTTATATCCCTTTACTTATATTTCCACATATATGTAAGAAAATTATTCTTATTATCATCTTTTTTAAATTCCATATTATAATTTAAACATTCAATAGATATTTTCTTTTTCATTTCATTCCTCATTTTTTTGATATTCAATTCTTCCCATTTATCTATAGTGATTGCTGCATCATGACAATTTATAATATCGATTTGTATTTCACTTTCTTCACCTGTTTTAACGTCTTTTATAGTTGTGTATAATACAATTTTATCTATATCTTTAATTATCAAATTTTCTAATTCTTCTTTGTTTTCGACCGTTTTTAACATATAATTAACCCTCTAATACTTCTTTAGGACAATATACAATCTGTTTACCAGCCTTTTGAGCTTTGCGAATCGTAGACCATACGCCACCAGATTTTTTACCATCCCAAATTGCCAACAACACATCACAGTGGTCAACCATATATTGATCTCTTGCATTGTCGCAACCTTTGTAAAATTCATCAGATAAGATCGAGTAGGAGGCGGCTTTCGCCGCCGACCTCTCACACCACCGGACATGCGGTTCCGCATCCGGCGGTTCAGTTAACTTAACATCTTGTTTGACAAAAATATTCCTCTGCTGAGAGTAACCCGAACTTTTTCAGACGTGCATTTGACATTGCATAGCAAATAGTTTCTGTACGACAAACCCGAGCATATCCATGGAACCCTGCCGCACTTTTTGCATTCTTTTTACTAACACCCAGTTTTACCAGATTTTTATATCTGGTTTTAGGATTTTTCCAATGTTTCCATATGCACATTCTGAACCTGTACCTAATAACCGTATCGAGTCTTCGGGTTGCTGTAAGAATTGAGCCAATTTTAAAGTAATTGATCCAGCCTCTTACCACTTCCGCTATCTTTTGGGCTTTATATGAGTTACTTACACCCCACTTGCGGCTCGTTAATTTTCTGACTTTCTTCATTACCTTATCCAATGACTTTTTAGGGACTTTTATCTTATATTTCTTTTCTTGAAACTGATAATAGAAGGCAAATCCCAGATATTGTATTTCTGTGGGTCTCCCTATTTTACTCTTGCCCCTGTTCACTTTCAGCCGCAGAACATTTTCAACATACTTCGTGACCGATTCCATTACCCTTGCCGCAGCTTTTTCGCTTTTGACAAAAATAATACAGTCATCTGCATATCGTGCAAATTTAAGTCCTCGGCTTTCAAGTTCCCAATCCAATTCATTGAGCAGTATGTTAGCGAGAAGTGGTGAAATATTTCCCCCTTGTGGGGTTCCGATTTCTGTTTCTTCTATCTGTTCTCCAACCATAACTCCACTTACTAGAAATTTTCGGATTAGCGAAAGTATTTTTCCATCCTTAATCTCTTTGTTCAAAACAGATATTAACTTGTCGTGTTCTACCGTATCAAAAAACTTTTCCAAGTCAATATCCACGACCCAGTTATATCCTTCATTCATGTATTCAACTGCTTTTAATACTGCCTTCTGTGCACTTTTTCCGGGTCTGAATCCATAGCTGTTCTCATGAAATTTTCTTTCATATATAGGTGTTAATACCTGTGCAGCTGCTTGTTGTACCATGCGATCTGTGACAGTTGGAATACCAAGTTTTCGTTTGCTTCCGTCTGCTTTAGGGATTTCCACTCTCTTTACTGGCATTGGTTTGTATGACTGATTTCTTATACTCTCTCTGAGTTGCTGGCCATTTACTTTCAAATGAGAAAGCAAATCGGCACATTCCATTCCGTCTATTCCTGCCGCACCTTTATTCTTTTTCACCTGTTTGTAGGCACGATTCATGTTTTCATTTGACAGAATGCGTTCTATAAATATTCCTTGTTCCTCCATGCACTGTTTCCTTTCCTTTTCGTGAGTTCCGACCACTTAGTACTTGTGGTACTCCTCTCGGCATGTGTTTCGTCTAAAACTCTCAATTAGGACGTACTCCAGATGATTAACTGTTCTGTCCTTTGCTCCATCCGGTTTCCCGGACTTCTTCGCTACTATGACATCTGCTGACTTCCTATGATTCGTTGTTACTATGGCTGATGAAACCACTCATAGGATCTCCCCGGTTAAAATACGCTATCTTTCTCATCACCTATCCGCCATGTCTACTACCAGTCCTCTGTTAGCTATTGGACTTCAACTTGTTCAGCAGTCTTATCCGAACTGTAAGCCTTATACATGATTTCTGTCCGTCGGACCAATGGTTTGCCTCAGGCTTCCTTCAGATTCCATCTCACAATGGACACCCTTGCCTTGTTGGCTATGTGCTTCCCGCTAACAGGCGCACTTAGGACTTTCACCTTTAAGAATAACGTTCGCGCCGGGCGAACTGAACTACTCATGTCTGAAGACACGAGCTTCCTGCTTCAAAGACCTCGCAACCTACTATCTCCACAGGCGTAAATTTCGGTGGTTCCCACCGTACTAAATATTACTAAGCCACTTCTAACATCCTTAATCCTTCGTTAAGAATATTGATGGCAGCATTAATATCTCTATCGTGAACCGTTCCACATTCTGGACAAATCCATTCTCTAACTGACAAATCTTTTGTATCAGAGTTTATATAGCCACATACACTACACATTTGACTTGACGGAACAAATCTATCAATCTTGATATACTTACGATTATTCCAACTTGCCTTATACGTAAGCTGTCTAATTAATTCATACCAACCGCAGTCTGAGATTGACCTTGCCAGATTATGATTCTGTAACATATTAGATATTGATAAATCCTCAGAAACTATTACTTGGTTTTCGCTAATAAGTTTATGAGAAATTTTATGCAAATTGTCCAATCTAGTGTTACGAATCCTTTCGTAAATACGAGCTACTTTAATACGTTGTTTATTATAGTTCGAACTGCCCTTTACTTTATGTGAGAGTTTCCGCTGTTCTCTTGCAAGTTTATTTTCATATTTTTGTGTGGTGCGAATGTTATCAAATTTTTCTCCATCAGAAGTGATAAGTAAATCTTTAATACCTAAGTCAATACCAACCATAGCTCCTGTTGATGGAAAAGGAGTAGATTCTTTTTCAACTAATACAGATACAAAATATTTTCCAGATGGTGTTTGCGAAACTGTTGCAGATTTAATTTTACCAGTAAATTTTCTGTGTAAAACTGCTTTGATCCATTTTAACTTTGGAAGCTTAATTCTATTTGTATCGAAAGAAACTTCTATGTTGTTGTTTGTATAGTTTGTAGAATACGACTTTTTATTGTTTCGCTTACTCTTAAATTTTGGATATCCAGTATGTTCCTTAAAAAACTTCTGATACGCAGAATCCATATTATAAACAGAATTTGAAAGCGCAAATTTATCTACTTCTTTTAACCATTCATATTCGATTTTTAAAACCTGGTTCACATAGTTATTACATGATATTTTGCTCATACTTTTCTTTAAAGATTCATACATTGTCTTTCTATAAGCAAGAGTTTGGTTATATACAAAACGACAACAACCAAATGTTTTTTGAATTAAAATTTCCTGTTTTTTATTTGGATAAATTCTGTATTTATATGCTTTTAACATTTACTTATCACCTCTCTTTCTATATAGTTATTCTCTATTTGCACGCTAACTCATGACTAAAGCCACGAGAATGCGTGAGCCGTTTTTTCAAATAATACCTTTAAATCATTTTCATCTAAATTTCTCATGCCTTACCTCTTCCTTATGCTCCTGTATTTGCAATCAATACGACCTGTTCTTGATCTAAATTTATTTTCTACACCACAACGTCCGTAGCTTTTCGAAAATCATC
>OMGR01000593.1_pt1 | contig 24268 bp, 16 predicted proteins | sample 1646061 | NCBI WGS metagenome assembly OMGR01 (sample SAMN05578583, study PRJEB25193) | human gut metagenome | biome: Human Microbiome; feature: human-associated habitat; material: feces | host: Homo sapiens | place: USA:Birmingham | reverse complement strand
CTTGAGTTTTTCTTTTGGTATCTTTTCTTTTGTCTCAAGACAAAAGAAAAGTACAAGCGCCGCCTATCCTCTCCGGACCGACGACGCCTTTTATTTATGAAAAAGAGAGATTGTTCTTTATTCTACAATGGTCACACGGTCACCATTGAACACGCCCAAACCCAGTTTGTTCATGATATACTTGATGGCGAGTTGTGATTTAACAGAATTCCCCGCTTCGTCCAAAGGAGGTGCGAATGCAGCTGCACCGAATACACCGGGCAGTACAGACATAACTCCACCACCTACACCGCTCTTGGCAGGTATGCCGGCAGTGTACATCCAGTCGCCTGAATGTTCGTAGAAACCTACGGTAGAAATCATGGAAGTAATCTTCGGAGCTAATGAAGCTTCAAATACTTCTTTCTTGGTGACAGGGTTTACACCACTGTTGGCGATGGTCCCGGCAGCAATTGCCAATTGTCCGGCAGTGATACCTAATGAGCACTGACGAGTGTACAGGTCGAGTGCCATATCCGGATTATCGTAGATACGGTTGTAGTTCTTCAGTAACCATGCAATAGAGCGGTTGTTGAAGTTCGTAGCCGTTTCCGACTTATACAGCTCATCAATCAATTGTGGAGCTGAACCGCACAAATCAGTAATATTCTGAACGATAGCTTCCCATTTCTTATCCGAATTACCCACAGGCTCAACCATGGAACATGCTGAGATGGCACCCGCATTTACCAATGGGGTAGAAGGGTGATCATTCTCCAGCAAAATGGCGATGATTGAGTTGAAAGGTAATCCTGTAGCATCTGCACCAATCATATCCAGTACCTTCTGCGCTCCGTATTGACGGAGGATAAGGATGGCTGTATGTACTTTGGAAACAGATTCTATACCGAAACGGTAGTCAGTGTCACCTATATTAATGGTTTGTCCGTTCATCAGACAGATGCTGATGCCGAACAGATTCTTGTCGATGTTGGCAAGGTAGGGGATGTAATCGGCATTTTTTCCCCCGGTGTTACCCTTTACCTGTTCATAGGCTTCCTGGGCAACCTCTTTTAGTTGAGAGATTGAAATCTTTTTATCCATAAGTTTTCTTTTTAGAATTGACAAGGGGACGAGTAGGCTTGTCCCCTTGTTGATTGGTTCCCTTAATTATTTCGCTGCTTTGTGAGCTTTACAACCGTGATTGAACACTTTAGCTTCTACCGGCAAGTTCTTTTCCTGAGCCATGCGGGTAGGAGTAGGATAATCCAATTTCTCCAGTTCAGTGATAGCATTCTTGATGTCGCCCAGCAACATGTCTGCCATGTCGCGGCTGAAGCCCTGGCGTACTACCACACGCATTACAACGTAGTCGTCCAGTTTAGAAGGCAGGGTATAAGCCGGTACCATCCAACCATGCTGAGACAGTTTATCCTGAAGGTCGTACAACGTCCATTTAGCATTCTTGGCGTACTCCGGTTTCATGTACCAGATGAACAACGGGTTCACCACTTCTTCTGAATAGTTGACGAACGGTTCCATCTTGGCGATTTCATCATGGATATACTTCGCAATGGTCAGCGAATTATACTGCACCTCTTTGTATCCCTGGAATCCTAAGCGAATGAATTGGTAGTACTGACCCAGGATTTGAGCAGCAGGACGGGAGAAATTCAATCCGACCTGAGTAATGTTTGCACCGAGGTAGTTTACGCTGAATGACATTTCTTCGGGCAGATATTCTTTGCCTTTCCAGCAAACCCAACCCAGACCCGGATAAACGAGACCGAATTTATGTCCGCTGACACTGATGGAAAGAACCCACTTCAAGCGGAAGTCCCATTTCGTTTCAGGATAGAGGAACGGCAGGATGAAACCACCACTGGCAGCATCTACATGGATAGGAATATCGTAACCGGTCTTGGCGTTGTAAGCATCGAGAGCTTTGTCCAGTGCTTCTACGTCATCGTTCAGTCCGGTCCATGTCACACCCTGAATAGGTACGATACAAATGGTGTTTTCATCACACATCTTCAAGGCTTCTTCCGGATCAAGAGTAGTCTTGTCAAGGGTCAAAGGCACTTCACGCATTTCAATCTGCCACAACTGTGCGAACTTTTCCCATACTACCTGGAAACCGGTTGAGATAACGAAATTAGGTTTATCGAACGGTTTGCCCTGAGCCTGGCGTTTCTTGCGCCAACGCAGCCAAGCTGCCACGCCACCCAACATACATGCTTCACTTGAACCAATGGCCAGCGCACCTGTTTTCCAAGTATCCTTTTCAGGAGAGTTCCACAAGTTTGCTACGATGTTGATACATTTTCCGTTCATCACGGCGATACGGGGATATTCCGTTTCGTCAATGTAGTTGATGTTGATAGCCTCGTTCATCAGCTTGGTGGCATAGTCGTCCATATAAGTGGTAACGAATGTAGCCAGATTCAGACGGGGTTGAGTTTGAGCGAAAGTTTCGTCTTTTACCATCTGATAAGCAATCTCGGGAGTAGTAGGTCCGTCAGGGATCTTCTCTACCGGAGAGGGTTGCAACATTCTGTTTGATCCAAACACTTCTGTTTTGGCATCACCTTTTCTGAAATTTACATCTTCCATTTTACTAATTGTTTTAGTTTAGGTTTAGGCGGCGAGGATTTTCCCCGTCGAATTTCCCACAACAACGGCGTTTGCAGAGGAAAGTTCCGGGGTTTTACATATTTTGGCGTTTATTAAACAGTTACGGGCTACGAGCTATTTGAACTTTCTATAACCATAATTGTTTCTCTTGCACTATTTCAAACCCTATAATATAATATGTGTATATGAAAATCAATACCGGCCGGGGAACCATTCCTCTTATTACATTGATCGGCATCTGGTCTATTTCTGCATTGACCTCTTTGCCGGGATTGGCTGTTTCTCCTATTTTGGGACAGCTTTCCACTACTTTTCCGGATGCTTCGGAACTGGATATTCAGATGCTTAGTTCCTTGCCGTCGTTATTGATTATACCTTTTATTTTGTTGGCGGGCAAGTTGGCTGAGAAACGCGACTTTGTCCGTCTATTACGCGCGGGGCTCTGGATGTTTGCCGCGAGCGGGGTGCTGTACTTGTTTTCCACAAAAATGTGGCAATTAATAGCTGTCAGCGCCCTGCTGGGAATTGGTGCGGGACTGATTATTCCACTTTCTACCGGATTGATATCCCGTTATTTTACGGGAACCTACCGGGTGAAGCAGTTTGGATACAGTTCCGCCATTACGAATGTTACGCTAGTGGTGGCAACTGCTGTTACCGGTTATCTGGCAGAAGTGAATTGGCATCTGCCTTTCCTGGTCTATTTACTACCTTTGGTAGCCATCATACTCACCATTCATCTGAAAGATGAAAATATGGGTGGTGAAACACAAGTCACGTCATCGGATAAATCTCCTGCCGATACTTCCTCATCGGTAGAAACGGCTGCTCCCGCCATCTCCGGCAAGTATGGTATCCATGTCCGTCATCTGCTGCAACTGATGCTTTTCTACGGGCTTACCACTTATATCGTATTGATCGTGACGTTCAACCTTCCGTTCCTGATGGAGGAACATCACTTTTCCAGTGGGAACTCGGGGATGATGATTTCCCTCTTCTTCCTTGCTATCATGGCACCCGGTTTCTTTCTGGGGCATGTTGTAAAGTATCTGAAGGAAAAGACTAAGTTTTACAGTCTGCTGTGTATTGCACTGGGGTTGGCACTGATATGGATTTCTCCCAAAGAATGGCTGATTATACCCGGCTGCATACTGGTGGGATTGGGCTATGGGGTTATCCAACCGTTGATTTATGATAAAACGGTGGATACGGCTGTTCCCCAGAAAACCACGCTGGCACTGGCTTTTGTGATGGCAATGAACTACCTGGCTGTGCTGCTTTGTCCGTTTATTGTAGATTTCTTCCAATCATTGTTTCATGTACGTTCGCAGGAGTTTCCATTTATCTTTAACCTTTGTATTACGATACTTGCATTGATATGGGCATATAGGAGGAAGAAAGATTTTCTGTTTGGGGATAAGCTGTAAATCGCTAGTTTCACTTCAATGACTGATATCGACGGTTGAATAGCTAAAATAGCCGGTTCAGCATATAGTCACTCTGTGTATAATTCGGATAGTTTACTTTTGTGCAAAAACCAAAAGTATAAAACATGTTCGACGCTATCCTTCGATTCTCAGTAAAAAAGAAGCTTTTTGTGGGGCTTACCACTTTGTTTCTTTTGATTGGTGGAATTTATTCCATGTTGACACTTCCTATAGATGCTGTTCCGGATATTACAAACAATCAGGTACAGATTGTAACCGTGTCACCAACTTTGGCTCCACAAGAGGTGGAGCAACTTATCACAATGCCCGTGGAAATCGCCATGAGCAATATCATGAATGTCACTGAAATCCGTTCCGTCTCCCGTTTCGGGCTGTCGGTGGTGACGGTAGTTTTTAAAGAGAGTGTACCTACTCTGGATGCCCGCCAGCTGGTGAACGAGCAAATACAGAGTGTGGCTGGTGAGATTCCTTCCGAGTTGGGTATGCCCGAAATGATGCCTATCACCACCGGGCTGGGCGAGATATACCAATATGTATTGAAAGTGGAGCCGGATTATGAAGATAAATATGATGCTATGGAGCTTCGTACCATTCAGGATTGGATTGTGAAACGGCAATTGTCAGGTATTCCAGGAATTGTTGAGATAAACAGTTTCGGAGGCTATCTGAAACAATATGAAGTAGCGGTTGATCCGGATGTACTTTTCTCTCTCAATATCACCATCGGAGAGGTGTTCGAAGCTTTAAATAAGAATAATCAGAATACGGGTGGCAGCTATATCGAGAAAGTAAATCGTGCTTATTATATTCGTTCCGAAGGAATGATAAGCCGCATTAAAGATGTGGAACAGGTAGTAGTAGCTAATCGCAATGGTATTCCTATCCGTATCAGTGACATTGGTACAGTACGCTTCGGAGCACCCAAACGTTTCGGAGCCATGACAATGGACGGCAAGGGCGAATGTGTGGGTGGCATTGCCATGATGCTGAAAGGAGCCAATGCCAATGTCGTAACCGGAGAACTGGAGAAAAGGGTGGAAAAGATACAGAAGATATTGCCGGAAGGTGTTACTATCGAGCCTTATCTGAACCGCTCTGAATTAGTGAACCGCAACATTTCTACTGTTATCTACAATCTGATAGAAGGCGCGATCATCGTATTTCTGGTATTGATTGTTTTTCTGGGCAATGTACGTGCTGGACTGATTGTGGCTTCCGTCATTCCATTAGCAATGTTGTTTGCATTCATTCTGATGCGTATCTTTAATGTTTCTGCCAACCTTATGAGCTTGGGGGCGATAGATTTCGGTATTGTTGTCGATGGCTCCATTGTTATATTGGAAGGTATATTGGCGCATATTTACAGTAAGAAGTTTAAAGGACGTACTTTATCGGCAAAAGAAATGGATGCGGAAGTAGAGAAAGGTGCTTCGAGTGTGGTACGGTCTGCGACATTTGCTGTATTCATCATTCTGATCGTCTTTTTCCCTATACTGACGTTGACAGGAATAGAAGGGAAGTATTTCACACCGATGGCTAAAACCCTGGTATTTTGCATTATCGGCGCTCTGTTCTTATCTTTGACTTACGTTCCGATGATGGCTTCCCTGTTCCTGAAACATCATATTGTGACAAAACCTACTTTTGCTGATAAATTCTTTGAAGCACTGAATAAACTCTATGCCCGTGCCTTGTCATTCTGCTTGCGCTTTAAGTGGCAAACTGTTGCAACTGCGTTTGTGGCTCTGGTTATTTCTCTCTTTCTTTTCACCCGTCTGGGAGCGGAGTTTATTCCTACGTTGGATGAAGGGGATTTTGCCATGCAGATGACGCTTCCGGCCGGCAGTTCGTTGAGCGAAAGCATCGAAGTATCCAATGAAGCGGAGAAACTCCTGATGGATAAACTCCCGGAAATAAAACATGTGGTAGCCAAAATAGGTACGGCGGAAGTTCCGACAGACCCGATGGCAGTGGAAGATGCCGACGTAATGATTGTCATGAAGCCTTTTAAAGAGTGGACCAGTGCTGCCAGTCGTGCCGAAATGGTAGAGAAGATGAAAGAGGCTCTTGAACCGTTAGCTAACCGTGCAGAGTTTAATTTCTCCCAACCTATTCAACTTCGTTTTAATGAGTTGATGACTGGAGCCAAAGCAGATATTGCCGTTAAACTTTATGGAGAAGACACACATGAACTCTATCAGAAGGCAAAAGAGGCTGCTGCTTTTGTAGAAAAGGTACCTGGGGCATCGGATGTGATTGTGGAACAGACAATGGGGTTGCCTCAGTTGGTAGTAAAGTATAATCGTGGAAAGATTGCCCGCTATGGTATCAATATAGAAGAATTGAATACTATTATTCGTACAGCCTATGCTGGAGAGGCTAGTGGAGTAGTCTTTGAGAATGAGCGTCGCTTTGACTTAGTGGTTCGTTTGGATCAGGATAAAGTGGCTGATTTGAATCTGGATAAACTCTTTGTCCGTTCCAATGAAGGCATTCAGATACCGGTCAGTGAGGTAGCTACCATTGATTTGGTGAATGGTCCGTTACAGATTAATCGGGATGCAACCAAGCGTCGTATTGTAATCGGGGTCAATGTGCGTGGAGCGGATATTCAGCAGGTGGTGCAGGATATACAGAAGACGCTGGACAAGAATATTCAATTGAAGCCCGGATATTATTTCGAATATGGCGGACAATTTGAGAATTTGCAGAATGCCATCAACACTTTGCTGGTTGTTGTACCGGTAGCTCTGATGCTGATTCTGTTACTATTGTTTTTCGCTTTCAAGAATGTTACTTATACATTGGTGGTGTTCTCTACCGTGCCTCTTTCATTGATTGGCGGTATTCTGGCACTATGGCTACGCGGTCTTCCATTCAGCATTTCGGCGGGAGTAGGCTTCATTGCCCTCTTTGGTGTAGCGGTTCTCAATGGTATTTTAATGATTAATCACTTTAATGATATAAGAAAAGAAACTATGTATGCTCTTTCTACCAGACGGGTGATTGCCCGTGGAACCGCTCATCTGTTGCGGCCTGTTTTCTTGACAGGACTGGTTGCTTCCTTGGGATTTGTTCCTATGGCCATTGCCACCTCGGCCGGCGCCGAAGTGCAGCGTCCGTTGGCTACTGTAGTTATTGGCGGGCTGATTGTATCTACTGTATTGACACTGCTTATTATTCCTGTTTTCTATCAGATTGTAAGCTATACAGTGGTATGGAAACGCCGTTTCTCTGCGAAAAAGTTCTTGTTCTTCTTTCTGTTGTTGGCTGTTATGTTGCCCTTTACGGCGAAAGCTCAGGAGAAAGTGACGATGGAGCAGGCTATAGAACTGGCAAAGCAGAACCATCCCCGGTTGAAAATAGCTTCTGCGGCAATCCGCCAGGTAAAGGCGGGCAGGGGAGAAGTTTTGGAATTGTCTCCTACCGAGATGAACTATTCATGGGGACAACTGAATGGTGAACTTAGAAAAGACAAGCAGTGGGAAGTAACCCAAGGCTTAGGCTCTCTGTTGACTCCTTTTTATAAGAATGCCTTGGTGAACAGGCAGGTTGAAACGGGGACTTTCTACCGGAAGATTGTTGAAAAAGAGGTGGTGGCGGAAGTGAAGCGTGCATGGGCATATTATCTGTATGCTTGCAATCTTCGTGCCTTATACAGTGACCAGAACAAATTGGCCGGGCAATTACAGCGTATGGGTGAGTTGCGTTATCAGCAGGGAGAAATAACTTTGCTGGAGAAAAACATGACCACCAGTATGGCTGTGGATATGAAGAATCGCCTTTTTCAGGCACAAGAAGAGGAAAAACTGGCTTTGTCACGCCTGAATTGGGTCTGTTATGCAGACCGGCCATTGATTCCGGCAGATACGGCATTGATACTATTTCCGGTAGATTATCAGGTGCCGTCTTTTTCGGAAGTCCATCTGAATTATTTTCAGAGTCAGGCTAATGAGGCTAAAGCACAATTGAATGTGGAGCGAAGCCGATTTTTCCCTGAACTTTCCTTCGGTTACGTACGTCAGGATATACTTCCACTGAAAGGATTGAATTCGTGGATGGTTGGAGTTTCCTTTCCGGTTTATTTCTTGCCGCGGCATAGCAAGATAAAGCAAGCGAAAGTGGCTGCCGTCATAGCAAGAACTGAAGCTGAGGCTAATACACAGAATCTATATAACAAAGTTTCGGAAGCTGTTGCCAGTTTGCGCCGCCAGTCTGAAAGTCTGCGCTATTATACAAGATCGGCATTGAAAGAAGCGGATGAACTGTTGAAGGTGGCTAACCTGCAGTTGCAACATAGCGAAACTAATATAACTGAATTTATACAAGCCGTTAATGTGGCGCGTGACATTCGTCGCGGATACCTCGAAACGGTATATCAATACAATATAGCAGCCCTTGAATACGAACTTTTTAAATAGAATGATGACGATGAAAAAGATAACTTTCCCCTTAATTCTGCTGGTGCTGACAGCATGCGGCGAGAACAAAGAAGTACAACCGGCAGAAGAGGCTACTGCTGTTGCCGTAGCAGAAAACGTGATAGATAGCATTCAGGTAGATGCTATCACTTCAGCTACTTCTAAACCCAATCAGGTATCATTTAACGGTACAATGGTTATTCCTCCACAACGGATGGCGACGGTTTCGCTTACGATGGGTGGGGTTATTAAAAGTACTTCTTTGTTGCCCGGTGAACCTGTACGGCAAGGGAGTGTATTGGCTACTCTGGAAAATCCCGACTTTATAACTTTACAACAGACATATCTGGACAGTCATGCACAGACTGAATTTCTGGAAGCGGAATACCTTCGCCAGCAAGCTCTTTCTGCCGAACAAGCAGCCTCCCAAAAGAAACTTCAGCAAAGCAAGGCAGATTACCTTTCAATGAAAAGCCGTGTGGAGGCGGCGGCTGCACAGTTGAAATTACTGGGAGTGGAACCTGAAGTCTTGCTGAAGGAGGGTATTCAACCTTTTTTGCAGATTAAAGCTCCGATCAGTGGCTATGTGGCAGATGTGAAAATGAATGTCGGTAAATATATGAATGTAGGAGATGCCCTTTGTGAAATAGTAGATAAAAGTCGGACTTTACTCAGATTGACAACCTATGAAAAGGATCTGGCAGATATGAAAGTGAGAAATCCGGTACAATTTCGTGTAAACGGAATGGGAAAAACAGTATTTAAGGCTACTTTGATATCTATCGGGCAGAAAGTGGATGAAGATACACGCTCTGTTGAAGTCTATGCCAGGGTAGATACTGTGGACAATCAATTCCGTCCCGGTATGTACGTCACAGCAAGGATTATGAAAGAGCAGGCTTCGGCTGAACAATAAGGTTCCTTATCTTTGAAAAAATAAGGATGTGATGGAATAAAATGTATCTTTGTATGTAAAATACTGCAAGCATGAAAAATCGGTATACTCTGTTCATACTCATCGTTTCCATTTCCGTGGCAACATTGATTCATTTTCCGGAATTGGTTTCTCTCTTTGATGTCTTCGAGAGCCAGACACTGTTTCCGGGCATGAGGCCTGCTGATGTGGCAAGTGAAGTGTTTTTCACTTTCATCTCTCTTGTGATTCTGTTTGAGGTGAACATTTTGCTGTTTCACTTTAACCAGCCGGCTGTAAAAATTACTTGGCAGAAGATGATATTGTCATTGATACTGACTTGGATTTTAAGCAGTTTGTTAGGGAAATGTTTTGTATTCCTGCATCACACTTTCGATATTCCGGCCATTGATGCCATGGTACATCATTATCTGCATCCTCTGCGTGATTTTATAATAACCTGTACCGTATCGGGAAGTTGTTATATATCCTACCTTATCCGGCGCCAGCAGGAAGTCGTTATAGAAAACCAGCAGCTGCAGGCCGAGAACATTCTGAACCAGTATGAGGCTTTGAAGAATCAATTGAATCCGCACATGCTTTTTAACTCTCTGAATACTCTCCGGTCACTGGTACGCGAAGACCAGGATAAAGCACAGGAATACATTCAGGAACTTTCTCGTGTTTTGCGCTACACTTTGCAGGGAAATGATTCGAAAAGTGTGTGTGTGAAGGATGAAATAGAATTTGTGTCGGCTTATATCTTTTTGTTGAAGATGCGTTTTGAAGATAATCTCTCTTTTGATATTTGTATTGATAATAAATATGCCAATTATTATTTGCCTCCTATGGCAGTCCAGATGCTGATAGAGAATGCAGTGAAACATAATGAAATAAGCGACAGGCATCCATTGAATATCCGTATTTATACCGAAGGGGAAGAATTAATCGTTACCAATCCGGTGCAGCCTAAACTGACTGCTACTATAGGAACTGGCATAGGACTGGCAAATCTTGCAAAACGCTATTATTTGCTTTACAAGCGGGAGATACAAATCAGCGAGAACGAGCAGTTTACCATACGTATTCCTTTAATACCGAGTGTTTCATGAAAGTAATTATTATAGAAGATGAGAAAGCGGCAGTTCGCAACCTGAAAGCTTTGTTACAGGAAGTGAAGCCGGAAGTGGAAGTAGAGGCTACTTTGGACAGTATTGCGGCTGTATTGGATTGGTTTGCCATGCACTCTATGCCGGACATGATCTTTATGGATATTCATTTAGCTGACGGATCAGCCTTTGAAATCTTCGATCATGTAGATATTACCTGCCCTATTGTTTTCACTACGGCCTATGATGAATATGCTCTTCGTGCGTTCAAAGTGAACAGTGTGGATTATTTGTTGAAGCCTATTGGAAAGAGTGATATTGAGAAGGCTTTCCATAAGTTGGAGCAGTTGCATGGTTCGGAACAAGGGAAATCCCCTGACAATGCTTTGTTGCAATTAATTCATTCGCTGAAAAAGCAGGAAAGTTATAAAACGCATTTTCTCATTCCGGCGAAGGGTGACAAGTTGCTACCGGTTTCGGTGGATATGATTCTGCTGTTTTATATTCAGGACTGCAAAGTGAAGGTGGTTCTTGCCGATGGTAAGGAATATACATTTCCACAAACACTGGATGAAATAACAGAGTGTATCGATCCATCCCTGTTCTTCCGTGTCAACCGGCAATTTCTGATTTCCCGTGAGGCTATCAAGGATATTGATTTATGGTTCAACAACCGTCTGTCTATTAATCTTCGTTGTAAGGTATCGGATGAAAAAGTGCTGGTAAGCAAGGCACGTGTGCAGGAGTTTAAGGATTGGTTTTCCAAAACACATTGAGCATGTCGTGAAGAATTACAGAGAGAAAAAGGACATAAAATAATGTGCCAATCAATTCAACCGACGTTACATGAGCTACAAGCTACAAGTTACAAGTACTTTGCAGCGTGATAGCGCAGCCACTCGTAGTTCGTAACTTGTAGCTCGTATCTATTACCACTCTATCGGTTCATATTCCAGTCCGAATACATCCGCTACAGCTTTATAAGTAACTTTACCTTCTACTACGTTCAGTCCTAGTGCCAGAGCGGGATCGCCTTTACATGCTTTTTGCCAGCCTTTGTCTGCCAATGCCACGGTATAGGGTAGTGTGGAGTTCGTCAGTGCCATAGTTGAAGTGAATGGTACTGCTCCCGGAATGTTGGCTACCGCATAGTGTACGATACCATCCACTACATACGTTGGTTCGCTGTGGGTGGTAGGATGAGAGGTTTCAAAGCATCCGCCCTGGTCTATGGCAACATCTACGAGAACGGTTCCCGGTTTCATCAGCTTCAGCATATCTTTGGTAATCAGATGTGGAGCTTTATCTCCCGGAATCAGTACGGAACCAATCACGAGGTCTATGTTAGGCAGTTCCATCCTGATGTTATGCATAGAAGAATATAGAGTTTTTACATTCTTTGGTAACACTTCGCTAAGGTAGCGCAGGCGTGTCAGATTAATATCGGTGATCAGTACTTCCGCACCCATTCCGGCAGCCATCTGTGCAGCATTGGTTCCTACTACACCGCCCCCCAGAATTAATACACGTGCAGGACGAACGCCGGGTACACCACCCAGTAATTTCCCTTTTCCGCCTTGCGGCTTTTCCAGGAAACGGGCACCTTCCTGTGTAGCCATACGTCCGGCTACTTCACTCATGGGAGTGAGCAATGGGAGAGAGTGGTCTTCCTTCTCTACGGTTTCGTAAGCGATGCAGATGCCACCGCTCTCTATCATGGCTTCGGTAAGTATCTTATCGGCGGCGAAGTGGAAATAGGTAAATACCACTTGCCCCTTTTTAATCAGTTTGTACTCGGGGGCGATAGGTTCTTTCACCTTTACAATCATTTCAGCTGCGGCATACGTAGCTTCGATGGTTGGCAGCATTTTCGCACCCACTGCAGTGTACTCTTCATCAGGAAAACCGCTGTTTGTACCGGCAGACGCCTGTACATACACTGTATGACCTCTTTTCACCAACTCGGCTACTCCGGCAGGGGTCATTCCTACACGGTTCTCGTTGTTTTTGATTTCCTTAGGTACTCCGATAATCATAACCTTACAATTTTAATTGGGGGTTAAACATGTCGCAATGTAGCGATTTCCGTGTTTCGATGTACTTTGAGAGTAGGTGTTTTACAACAGTATTTTTATACAGGTTTTAATCTGAAATAATCGGATGCCGCTGAGTTTCAATATTTTGCTCAGGAGGTTGTTCATGTATGAATATGAAATGATTAGTGCCTGTACCAGTCATATCTTTTTTCCTGGTCATCTGTTTTGTTCTCTTTTTGCAGTTGCTTTTGTGCCTTGTGTAAACGACGTATGGTGATAATCATTATTATAAAGCCTATGGCAATAAGTATTGCTAAAACAAGGCATGTGTAGGTGAAAGTTGTATGGGTCATTGATGTTTATATAAGTGTTTATTATATAGTTTGCGTTGCAAAGATATGTCTTTTGGGGAATTATGCAAGTACAATTATGATATTTATTGCGGCAAAGATGGGGATATTTTTTATCTTTGCCTGCGTTTAAAAACAAAGATTACACCTATGAATAGATATACCAAATCTACTATATATTTATCTTTTTTATTATTGTTCGGTGGAATGCAGATTCCTACTGCTGTTCATGCACAGGATGCTACCTTTACCCCGCCTTTTGATTTCCCCATTACTTTTTCCGGGAACTTCGGTGAAATACGTGCCAATCACTTTCATGGCGGACTGGATTTCAAAACAGGAGGTACTATCGGTAAGCCGGTGCATGCCTTGGCCGAAGGATATATTTCGCGTATCCGTGTCACACATGGTTCGGGTTATGTGCTCGATGTAGCCTATAATAACGGATATAAAACCATCAACCGACACCTTAGTGCTTTTGTGGGTGATGTAGCCCGTAGGGTAGAAGACTTGCAATATGAAAAGGAGTCATGGGAAGTGGAGATTACACCCGAACCGGGTGAATATCCGGTAAAGACAGGGCAGGTTGTCGCTCTGAGTGGCAATACCGGTTATTCTTTCGGTCCGCACCTGCACTTGGATATGTTTGAGGCGGATACGGACGATTATATCGACCCGTTACCTTTCTTTAAGAAGAAAGTGAAAGACAATACAGCTCCCCGTGCCGAAGGTATTATGCTCTTTCCACAGCCGGGCAGGGGAGTGGTGGGAGGAAACCAGAAGTATCAGGCCTTTCCTCTTAATCCCAAACAGCCGATTACCGCCTGGGGACTGATAGGTTCAGCTATTCGTGCCTATGATTATATGGACGGAGTGAGCAATCGTTACGGAGTGCATACTGTTATTCTGGAAGTAGATAGTGTGGAAGTATTCCGTAGTGTGGTAGACCGCTTCTCGGAAAGCGAAAACCGGATGATAAATTCGTGGACGTACGGGCAGTATATGAAGTCTTTCATCGAGCCTGGAAATACATTGCGTATGCTGCATGCTTCCAATGGTAACCGGGGATTGATTGAGATCAATGAAGAACGCCCCTATCGTTTTGTCTATACACTGAAAGATGCATTGGGAAACACCTCAAAGGTGCGTTTTACAGTACATGGAAAGCGTGCGGAAATAAAACCTGTGGGACATCGGAAGAAATATATTTTCCGCTGGGATAAGGTGAACATCCTGCAAGAACCTGGCTTGAATCTGATCATCCCCCGAAGTATGCTCTATGATGATGCATACCTGAACTATGCCGTACGGGCTGATAGTGGGGATATCGCTTTCACCTATCAGTTGAATGATACACGCATACCTTTGCATGGTCGTTGCGAATTAAGTATCGGATTGCGCCGCCGTCCGTTGGAAGATATGACGAAATATTATGTGGCAGGTGTGGGTAGCCGTGGTAAGAAGTATAGTATCGGTGGTAAATATGAAGATGGTTTCATGAAAACCACTATCCGTGAATTGGGTACTTACACTGTTGCCATTGATACCGTACCGCCTAAAATTACTCCGCTTAATCCGAAACAATGGGGAAGTACAGGGCGCATCGTATTCAAAGCAAAAGATGAAGAGACCGGTATCAGCAGTTACCGCGGAACCATAGACGGCAAGTATGCCTTGTTTGGCAAACCCAATTCCATCAGTGGGAATCTGGTGTGCGAACTCGACCCGAATCATGTAAAAAAGGGAGGCAAGCATGTTGTGGAAATGACTGTAACGGATGGATGTGGGAATCAGACAACGGAAAAGTTTGAGTTTGTCTGGTAAATAACCCTGTGTCTGAACCCTGTCTTCTCCGTACCATCTCCGTATTTATAACTACGGACTTGACACGGACTTGGTAGGTAGCGGCTTATGTGCGACATTTGATTTAATAATTAATATAACTGAAGTATGAAAAGTAAAAGACTGACTCTTTCCGTCTTAGGTATGGTAGTAGCTGTGGTAAATGCATTGGCTTGTACCAATCTTATTGTAGGTAAAAATGCCTCTACAGACGGTTCTACCATCGTTTCTTATTCTGCCGACTCCTACGGGTTGTTCGGTGAGTTATATCATTACCCTGCCGGTGTACATAAGAAAGGCACTCTGATGGATGTACATGAGTGGGATACCGGCAAATATCTGGGCCGGATAGAGCAAGCCCGCCAGACTTACAATGTTATTGGTAACATCAACGAATTCCAGCTGACTATTGCCGAGACTACTTTCGGCGGTCGTCCGGAATTGGTGGATACTACCGGTATTATTGATTACGGCAGTCTGATTTACCTGGGATTGCAACGTGCCCGTACTGCCCGTGAAGCCATTAAGGTGATGACCGATCTTGTACAGGAATACGGCTATTACAGCAGTGGTGAGTCTTTCACTATTGCCGATCCTAATGAGATCTGGATTATGGAAATGATAGGTAAAGGCCCTGGTGTGCGTGGTGCCGTATGGGTAGCTGTACGTATCCCGGATGATTGCATCTCTGCTCATGCCAACCAGTCCCGTATCCATCAGTTCGATATGAACGACAAGAATAATTGCCTTTATTCTTCCGATGTGATTTCTTTTGCCCGCGAAAAAGGTTACTTTACCGGCGTGAATAAGGATTTCAGTTTTGCAGATGCATACGCTCCTCTGGATTTCGGTGCACGTCGCTACTGTGAAGCCCGTGTATGGAGCTATTTCAATATGTTTACCGACCGTGGAGAAGAATTTCTTCCGTATATAGAAGGTAAAACCGATCAGCCAATGCCGCTTTATCTGAAAGCAAACCGCAAAATCTCCGTACAGGATGTGAAGAATGCCATGCGCGACCATTATGAAGGTACTCCGCTGGATATTAGCAAGGATTTCGGTGCAGGCCCTTACCACACGCCTTATCGTCTTTCTCCACTTTCTTTCAAGGTGAACGATCAGGAATATTTTAATGAACGTCCTATTTCTACCCAGCAGTCCGGTTTTGTTTTTGTATCTCAGATGCGTTCTTCTATGCCCGACGCTATCGGTGGTGTACTTTGGTTCGGTACGGATGACGCCAACATGACGGTGTTCACACCTGTATATTGCTGCACGGATAAAGTGCCTGTATGCTACTCACGCGTAGATGGTGCCGACTATATCACTTTCTCCTGGAATTCTTCTTTCTGGATTTTCAATTGGGTGGCGAATATGGTTTATCCTCGCTATGATCTGATGATTGAGGATGTACGTGCAAGCCAGTCGGAGATGGAAACTACTTTCAATGATGCGCAGGAAGGTATTGAATCAGCGGCATCCAAACTATATGCCAAAGATCCCGCCCAAGCAAAAGCATTCCTGACTAACTATACGAATATGACCGCCCAAAGTACACTCGATACCTGGAAGCGTCTCGGTGAATTCCTTATCGTAAAATACAATGATGGTGTAGTGAAGCGTATGAAAGATGGTAAGTTCGAACGTAATTCCATTGGTCAGCCGGCAGGTGTGATACGTCCCGGATACCCGAAAGAATTCCTGGAAGAGTATGTTAAACAAACCGGTGACCGCTATAAAATGCCGGAATAATGCCCTGTTGCAGATTTCACAGGAACTTCATTTCTCCTGTGAAATCTGTACAATACAGTGTAAATCTTTCATGAAAATGTAGGATATTTGAACTTATTCGCCTACATTTGTGTCTTACAAATAACAGATATATTTTAACCTCTAAAATAACAATAATTATATGGAGAATCAGGAACTTATCAAACAGGTAACTGAGAAAGCCCAGAGATGGCTCACCCCGGCTTATGATGCCGAAACTCAGGCGGAAGTGAAACGCATGTTGGAGAACGAAGATAAAACCGAACTGATAGATTGCTTTTATAAGGATTTGGAATTCGGAACGGGTGGTTTGCGCGGTATTATGGGCGCAGGAACCAATCGTATGAATATTTACACGGTAGGTGCTGCTACACAGGGACTTTCCAACTATCTGAACAAATGCTTCAAGGATAAAGAGCAGATTTCTGTGGTGGTAGGTTATGACTGCCGCAACAACAGCGACAAGTTTGCTCAGATTTCTGCAGATATCTTCTCGGCAAACGGTATCAAAGTATATCTCTTCGATGATTTGCGTCCTACACCGGAAGTTTCTTTTGCTATCCGTCACTTCGGTTGCCAAAGTGGTATCAATATCACTGCAAGCCACAATCCGAGAGAATACAACGGTTATAAGGCTTATTGGGATGATGGTGCACAGGTACTTGCTCCGCACGATACCGCTATCATCGATGAAGTAAATAAGGTAACAGTTGCCGACATTAAGTTTAAAGGTAATAAAGACCTGATTCAGATTATCGGTGCTGATGTGGATAAGATCTATCTGGATATGGTTCATTCTATTTCTATCGATCCGGAAGTGATCAAGCGTCAGAAAGATCTCAGCATTGTTTATACTCCGCTGCATGGTGCAGGTCGTGTTTTGATTCCTGCCTCTCTGAAAGAATGGGGATTTGAAAATGTAAATTGTGTACCCGAGCAGATGGTGAAGGATGGTAATTTCCCGACAGTGGTATCTCCGAATCCGGAAAATGCTGAGGCACTTTCTATGGCTATCGCTTTGGCGAAGAAGATCGATGCTGATATCGTAATGGCCAGCGACCCCGATGCTGACCGTGTAGGTATGGCTTGTAAAGATGATAAGGGTGAGTGGGTACTTATCAATGGTAACCAGACTTGTCTGATCTTCCTGTATTATATCATCAAGAACCGTATTGCAATGGGTAAGATGCAGCCGAATGACTTCATTGTGAAGACCATTGTAACTACTGAACTGATTAAGGCTGTAGCTGATAAGAATAAGATTGAAATGCGTGATTGCTACACTGGTTTTAAGTGGATCGCACGTGAAATCCGTTTGAGCGAAGGTAAACAGCAATACATTGGTGGTGGTGAAGAGAGCTATGGTTTCCTGGCAGAAGACTTTGTTCGTGATAAAGATGCCGTTTCTGCTTGTTCACTGCTGGCTGAGATCTGTGCATGGGCTAAGGATCAGGGCAAGACACTGTATGACGTGCTGATGGATATCTACGTAGAATATGGTTTCTCTAAAGAAACGACTGTGAACGTAGTGAAACCCGGTAAGAGCGGCGCAGATGAAATCAAAGCCATGATGGATAATTTCCGTGCTAACCCGCCGAAGGAAATCGGAGGTTCACCTGTTAAACTGATCAAGGATTATAAGACGTTGAAGATTACTGATGCCCAGGGAAAGGTTAGTGAACTGGATATGCCGGAAGCTTCAAATGTGCTTCAATACTTCACAGAAGACGGTACAAAGATTTCTGTTCGTCCGTCGGGTACTGAACCGAAAATTAAGTTCTATATTGAGGTGAAGGGTGAAATGGGTTGCCCGAAATGCTATGCCAGTGCTGATGCGGAAGCAGAAGAGAAGGTGGTAGCAGTACGCAAGTCACTCGGTATTTGAGAAAGATAAACTGCTGATAGGCAGAAGGGAAGGTGTAATCCTGCGAAGGGTTGCACCTTTCCTGTTTTTTATCTGTTGGTGTGGACATTCTTTTCGCTTTAAGGTTCTTTTGCTTTCTTTAAGTCAACTCTGAAATCATTCTCTGTTAAATGCCGTTTTATATGCAACGTATGAACCTAACCTAAACCTTAGTTAATAGCCATCAGGATGGTAAAAGGGGATTTTGGCAATTAGTGGCGTAAGAACGTTTTCAATAGTGAAAGCACCAGTTGATATAAATTGCCATTATCCTCTTTTGTTTCTGATGGATATATTTAGAATGATTTGATGAAGGTCGGATGACCGGGAGATGAGAAGATATACAGATTGCGGTTGCATGCTAATTGGTTGATGTGAATGAGAGTCGTTTCATTCGTAGTTGTTCGTTTGTTGAATGCATGTCCTCCGCAATCTGTTTTTATTTGAATGTTTTTCGTCTTTTAATTATTGCTTAGCCACCAGTCTATCATCTTTCGTGCTATGCTCAGTTTTCGTGGAATTTCCGGCATATTTTCTTTCGAATAGAATGCTCCGGCACTGAGTTCGTCTTTTTGCAACTTGATTTCTCCACTTTCATAATCGGCAATAAAACCTACCATCAATCCGCTGGGATAGGGCCAGGGTTGGTTACCGAAATAAGTGATATTCTTCACCCGCAATCCGGTTTCTTCCATTACTTCACGTTGTACACATTGTTCCAGAGTTTCTCCTACCTCAAGAAAACCGGCTACCAGGCCATAGAATGTTCCGCGGAAGTTATGGGCATGTACCAGTAAGATTTCTTCTCCACGACGTATCAACACGATGATAGCTGTAGAGATAGGCGGATATATTTCGTAGGCACACGAAGGACACTTCTTCATGATAGGTGTCTTGTGTTCCGTAGGCATGCCACATGCAGGACAAAAACGACTATGTTGGTCCCAATACAATATTTGATATGCTTTACCGGCAGCTTTATATTCATCCAGGGTGATATATTCATAAGAGCCCCGGAGATTGACCATAAGCCATTCTTCCGTTTCCACAACGAGTTGTTCGATGGCGAATGCGTGTACCATTTCATCCGTAGGTAGTAAGACTTCATGAATCGTACAGCCTGAACCGGGAGCCAACGGTGGCTCTGTACCATAAGGTACACTGTATTTTATTTCTCCTTTTTCTGTTTTCTCTTTTTTCAGCAGCAGTTGGTCTTTAAAAAAGACGAACCACTGCGTAGGTTCTTGTTTCTCCGTATCTTCCATTATTCTATGATTTTTCTGTTTTTTGATTATTTATTCTGTGTATAACAGATTTATGTGGAAGCAATTATTGTTCAGACTATCTTTTGATATGCGATTCTTGCTGTTCCATTAGATACATACACGATTCCGCAGCGGATAAAGCCATTTCTTGTGAGCAGATTTTGCATGATAATATTGTCTTTATGTGTGTCCGCACGTAAATTAGGATGTTGTTTGGCGCACCAATCCAGACAGATATCGCCGATGCCTTTGTAACTTCCGTCGGAGGCGATGCGGTGAATCACATAATAAGGATCATCATTTAACCAGGCTCCATCTTCGATGATGGCATAAAAGGGGTCGGGACTCGGAACAAAACAGAATGTTCCGACGATTTTTCCGTGCTTATCTTCACATGCATAGCAATGTCCGTCGGTGATTTCTTTGGCAATCAGCTCACGTTGTGGGTAGCCATTGATCCACTGATTTCCATTTCCTACAGATGCCATAAATTTGCGGGCATGATCGAATATCTCCATCAGGCGGTCTAAATCTGAAAGCTGGCTGGGGCGAATTTGTATCATATCTGTAAACCTGTTAAGTTGCTTATTCCGGAATACAAAAGTACGTGATTATTTTGAAAAATGATAATTTACACTCTATCACCTCACCACTTTATCACTCTTTTCTTTTTCCTTTCATTAGAAATTCTTCAAAGAATGTATCGCGGTAGCTGTTACCTATGGCAATCTCATAATTACCTATGTAAATGTCATTGTTATCAAATGAATCGATGTGACGGGTATTGACGATATAGGACTTGTTTACCCGTAGGAACAGATCCTGGGGCAGGAGCTCGGAGATGCCTTTCATATTCATGCGGGTAATGATGCGCTGCTCCGGGAGTTGAAGAATTACATAGTCTTTCAATCCTTCGATGAAGAGAATATCAGTGTAGTTTACTTTGAAGTATTTCCGTTCGGATTTCACGAAGAAATACTCGGAAGAAACATTGGTTTCAATGGCCTCTTTCTCCTCTTTCATCAATAATGAATGATAGGAGAGGGCTTTCTGTACTGCCTTTTGGAAGCGTTCCGGTTCTATAGGCTTCACCAGATAATCGATAGCATCGACTTCATAGCTGTCCAATGCATATTCCGTATAGGCGGTCGTAAAGATGATGAGGGTTCGTTTGGAGACGGTATGTGCGAACTCTATGCCGGTGATACCCGGCATCTGAATATCCAGAAAGATAAGGTCGACAGAATGTTCTTCCATAAACTGTGTGGCGGATACGGCATTATTGAACATGCCCAGTAAGCAAAGCTCTTTATTTTCTTGCACCAGCATTTCCATGGCTTCGCGTGCTAGTGGTTCATCATCTATTATAATACAATTCATAAATCCAGTTTTAAAATTACTACATACTTATTTTCTGTCTCGGCTACTTCCAGTAAATAGCGACCGAGGTATAGGAGCTCAAGCCGGCGTCGGATATTAGTTAGTCCGATTCCCCCCACATGGCTTTTGCCTGTTGCTACGGCAGGCTTGGAGTTCTCACACTGGAATTCCAATTGATTATCCTCGACCTTAAAGAAAAGGTGAACGTATGACGGATGTTCGCTGTCGAAATTATGTTTCACCGCATTCTCTACAAAGGGAATGAATAGCAAAGCCGGTAATTGTATGGCATCGATATTACCTTCCTCTGTGATATTGTAATCAAAGTGATCGCGCCGTACCTTTTCCAGATTCAGATAGTCGTTCAGGAAATGGATATCGGAGCGGAGAGGTACATGTTCGCGGAAGTTATCATTCATCTGGTAACGCAATAAATCTTCCAGTTTGAATAAGACTTTGGATGCCTCCGCGGGATTTTTCCGAATGAGTACATTGGCATTATTCAGCATATTGAACAGAAAGTGCGGATTTATCTGATTTTTGAGAAATCTCAACTCAGAATGCAAGGTAGCAGATTGAATTTCATCTACCCGCTGATTATAGAGCATCCAGTGACGAAGCAGGAGTATGGCGGACATCCCAGCTACGGTAAATCCCATGGCCAATACTCCCGATATGGCATTTACCACGATAGGCAACAGATTGTTATCGGATGCGGGCACTGAAATGTCGATGGTGAAAATTTGGAATATAGCTACAGCTATAATGACTATCAGACTTACTCCGGACACACCGAGCGCATATATCAACAGGCGGTTTTTCAGCAGGAAGCGAGGGAATAGCCAGTAAAGATTGATATAGAAAACTGCATCAATGGAAATGAAATAGATGGTCCATCCCAATAACCTTTGAGGGAAACTGAGGGGACGCATGGGGACATTCCAGAGTATGTTCACTGTAATCATAAACACTACGAATTGCAGAAACAAATGTCTTGCCGTACGGTAACGTGGAGCAAGCAGGAAACTGGTAAAACGGTTATTAATCATTTTCCACTTCCTTTCAATTCAAGCTGGATGTTCTGGCCGGTTAATTCCAACCGGTAATTCTCACCGTATTGCAAATCGAGGCGTTGCCGGATTTTATTCAATTCCTGCTCCGGTTCCAGGCAAGGCATGGATACCTGACAGTTGAACAGAATGGTCTCATCTTCCGCTTGCAAATGAATTTCAATGGATGCGGATTGTTCTTCCTGAATTTCTATTTGCTTTACTGTGTACTGGATAAAAGGTATAAAGAGCAATGGGAATACAAATGTACGCCCTGTCTCTCCCGAGGCACTCATGTGGAAATCAAATTTATTCGAAACAAGTTGTTCCAGTTCCAGATAATTGGAAAGGAATTTGATTTCCGTATTTAGCAGCACTTTCTCCCGGTTACAGTCATACAACTGATAACGGAGTATCTGGCTCAGTTTCATTAACATTTCCGACGCTTTTCCCGGATTTACCAGTGCCTGTTCTCCTGAATAGTGGAGTACCCGGAATAACATGGAGGGGCTAATTTGTTCTTTCAGATGTTCTATTTCGGACTGTAACCTGATTTTTTCTAGTTGCATCACCCGTTGGTTTTCCAGTATCCAGAGCCGCAACAAGACAGTCATACCGCCGCCCATGATGCTGAGAAGGGTTAATGGGAAAGAGGAAAGATAATCCATAACAAATGCCACCTTAGAATATCCCACGTAAATATTAGGTACAGAGAAGATATCGGATACAATATACTCCTGTGTAGCTTGAAAAATAAAAACTATGATTAAAGCACCTGATAGGGAAAGAATATACGTCAGATATCTTTGTTTGAGCAAGTAACGGGGCACCAGATAGAGCAAATTGAAATAAAAAATGCCACCGTAGAGCAGAAACATGTTGAAGATGAGAAGATAGATCCACTTTCCCAACATCTCTATATAACCCTGACAGCTGAATAATACCAGATTACAGGCTATGACAAACAGTGCCACGACGACAGTGGTATGTCTGGCTACCCGGAAGCGTGAGCTGACGAGGAAGCGGTATAGAAAAGAATCATCATTGCCTATAATTGGTATTACTTTCATGGGAGTATCTCTCATTTGAGGTGACGAAGATAGAATAAATTCATATAAAACACTGGATTATCCTGAATTAAAACTCTATTTTGTAGCTGATATTGGTCAGACCGGTTTTCTGTTCACTTGCCTCTATCTTTCCTGTTTTTATGTTATAGAGGTGCTGAATGAACTCTTTGCTGCCTGTAAAGTTGAGGCCTTTCACGGAGAATTCATGAGATACACGGCGTTTATTGATGCGGTAGCTTACCGTATAATTGCCAATCAGCATCGGAGAGCGTTGAATGGAATATGCCCGCGTTTCATCATACTGCACTTCTTTGTCGGGGTGGGCCATCGTTGCTTCCACATCTATCGGAGCATAGCGTTCTCCACTTTGCAGGGTAAGCTTCAGGTTGACACTGAGAATGTTTTGTTTGTTGCGTCCCAGCATCCACTCTTTACCGATCAGTCCGTTCAATACATATTTCCGGTTGAAGCGTGTGTTGTGCCAGATACCATCGCCACCGCAATAACGGGAATCGAACAGGGAAGCGGTTATCATATAATAGAGTCCTTTGTTCAGTGCCCGTTCCCAAGTGAAGTCTACACCAAAGTTGCGTCCTCGTCCTTTGTTCACTAAAGCGTTTTCCACGAAGAATTCATCTCGGTTAAGTACCGAAAAGGAGCTGTCGCGCATGACGGGTACATCGTATAGAAACTGAATGTAAGGTTCCACTTTCAAGCTTATATTTTCTGAAACCTTATAGGCGAATGAAAGCATCAGATGGTGTGCTTTGGTAAAATCGAGGTTTTTGTTTACTGACCGGTCACCGGTGCTTTGCGTCTTTACGAAGTAAACGTCCATCTTTTCCATACGGCTGTACATACCGTAAGCCAAAGCAAAGGAAGTTCGGGCATTGGTTTGCCATTTCAGGCTGGTGCGGGGTTCAAGGGTCCAGCGGTTATTTAGCGTGAGCAGTTGGCCGTGCAATCCGAAGTTCAGGCTTAGTTTGTCGTTTATTCCCCATGCAGAGCTGTTGTAGGCTGAAATCAGGCTGGTGTTTCCATCTCCTTTTGAGATTGTTTCCAACGGTTGATCGATGAATGGAGCAAGCTCGAAATTCAT
>OMGR01000586.1_pt1 | contig 24431 bp, 31 predicted proteins | sample 1646061 | NCBI WGS metagenome assembly OMGR01 (sample SAMN05578583, study PRJEB25193) | human gut metagenome | biome: Human Microbiome; feature: human-associated habitat; material: feces | host: Homo sapiens | place: USA:Birmingham | reverse complement strand
ACACTAATCCTGCTACAGTAGATTTGAACTTCGAAAGAGCTTTGTATTGGTTACAGGTAGGTGCACAGCCTACAGACACAACTCGCAACATTCTGTCACGCGAAGGTGTATGCATGAAAAAGCATTTACTGGAAGGTGTAAAGAAAGGTGCATTCGACGAAGCAGCAGCGGAATCAAAGTTCCAGGCTTGGTTGAAAAACAAACAGGCTTCTGTTGAAGCAGTAAAGTCTAAAGACAGCGAAGCAGCTAAGGCTGCTGAAAAAGCTCGTATGGACGCTGAAAAAGAAGCTAACAAGGCAAAAGCTGAAGAAGTAGCTAAAAAGAAAGCAGAATTAGCAGCAGCTGCTGCAGCAAAGGCAGCTGAAGAAGCAGCAGCCAACGCTCCTGCAGAAGAAGCTCCCGCAGCAGAAAGCGCTGAATAATTCGCTCAATGCCAAATAAAAAAGAGGACATCTCGTTGAGGTGCCCTCTTTTTTTATGGTTGAAACCACGTGGAATGATATAACCACGTGGCTGAAAATTACTTTTTACCCAGCAGGAATCCGTTGATCTGTTCAACGAACTGTTCCTTTGAAAGCGCGCCCTGTGCGATCTGCGGTTTTCCTTTTGCCGGGATGAACAGCAGGGTAGGTATGCTCTGTATGCCGAAAGCGGCGGCCAGTTCCTTTTCGTTATCGACGTTGATCTTATAGATGATGATGTCGTTTTTATACTCTCCGGCCAGTTCCTTCAGGATCGGCGACACTTTCTTGCAGGGTCCGCACCAGTCGGCATAGAAATCCACGATGCAAGGTTTGGTGCCTTCGTACACCCATTCCGATTGATTTTTTTCGTAATTATATACTTTGGTCAGGAAATCTGCCTTGTTCAGAACGACCACTTCGCCCTGAGCAGCGACACCTCCCGTTTCGTTTTTATCCGATTTGGCAGACATGGAGCAACTGACGAGCAGCAACACGACTGAAATCAGGAATAAATCTTTCAACTTTCTCATATAAAACTTATTACTTCATTGATAATTATAGAATACAAAAATAGCAATAAAACGGATACAACTCCCATCCCTTGCGGTTAAAAGAAAAATATTAGCGTAAAAAGAAAAAAATCTCTCCAAAGATTAGGAGATATAAAAATAATCACTACCTTTGCACCGCAATCGAGAGAAAACGATAGCAAAACGTACTGGAGAGATGGCAGAGTGGTCGATTGCGGCGGTCTTGAAAACCGTTGAACTGAGAGGTTCCTGGGGTTCGAATCCCTATCTCTCCGCAGAGTATAAGAAGTCCTTGTAAACTTAGGTTTATGAGGATTTTTCTTTTTATGCAGACTACGAATGTCTTTTATCTGGAAAATTCATGTATCCTATCCGGGCAATGTATCTTTTTTGTTGAAACAACGGACAGTTTCCCTATAACTTAAAATGTATGAAAACACCTGTTATCCTGTTGTTTCCTCCCTGTAAAGTTTGTAGATTTGCTGTCATACAAATAAATACGATACCCAAATGGAAGAAACGATCCGGATACAATACTATCAGTCCCCTTGCGGAAAATTGATTATCGGTTCATACGGTGATAAACTATGCCTGTGCGACTGGCAGGATGAGGAGCGTAGAAAGCTGATCGACGCCCGGCTTCAGAAAGAATTGCATGCCGGATATGAGGAGGGCGGATCCGCGGCGATCGAAGAAGCGATCACCCAGCTCGACGAATATTTCGACCATAAACGTACCTTTTTCGATATCCCCCTGCTTTTTGCCGGAACCGATTTTCAGAAAAAGGTCTGGAATGAACTATTGAAGATCCCTTATGGAGCGACCGAGTCGTACGCCGGACTTTCCCAACGCCTGGGCAATCCCAAGGCAGTGCGTGCGGTGGCGGCGGCTAACGGTGCGAATGCCATCTCGATTTTTGTACCCTGTCATCGTATTATCGGCAGCAACCGCCAACTGACAGGTTATGCCGGAGGTCTTCCGGCAAAGAAGCTGCTGCTCGAATTGGAGTCGCCTGTCGGCCTGTTCGGGTAACCCGTCCGCTGGCAGACAGGCGATCAAATCCCGACAATCTTCTCGAACCGCTTCTCCATACATACGCTGACGTCGGTCGTAACGAACTTCCCGTTGTAGAAAAGAGTGAACAGGGTAGCTGGGGTAGGTGCGTCCTGTGCCTGTTCCATCGTCTCCAGTTTGATGATTTTCAGCGGTATACCTTTCCTTTCGGCCATCTCTGCCAGCGTACCGCGTACATGAAATTCCGTGAACGGGCAACGGTTGGTGTAATAGACGACCGCGCCGTTCTTCTCCTCGCATTCCCCGCTTCGCACGCTTGCCCTGAACGATGGGTTAGGGGCTTCGGAGTCGATTTTCAAAGCCAGCAGGCTGAAACCGTCAGGCAGTTTCTCCACCGTTTGGAAACCCTGGCGCAAAAGCCATTTGGTGTCGCTCATAAAATGGAACTTGGAGGTACCCGCTACGGTGACCAGCCCCGCCTTTCCCTGTGCCCTGGCATCGTCGATGGCGGATTGCAACAGGGCCTTTCCGTGCCCGCATCCTTTGTACTGCCCTGAAACCCAGAAGCAGTTTATCATCAGATAACCGGGGGCATCGACGGGAACCCATGCCTTTTCGGCGGGAACATATTCGATAAATACCTTGGCGCGTTCGTCGAGACGGCGGAATACGTATCCGTTATCGAACTCTTTCCTGAGCCATTCTTTTTTCAGCTCGTAACTTTCCTTGCATTTCTTGTCGGAGAAGGCGCAGCAGATATGTTCGGTTGCGATGTTTTCCTTCGTCAGGGTGATGTATTTCGTTTCCATGATGATTTTATTTTATGGGTATGTAAATCTTGGTTAGAGCCGCTTCGCTATCCGTCCCGGTGTAATGGATGTATTCCTCGAAAGGCATCCCGTGGCGGATGGTATGGTTGAAGCTGACGCTGATGTTGTTGTAAAACTCCTGCAGGCTGGAATAACTGCCTTTCAACGTATAAACGGCATATTTCCCTTTCCGCAGCCGGAGTGTACCGAAGACGCCTGCCGCTTCGACCGGCTTATCCACCGTTGCACAGGCGTAGAAGCGGCATTGTCTGGCTGTGGTGACGTTCGGATCGTCGAAGCTCAGGCCGATGAAGCGGGTGGCGGCGGATAGTGCCTGCTTTTCTTCCAGGAACTTTATCAGCTTGTTCCAGGCCGTTTCGTAAGGCTTTTCCTCCCCGTATTGTCCCACGATGCGGATATAAATCAGATTCAGGTCTTCCTCCTCGCAGATTTCCGAAGGGACGGTTTCGTATTTGCCGCCGCTGCTTTTCACATATTCCTGCACGCGGGCGTTCAACCCGTTGATATAGGCTTTCGGCGAGATTCCGAACAGCTTCCTGAAGGCTTTCGAGAACGATTGCGGATTGTCGTAGCCTACCCGCGCGGCCAGCTCGGCCAGCGTCATCTCCTCCGTCTGCATATACATGATGGCCCGTTCCATCCGCTGCCTGGCCATGTAGGCATAGAGGGATTCGTCGAGGGCGGAGCGCATGATGCGGAGCAACTGCCGCCGGGATACACAGATCCTTCCGGCTATAACGTCCAGTTGTAACGGCTGGTGCAGGTTAGCGCTGATGTAATCGATTACCTGGTTCACCTTTTCCTGATAGATATTTTCGGTACTGCTTCGCATGCTTCTGATTCTTTAGCGACAAAAGTAGGCAATCTATACTGACCGGGAGTTGTCCAATCCGGCCAAATTCGTTTTCGTTTCGATTGCCTCCTGTGCGTCCGTCTCTTCTATCTGTTACGGAGATGGTTGAAGACGTCTTTTATTTTTGCCGTCCTTACTTTTTCCCTGTGCTTGTGTACATATATAAGAAAGAAAACAATAAAAGTATTTAAGTATATATCTTTCAGGTCGAAAATGAACAGGGGTTTGAGATAGATGAAATCCAATACCCCCTTTTCCCAGACTATATTGCTGAGCAAAGCACAGATAATCCCCGCTGTTTGGAAGATGATGGCAATGTCGAGGAGCTTTGTCTTTTTTGACAGGCTTCTCAAGAATACGTATAATACCAGTATGATACATTCGGCAACGGCGAAGATGACCATGTGTATCCAAAAGCCTATATTGATATTCAGTTTCTGGTTCAGAAGATAGTTGACGTAGCTGTGTTTGTCGTTGAATACCGGCCTGAACTCGAAGAGCGAAGGGATAATATCGAAATGGGTGTCCATATAAAAATGATAGATCACGATCTTTGTCGCCTGATCGATGAGGATCAGCAGGAGTGTCCACCATATAATCTCTCTGGTTTTCATAATTTATTCTGTTTTTGAAGGATGGGTAATCTGTTCTTTTGCCCGGTTCGTTATTTCGCGGATGAAACCGGTTTTTGCATCGGTGTAGCCGTCGCGGTCATGTTCGTACTCTTTTTGTAGTTTGACTTTCAATTCTCCGTAGGTTTGCGCCGTGTCGGGATGGGAGAGAAGGTAGTCGCGGAAATAGAGTTCGTCCCAGTCGCCGGAGTATCTTATGTGGAGGTGGAAGGCCTGACCTTTAAAGCCTTCGGGGGTATAGCCTTTCATAAACATCATATGAGGAGGCGGATTCCCGGGTTGGGGGGAATAGATGTAACCCTCCGCTTCGATGGTCGGGATGAGGCGGATGAGGTCGGTTTCCAGCTGTATTTCCAGCAATATGTCGATCGTCGGTTTGGCTGTCAGTCCCGGTATGGATGTGCTTCCGATATGGCTGATGCGGACGATATTTTCCGCTCCTACGGCTTTCACGAGGCAGTCTTTTTCTGTTTCGTAACGCTTGGGCCAGTCCCGGTCGTGTGCCGAGAGGATGATCGGGAACAGCTGCCAGAGTTCTTCGTTACTCATTTCGTTCAAATTCTTATTTTTCATGGCGGTAGGGTTGGAAAGGTTATTCCGGTTCGTCCGTATCCAGGCAGAAAGGATGGCCGGAGGGGTCGAGTAGTGTACGGGAAGTTTTGAAGTATTGCTCGCCTGCCAAGCTGGCTCCCAGGCTGAGGGCGTGGCGGACGGCTTCCTCCAGGTCGTCGACGTAGAAGTCGAGGTGGAGCATTTGTCCCTGTCTCCCTTCTTGCCAGGGCCAGACGGGTGGTTCGTATTCTTCTATCTCCTGGAAGGCGATGACCATACCGGTGGGCGACGTGATGGCCGACCAGCCGTTTGCCTGCGGGTGTGTCCACTGCCAGTTGAGGAGGCGGCTGTAAAAGGAGGCCATGAGGCCCGCGTCCTTACAGTCGATCACGATGTTGATCCGGTTGATTGTTGCTTGCTTTGTTTCCATGTTTTCAAAGATAAGATAAGTTTTCGAGATATGGAATTTCCGAGAAAGAGATGCTATTCGGAGGCATAACAGATGCGCAAATAGGGGAGAGAAGGGAAGAATGGATGGAAATAGTCTTTTGTTTCTTACCGAAAAGGATTAATTTTGTGAGGAAACAAATAAGCAGAAATATTCATGTTCAATAAACTTGTGGCGATAGAGCCTGTAAGCCTGATTCCGTCAGCAGAAAAGAAATTGCAAGATTTTGCGAAAGAAGTAGTTATGTACGATGACATACCCGCGGGGGATGAAGAGGTGGCTGCCCGTATCGGGGATGCGGACGCTGTCCTTTTGAGTTACACCTCCCGGATCGAACGGGCAGCACTGGAGAAATGCCCGAATGTCCGCTATATCGGGATGTGCTGTTCCCTTTACTCGCCGGAGAGCGCCAATGTCGATATCCGCTATGCCAACGAGCGGGGGATTGTTGTGACCGGTATCCGCGATTATGGCGACGAAGGGGTGGTGGAGTATGTTATCAGCGAGCTGGTTCGTTGCCTGCACGGCTTCGGACAGGAGGCATGGGATGAAATGCCTCGCGAGATCACCGGATTGAAAGTGGGGATCGTCGGGCTGGGTAAGTCCGGTGGAATGATTGCCGATTCCCTGAAGTTCTTCGGTGCCGATGTTGCCTATTTCGCCCGGAGCGAGAAGGAAGAGGCACGTAGGAAAGGTTACCGTTTCCTGCCACTGGGTGAGCTGCTGGCACAAAGTGAAGTGGTTTGCTGCTGCCTGAATAAGAACACGGTCTTGCTGCATGAAGCGGAATTTAAGCAGCTCGGTAATAAAAAGATATTGTTCAATACGGGGTTGTCTCCCGCCTGGGACGAGACCCCGTTTGTGAAGTGGCTGGAAGGCGACAACCTTTGTTTCTGTGATACTGCAGGTGCTTTGGGCAACGCCCAGTTGTTGAGCCATCCGCACGTACGTTGCATGCAGGTGTCGACCGGCCGTACACGCCAGGCGTTCGACCGCCTGAGCGAAAAAGTACTGGCCAACCTCTCAGAATACGATGGGTGAGGTGATATTAAGCAGGGTGTTCACTACCGACCATCCTGCTATCTCTGCCGTTGCGCTGTAGACGTCGATGACGGCATGCACCTGATCGTTCCTGATCTCTACCCGCTGGGTATCGCCCGTAAATCCGGGGGTGGACTGCATTGTCACCTCCATGTTCGCTGGTCCTACCGAGGCCCGCGAGGCCGCTACCGTAACATTGACTTTCGTCGGGAAGAGTTGGATGGCTTCCACCGCATTTCCGGAGAAGACGACGCGCTGTTCCGTTTGCAGCGATTCATCGTAGACGGCGGTTCCTTTCAGGGCGTTAGGGCCTTTCTCGTTGAAAAAACGGGCGGTGGCGTTTCCCATCAGGGCGGCAGTCCGCAGCACATCGAAGCCGCCGGTAGCCCCGGAGGCCAGGTAGACACGGGTACCGTTTGCCTTGGCTGTCTCCGCTACCTCGCGATAAAAGAGGTCGTCGGCCAGCGCCCCGATCGAAAGGGTGACAATGGAAGTGCCGTTTTTCAGTGCAGGCAACGCCAGCTTTTTCATGGCGGCAGGCGAGGCGGCTTCCACCAGATAGTCCGGTTTCAGGGCAAGCAATTCTTCGATGGTCGCACATACCCGGCAAGGTTTCCCGTGTTGTTGCATCCGGGCAGCCAGGTTTTCTGCTTTGGAGACTGTGCGGGAGTAGACACCCACTAACTCATATTCGGGCAAAATGCCTTTGATTACAGCGTCGGCCACGATACCTCCGAGCCGTCCGCATCCAACAATTACTAACTTTTCCATGCAGGCAAAGGTACTCGATTTTAATCTGATTTCCCAAACGGGACTGGCGAATATGCGAGAGGGGTTATTTCTTCATAGACGGATGTTACAAATTTTTTTTCAATTCAATAAGGGCGGATATCTGATTGGTCTTGCTTATCCATTTTTCGATCTCATAGGGTTTGTATCCTAGCTTCGTGTATAATAGAAGACCTTTGGTATTGGTGTCAAAGCAGGATAGGTGAATTTCGGAAATGTGATATTTCTCTTTCCCGATGTTTTCCATCGCTGTTACCAGAGAGGTAGCAACCCCATGATTGCGGAAGTGGGGGTTTATGATCACATTCCCGATGGAACAATGATGATTTTCCTCGACTTCATAAAAGTTTGCAAAGCCTGCTATTTGGTTATCCAGCAAGATAACAGTAGCATCGAACCGGGCTTTTATTGCATCATCCAGTTGGTCTACAGTCAGGGGATAATCTGCTTTGGGAAACATGAAGTATAGCTCCTGCTCGTTTTGGGGAAAGTTACAGATTTCTTTTAAATCGTTTTCTTCGACATTACGTATCTTTATATCCATAAGAATTGTCAGTGTTTTTTTTTAAGACAGATCGACCTGCTTACTTTTTGTGTTAATATCTGGGAAGATCCTTGATCCCGTCGTAATAGTTTTCGATGCCGATTTCGCGTATCTTTTCGTTGATCGAGATGAAACGTTTGTACAGATGCTCGTCGAATCCGGTCTGTGAGCAGGGGAACGAGTCACATTGATAGCAGAAGTCGACTCCCTTCTGGCGGAAACAATCCCTGACATTGCAGCTTTTGAACAAGGCACATTGTTGCTCGCGGCAGCCGTTGCATTTGGTTTCCGAGAAGTAATGCAGCATACTTTTGAACGCCTGATAGTTTTCGAAGACAGGTTCGTCGAGCATGGTGACGAAACGTTGGGCGTAGACATCGAAATTACCCAGGCTTTTAGCGAGTTCGCCACTGTGTTTCTGTATCTTGCCTCCGTTGAAGGCAAAGCAGCCCCCACAGTGAAGTCCGCAGGGGGCGATATGTTTCTTTATGATCTCGTTAGGTTGCATATGCGTCTATTTTAATCCTTTTTTGAAAAGTATCATCGATAAGGCATCCTTCACCTGCTCTTTTTCGGTGATGGCAACGGTCATAGGGATGAGTTTTCCGCTGGGTTTGGCCCGGTAGAATTCTTCTTTGATGCTTTCCGTAATTTCCATCCCGGCGATACGGTCCAGGTGTTTTTCCGTGAAGTAGGAAGTGACTTTGAAAAAGCTCTGGTAGACAACCAACCAGGCAAGGTTTTTCTTCTTTGACAGGACTTTGCATAACCAGGCCTTCCCGTCGTTGTAATAGTTCCACTCGAGTGTCAGGTCGGCGGCTGCGGCCGATTCGCTGAATTCTTCGAATGCGGGAAAACTAGCCTCCAGAACGTCGGCGATGACTTCATTAGTGGGGAAAACGTTTTTGTCTTTTAAAATCAGAGGTTCCATAATGTTGTGTATTTCGGTGTATAAAATAAAGAGAATTATATAAGGATATGTTGCCCGTTAAAGGGTCAATATTTTTTCTCCGTTCTTGAGATATTCGGTTAGCGGGGCTCCCATGTATCTGACGGTAACACCCAGTTTCTCGATGATTGGCTTCACTTCGAACCTTTCGCAGCAGTCCTGGCAGGCTTCGACGGTGACGCCTGCTTGAAGCATTTCCAGGATTTCCGTCTGCACCTGCGTATCTTGGGCGGCGAGCTTAACGGAGGCTCCCCAAAGGATCACGTTCACTTCTTTCCACCAGCCTCTCTTTTTGGAGTTGAGGGTGTACATCGATAACATATTGAATATGGTGTCTTTATTGTCGGTTGTCCAGAGAATGTTTAATTTGTCGTTCATAATAAGATGATTTATGTATATGGTTGTGTCGATTCGCAAATGTATATAAAAAATAGAATTAAATACTCCTTGAGGGATAATCTCTACTCTTAAGGGAAAATGCTTTTGTATATTGGAAAAATATTTTGTTATTTGGAATAAAGTGAGTAGCTTTGTCGCAAATAATTAATCATGAGAATAATCACATTTGCAGCCATAAGAGAATATTCTAAGAAACATGCTGATGCAGATGTCGCTTTGAAAGATTGGTATAAAAAGACGGAAAGAAGCGATTGGTCATGCCTGGCAGATGTAAAGCAAACATTCAATAGTGTTGATTTTGTGGGCAATGACCGATTTGTTTTTAATATAAAAGGTAATGACTATAGATTGGTTGCTATCATCTTATTTGCTGCCAGAAAAGTTTTCATTCGCTTTATAGGCACACATAATGAATACGATAAAATAGACTGTTCTAAGATATAGTATTTTGCATTAGTGAGACACACTTTAAACTGTAGATAAATATGGCAAAGATAAAAGATAAAAAACAGTATGATGCAGCCTGTGCAAGAATAGAAGAACTGCTGAAGGTTGTAAATAACAATACACCTACTGATAACAAGAATTTCCTTGAACTGGATTTGCTTTCGGACTTAGTAGCCGATTACGAAGAAGAACATTTTCCAGTGGAAACCCCTCTTCTGGTAGATGTACTTAAGCTTCGTATGTATGAAATGAATCTTACCCAGACAAAGCTCTCAGAGTTGTTGAGTGTTAGTCCTTCCCGGATTAGTGAGTATCTTTCCGGTAAATGTGAACCGACATTAAAGGTAGCCAGAGATATAAGCCGGAAATTGCATATTGATGCTAATATTGTTTTGGGTGTGTAATTGGATCTTATTTGTACAAAACGACTACTTTTTTTGAAATAAACCGTAGTTTTGTATAGATGTTTCTGATGAAAAGAGGATTGAATGATAGCTTAATTCTATGCCTCGCCGTCTTTCTTTTGCAGGAGGCCGATCTTTTTTTTAATCACGTAGCTCAGATAGGAGAAAATGAAGGAGATCAGGATAATTATGCAGACTCCCATAACTCCCCATATCCCGTGACTATAAGGGAAATTGGGAGGTATAGGAACAATATTCCCTGATAAAAATAGTCCGATTGCTGTTCCTGTTATTATAGGATATATCTTTCTTAACTTCTTAAATATTCTATCAATTTGAGTATTATCAAGCATACGATTTTAGATTTATGGTTTGAGTTGTAAACTTACATAATAAAAAGGAAAACTCTATATCCTTTGAAATAAAAAAGAAGGAGATCTTTCATTTATCTGAAAATTGTTCGGTTTTCGGAGTATGATCAAGTGGCCTCGTCGTTTTCATTCAACTCAAAGATAGCTTCGACGGGAGCGTTAAAATATCGGGCGATCCTTAATGCGAGGATAGTTGAAGGGATATATTTACCTGTTTCGATGGTATTTATGGTTTTGCGGGTAACCCCGATGGCAATGGCCAGTTCTTCCTGGCTGATCTTTTTTATCGCCCGGTAGACTTTTATTTTATTAATTAGTTCTTTGTTTTCCATCTGACTATTATTTATATAGAATCAACCGATGTACACCTACCGTAATAACGGCGATGAACAGAAGGATTAAACAGTACATCTTGACCGGCAAGTGGATATAATCATCCAGCAAATAAATAAGTATTACGCTTATAAGTGTGGAGAATAAGCCACTGGTTCGGGCTTTGTAATCGAAACTTTTGTACATTTCGTTACTTAGAGCATAGAATAACTCTTTATTGTTCTTGATCTCCCGGCTGAGGAACAGGTTCTTAAACGTTGCATAACAGAATAATAAGCCGGAAATAGCCGACATTACACTACATATAATAATAACAGGTTTACTGAAAGGAAATTGAATTAAAATCCCTCCGGCCATCCAAAATCCAAAACTGATTATCTGTAATAACATGACATTAAATCTAGCTTTCTCTGTTTTTTCAATGATAGATGCTTCCATAATGACAAATGTGTTAACTAGTGTTTATTAATATAACCTCTAGGTTTTATAATGTAACCTATGGGTTACAAATATAAATACTTATTGTGATATACTCTATCTTTTCCTCTCTTTTTTTCATCACCATCGAAATAAAATGTTTTTTACTATCGAAATAATCTCTTCCCTGCTGACATACTGTTGTCATCCCCTCCCCATACCTTTGCTTCACAGTTCGAATATTAACATTAAAAACTACGAAGATGGAAATGAAATTGTTTTATTTAGGGGAAGTTGCGGGGATGACGAAAGAGCAGGTGGAAGAAGCGGAAAAGTTCATCCGGGGATTTGAATATGGCATCGTTGCCACCAGCAATCCGGAGACGGGACCGCGCCTTTCGGGGCTTAACAACCTGGCAGGCCAGACCTTGCAGCAACTCCATTTTGCGACAGAAGCCAGCTGTCAGAAATTAGCGAACCTCCGCCTGGATCCGCGCTGTGAAGTGATGTACGCTACGATGGAGAGCGGGCAGGTCCAGATCGCAGGCAAAGCCGAGATCATCACCGACGAAGCATTGAAACGCGAACTCTGGCAAGACTGGATGAACGAATACTCACCCGAAGGACCGACGGGAGAGGGCATCTGTATTATCCGCCTCATCCCGGCTTCTATCCGGGCGATGATCTGCTGATCCCGCTGCCGGTAACGTAAAAGTTGTATCTTTGTCACCAATCAATCCGACAAACGCACACAATGAACCGCCTGGAACGAATATCCGCTATACTGGTCAAGCTGCAATCCCGCCCGGTCGTCACCGCACGTGAGATAGCGGATCAGTTCGGTGTAAGTCTCCGGACGGTTTATCGCGACATCCGTTCGCTGGAAGAGTCGGGGATCCCAGTCGGCGGCGAGGCTGGGCTGGGTTACTCGCTGGTGGACGGTTTCAAGCTGCCGCCCCTGATGTTCACGATCGACGAGGCCCTCTCTTTCCTCGTGGCGGAGAAACTTGTCCGCCATCAGACCGACGGCGATACCTACGATGTATTCCGCAGCGGGATGGACAAGATACGTGCCGTGCTGCGGACGGCCGACAAGGATATCCTCCATCATTTCGACCCCTATATCCGTATCTCGGGTATCCACCAGAATACGCGCACCGCCTCTGCCAACGTCCTGCAAACCCTTATGAAGGCGTTGCTGAACAAGAAACAGCTCGTCATGACCTACAAGGCGGGCTACAACTACCAGGTCACCCACCGCACGATCGAACCCCAGGGTATGTTCTTCATGGGCGGCATCTGGTATGTCCTCGCCTGGTGTAAGTTGAGGAGGGATTACCGCACCTTCCATCTCGGCAGAATCGTCCACCTCTGTCTGGGCGAAAACGGTTTCGAGGAGGAGCATCTTCCGCTTGACGAGCTGATCCCCCGGATCTATGATGTAGAGGATGAGATCGAAGTGACACTCCGTGTCCACCGTGACGTGGCACGCGATACGGAAGTCTCCAAATACACTTACGGACTTTATGAGGAGGTGGCGGACGGGGAGTACTTCGTCCAGAAATACCGGACCTATTCGCTCGACAAGTTCGGCCACTGGTACCTGTCGTTTGCCGACCGGGCGGAGATCATCGCGCCGGAAGCTTTGAAAACGGTCGTCCGGGAGTTGATCGGCAAGATCCGCATCTGAAAGCAACTGTCTCTATATTTTCGGATAAAACCCTATTTTTCCCTTGCGCAAAAGGTCCGCACCCTTTATCGAAAAAGCATGCACCCTCTTTTCAAAAAGCATGCACCCTTTTTCCGAAAAGCATGCACCCTATTTTTCAAAAGGATGTATCCTCTTTTTGCAAGGCATGTATTCTTTTTTCCGGCAAGGCAATAGGGGCTTCTCCGTAGCGGTGGCCGTTTTAGGTAAAAGATTGATTTTCATACTTGTTTATCCTTTAACCGTCTCCCGGCTGGTCAGAATCTCGTCCATATGTCCGAGTGCCCAATCTACCAGGCTCTGGATATGAGGCATGAGCGTCGTGCCCATTTCCGTGAGGCAATATTCCACGCGGGGTGGCACTTCGGGATAGACTTTGCGGTGCACAAGGCCGTCGGATTCGAGGGTACGGAGCGTGACGGTCAGCATCCGTTGTGAGATATCGTCGATGGTCTTGTGGATGTCGCTGAAACGCATCGTGCCGTTCGCACTCAGTGTAGTCAGGACCAGCATCGACCATTTGTCGCCAAGTCGGCTGAGGACGTCCCGGACCGGGCAATTTCCTGTAGGATGAAAATTTTTCATTTTCTTTCTTTTCGTATGAAGTTGAAACTCAATAATGGTTACCTGCGTGTAAGTAGCTTATTCCGAGGTGCGTTCTTGTTTCTTTCGCCCGGATCGTCTACATTTGCTGCACAAAGGTAATAAACTTACGAAAGGTAACTATTGTTTCACTTAATAATTACAATTATGTCAAAGAAAGTAGCAGTTTTAGCAGTAAATCCGGTGAACGGATCAGGGTTGTTCCAGTATCTGGAAGCATTTTTTGAAAACGGAATTTCTTATAAGGTGTTTGCTGTTGCCGAGACGGCAGAGATCAAGACAAATTCAGGTATCAAGCTGATCGTGGATGATGTGATAGCCAACCTGAAAGGGCATGAGGACGAGTTCGATACGCTGGTGTTCGGTTGCGGCGATGCCGTTCCGGTGTTCAGCGAAAATGCCGGCAAGCAGTACAACCAGGATATGCTGGCCGTTATCAAAGCCTTTGGTGATAAAGGCAAGATCATGATCGGACATTGTGCTGCCGCGATGATGTTTGAGATCGCAGGTGTTGCGAAGGGAAAGAAAGTGGCTGTTCACCCGTTGGCAAAGCCTGCCATCCAGTCTGCCCAGGCTACCGACGAAAAATCCGAGATAGATGGTAATTTCTACACAGCACAGTGCGAAAACGCTATCTGGACGATGCTGCCGCAGGTGGTCGAGGCACTGAAGTAATCCGTTCCTCTTCGTCCGAACGCTTGGATGAAGAAGGTATCTAAATGGAAATCAGCTAAACGTCGGGGAAAGGTTATTCGGGTAAGATACACCATCCCCGTACGTTTTTATGAGTAAATTATTTTGGCTTCACAAAGCCTACCGGGTTACGTGGCTTATCTGATAGTGTCTTTTGCACTTGCAATTCAGCCAGTGTTTTATTGATTAATTCAAGTTGTATCCGGGTATCTTCGTTGATGTCGTTGTAATCGGTGAACGTCTCTTCGATATATTCTTTCAGGTCTTTTATTTCCTGCTTAAGTGCTGTGAACTTATCGATAGGGGGCATAATTAATTTTTGGCGGACAGCAACGAAAGCACGCATAATATTTATATTTACCTGTATCGCGATGTCCGAATTGAGTACTCCTGAAAGCATAGCTAATCCCTGTTCTGTAAAAGCAAAGGGAAACTTACGAGTTCCACCCCATCTTGATGTTCCATTTTGGAATATCAAGTTTTGTTCTTCAAACTCGCTTTTTGTTAACTGAAACATAAAATCAACGGGAAAACGCTTAATGTTCCTTTGAACTGCTTTATTCAGGTTTCCGGTTGTAACCTGGTATAACTCCGCTAGATCTTTGTCCAGCATCACTTTTTGACCTCTTATTTCATAGATCTTACTTTGGATTAATTGCAATTCGTTCATAGTTAAGATATTTTTTTATGATTAATCTTAGTCTCGTAAAGATAACCATTATTTGTTTTCAGCATGCTTAAAGCCTTATTTTTTATTCTTAGGCAAGATTTTAAGACTATGATGATACATGAAACGAATATTTATTTATCCCTTGTTTCTTTTAAAATGAAATCCCCTCTCCGCAATATAAACCCCGCTCAGGATAAAGACCGAGCCGATCAGGGCGATCACTGTGATGATTTCGTCGATCACGATGGCGGAAGTGATTAGTGTCACCAGCGGGACAATATAGATATAGTTGGCCGTGCGGAACGGACCCAGCTCTTTGACTGCCGTGTTCCACATGATGTAACAAAGCATCGATGCTACCACGCCCAGGAACAGTAGGTTAGCTGCAACGACCGGGCGGAAGAGTATCGCCGTATCCGTATTCAGGGGATGGAGCAGGAACATCGGGGTTAATGTGACAAGCCCGTAGAAAAACACCTTCCGGGTAATCAGCAATGTCGGATACCGGTTCCCCATCTGTTTCAGTATCAGGCAGTAAAACGCCCACATCAACGCTGCGATCAGGGTCAATATATCTCCCAGTGGATTGATTTTCAGCAGAAAACTACCGTTGAACACGACAAATGCCACCCCGATCAGTGCTATGATCGAGCCGTAGATCAGATTCGGTTTGATCTTCTCCCCGCGGTAAAACAGGAGCGAAAGAAACGCCGTCAGGATAGGAGCGGTGCAGATGATGAGCGACACGTTTGAAGCCAGCGTGATCCCCAGCGCCGTATTTTCGGTAATAAAATAGATCGATCCCCCGCAAAGTCCGGCGGCTACGAACATAAGCTCATCCCGTTTACTCCTAGCGAACAGCACCTTGGGCGAAATAAACCAGATGCAGACATAAGCCAGCGCGAAACGGTAGAAAAGAATGTCGACGGGAGACAGTCCGTTATGAATCAGGATTTTTGTCGAAACGAAAGTCGTACCCCAGATAATAACCGTGATGATTGCGATCAGATGATACCAGTAAGTCAGATTATTCTTTGCCATATTTTTATGAATTTCTATTAACAATGGAGGAAAATGGTTCCGCAAATATATGTATTAAGTAAATAGGTTCTGTGTATTTGTTGAAAATAAGGAATTATTCCTATATTTGGGTTTTATACAGGATAATGTGTGTTTTGGGAATATCTTTTACAACGAAAATAGGAAAAAATACTATGGCAACACTGGATCAGATCGATATTAAAATTTTACAGGCTTTGCAGAATAACGCCAAAGTGAACATGAAAGAGCTTTCGGCGGAGCTGAATATCTCGAAAACGCCTGTCTACGAACGGGTGAAAAGGCTGGAAGAAGAAGGGTATATCAGGAATTATGTCGCCCTGGTGGATAATAAGAAGGTAGGACTTCCGCTCGTGGTTTTCTGCAACGTCTCGCTGGCGGTGCACAACGATGAGCATATTCAGCGGTTCAAAGCAGAGATACAAGAGATCGACGAGGTGATGGAATGTTATTCGATCGGCGGCATCTACGACTTCTTTCTCAAGGTGGTTGTTAAAGACCTGGCCGCATACGACCAGTTTGTCTTTAACAAGCTTACCAAAGTAAATGGTATCGTCAAGATGCAAAGTTCGTTCGTGTTGAACGAGATCAAGCATACAACTGCCTTGAAGGTGGTGCCGGGTGAATGAAACTATCCGGCGCGGCGCGACAGGATATCGGCAAACTCTTTCAGGTGCGAGCCGTCGGTTCCGCAGCAACCGCCACAGATTTTCAGCGGGAAATCCCATAATAAAGTCATAAGGCGGTCTGAAAGTTCGGCGGCGGTCGACGATTGCAGGCAGGAGCAACCGTTCAGTTCCTCGGGACTGAGACTGGATGCGTTTGCCTGGATGCCGTTGAAGCGCGTTCTCACCAGTTCCGTATCGTTCATCGGATGCGACAAAGCTTCAAAGAGGACATCCGGATGCACGCAGTTCGCCATATAGCAGACGGGAGGGCGTGAGGTCTGTTTATCAATAGCCTCGATTGCTTCGTGGATGAACGTTCCGTCCATCAGTCGGCCGTTGCGTCCGATCATAAAGCTGATGATGTAGGGCAAACCGGTTGTCTCCATTGCCTTGGCCATGCCGGTTGCTTCGGTCAGTTCGGGCATGATGCCGGCAAACAAGTAATCGACTTCGGACTCTTTGAAATCAAGGAGCGTAGGAAGATGATAGCTGAAAGCCTCTTCTATGGAAAAATACTTCCGGTTGCTGTAAGCATCTCCCCGGCATCCGGTCAGTCCGCCGATATAGACCGGAGTCGTGTACCGGTCCCTTAGCTCAGAAAGGAAGGCGACATTGTCCGCCAGGATATCTTTCTCCCTGAATACCGATACGGCAATCCGTTCTTTATTCGCTCTTCGGGTAGGTGTCATCAACAGGAGAGGGAGCCGCGAGCTTTCCGCGATATCCAGATACTGGCTGTAGATGGCAGCCAGTTGTTGCTTATGTTGTTCGTCGTATATCAATCCGGCGTGGACGATCTGTTCGTCCAGGGAGATCCGGTATTCGTGGCGTAATCTTTCGACGATAGCACCCTCTGTCAGCAGGGCGGGGCATGTGTCGTAAGATTCGGTAAAACTATGTTTGTTCATTAAAATAGAGTCTTTTTAGCCTGGACGACAAATGTAAGAAACTTTTACGGTTTCTATTTGTCCGATCTTGCTGGTTTTACATTATATAAGATGTTTCGTAGATTACTCTCTTTTACTCTTTTCCGGCAGGAGTAGCCCCTTTGCGGTGGACGATGGCGTAGCGGTTGGGTGAAATCTCTTCCCACCAGGCGAAGTTATAGTGATATCAGAAAGAGAATACTTTTAATATGATCCATAATAAGATAAAGGCGGCAAGGGCAGCCAGTAAAATCACATATTTTATTTGTAAGAAGTACTTTTGTTCATCTTGTTCGCGTTCTTTCACCTGCCGGTTGATCCGGTCGAACTCTTCGGCACTGATGTCCGGGAGTTGTGAAGCATACTTTGCACGGGTGTCTTTTCCCCGGTCACGGAGCTGTCTGAGCATCTCCCGATCTTCTTTGTTCCTTCGTATCATATCGAAAACATGGCCAGCAAAACTCATAAGCTTTTCTTTTTAAAGGATTCGTTTATTGTCTGCTAAAATACGAAAAAAACTGGATCAGGCTGCCAGGCGTTATGAGTAAAACAAGTTGAATGCCTGCTCTGTTATGTAAATATACAGGTGTTACTTGTTTGAATATAATTGTGATTCAGTTTGCAGATGATGAAATTACATGTTTATACTGTCTGTTACTATATATTATTGTTGGTCCTGCTGTTTTTTCCGTCTCCGGAGGCGGCAGCGGATCTATTGTTGCCGGTCGACAGTGCCGGCATGACCGAAGGTGATTCGCTGGTCCGAAAATCGATCTATCCGTCGTCGGTCACTGAGAAAAGTGATTTTTATAAGATGCTTTGGGGAGAACATTACCGGAAATTATATTCTATCCCGATCACCGTGCCTGCCGTCACCCTGCAAACGCTTTGGGGTGGGATGAAGGTGGTGGAGCAGGCTACTGATTTCCAGGGATTACTTCTGGAAAACGATCAGGCACAGTTATGTCTTTTGAAGCCGCTGGGTGGATATACTACCTTCCTCGAATCGAAATTCTTTCAGGAAGTCTATAGCAAACAAGTATTCAGAAATACATATCTGGACCAGTTCATCGGCGATGCCTATACTATTATCAATCCGTTTACCTTTATCTCTGCCGATTATCTGGCGCGTTCGTCGGGGTTGAACTCAAATAATTCGCGGATCTTTTACTTGCCCGAGTATTCCACAACCGATACAGTGGCGGATGGAACGCCTATCGGAAATAAGCTGGTCAGTGTCATCGATGTGCCCGATTTTAATACCCGCCCGAATATTCTCCTGACAGAAGATTTGCTGGATACTATCCGGACGGATAAGAATTATCAGGTGAATCAGGAACTTTATATCCGCGAACGTCTGTTGGATATGGTGATAGGTGACTGGAATAAGATACCCGAAAACTGGAACTGGATAGCGCGTCGGCAGGGCGACAGCCTAACCTTCGACCCGATCGTCATCGACCGTAACCATGCTTTTACGAAGGTTGACGGCGTTTTGTTCAAACAAATGCTCCGGGTGTTGGGTCTGGGTTTCATTGTTAATTACGATCCTTCGCTGAAAAGCGTCCGCAAAGAGAACGCCTTGGGTTTTTCTTTGGATATGGCGTTGGCTTCCCAAAGTGATGCCGATGTATGGATGCAGCAGGCCCGATTCATCCGCCGGACACTGACCGATTCGGTGATAGACGATGCTTTCTCGCGTTTGCCGAAAGGAATAGAGGATAAGGAGATCGAACGGATCAGCGCGATCGTGAAACAGAGACGGGATAGGCTGGAAGAGATAGCAACGGCTTATTTCGATCAGTTGCAGCGAACCCCGGTTCTGACGGGAAGCAACCGTTCTGACCGTTTCGTCATCGATCGTACTAATCCGGATAGTTTGTTTATCCGCATCTACGATAAAGAGACAGACCGACTGGTGTTCGACCGGAAATATAGCCGTAAAAAGACCAAGGAACTTTGGCTGTACGGTCTTGAAGGTGACGACTGTTTTGAAGTGAACGGAGAAGCAAAGAAAGAAATGCCCGTCTTCCTGATCGCTGGTCGCGGTGAGAATAGCTACCGGCTGGACCCAGGTCATCATATACGGATTTACGAGTATAAGTCGGAAAAGGCCCGGTTAGACTCCATTCCTCATGCCCGTAAAGTTTTTTCGGATATACCGGAAATACATCAGTATGACTACAATAAGATCAAATATCATAAAATGTCACTCACACCCTGGGGGATTTACGACTCGGATAAAGGATTCAGTCTCGGCACATTTTTTACCTATACGATGTATGGCTTTAAACGTTCGCCGTTTACTTACCAGCACCGTGTCGGGTATAATTACCTGCAAGGGTTCATGTACCAAGGGATTTTTCCTTCTTACGATGGAAAGAAATCGTTCAATATCGAGGCGACAATCAGTTCGAAGAGGAATTTCTATAACTTTTTCGGTTTCGGGAATAATACGGACGGATATAAGGAAGCGAAGAAAAATTACAACCGTGTCCATATCCGCGAGTTCAAACTGTCGCCTTCTTTTCTGCTCAATTTCGGAAAGAATGAAAAGCTGACTGTTCGAACTTCGTTGGAAATGTTCAAGGCGAAGGAAACGAGCGACCGTTTCATCAACCAATATTATCCCGAAGATCACCGGATTTTCAAGAATAACTACTTCTTCGACCTGGGGGCTACGCTGGAGACGGAGAAAGAGCTTTCTTCTTTTATCCCCCGGATCGGTGGAGCTGTAACAGCCGGTTGGATGATGAATCTGAGGGATGCCGGACGTAATTTCCCTTATGCCGGTGCTTCCATGGAACTGGACGTACGGATTACCGATCGTCTGACCTGGGCGACGATGGCGAAATGTAAACTGCTCTTCAACAATAAATACGAATTCTACCAGGCGGCATCCACCGAGCTACGCGGTTACCGGGATAACCGTTTTATCGGGAAACAAGCTTTTTACCAATATTCGGATATCCGGTTGGATATGGGGAAACTTAAGAATCCGTTCACCCCTTTGAAGTACGGAGTGTTTGCCGGGTTCGACTACGGCCGTGTCTGGTTCCCGGGTGAAGAATCGAAAAGGTGGCATACCTCGTACGGAGGAGGGGTATGGCTGACGTTGATCAACAAGGTCACGACGAAGTATTCATGGTTCGGTTCGACCGATAGTTTCCGTTTCATGTTCGAGCTTGGACTGGGATTTTAGCGGATGGCTTGATTTTCCGGAAGGTTTGACTAAACAAACTGAAATCCAGGTTGTTTAATAAATAGTACATAAAATTAAAACAACTTAGGTGATGGAATCTAATAGTGAAAAGAAAATCAAGGTTCTCCCGAACGGACCTTACGAAGTGATCGGGGATGTCCCGGTGAATCAGTTACGTTATATCGGCGACCGGAAAGGAGCTTCCACCGGTTATAAGGAAATACAAAAGCATTCCGTCGAAGGCGTATATCATCTGTGCCGTTGCGGTGGCTCGCACAACAAACCTTTTTGCGACGGAACGCATAAAAAGATTGGCTTTAAAGGAGATACGACAGCCAGTCACGATTCGTATGATGAAATGTCTGTCCTTTATGAAGGTAAAGTCATCGATATGCTGGATGCCGAAAGCCTCTGTGCGGTAGCCCGTTTCTGCGATACGCACGGTACTGCCTGGCAACAGGTGGAGGAGGGTGACTCGAAGGATACGATTGAAATAGTAAAACAACAGTGCGCCAACTGCCCCAGCGGTCGTCTGACAGCCGTTACGAAAGATGGTAAACGGATTGAACCCGAACTGCCTGAAGGCATCAGTATCCTGGAAGATGTCCCTGCCAGCGTACACGGTCCTATCTGGGTGAAAGGCGGTATTCCTATAGAAGACGAAAACGGACGTGTCTATCCGGTGCGCAACCGCGTTACGTTATGCCGTTGCGGTCTTTCACAGAACAAACCCTTCTGCGATGGCAAACATATGCGGAATCAGGGAGAGTTGGATGATTAATGTCTAAATACGAAAGTCTACCTGAAGAGAACTAAATGGTACGCAGATCAGGCAGATACCACAGATATATACTTAAAATTGATTATCTGCGGTTGTCTGTCTGATTTGTGTTATCTGTATACCATCATAATAAAACCTTTGATATATATTGAGATCAGGATATAAATAAAAGCAGGTAATAGATAAGTAAAGCTTTTCTCAACTCTTTGATGGCCAGACTTAGCTGGGTTTCTACATTTCTTTTAGTTGTGTTTAAAAAAGTAGCTATTTCTCCGTTATTCATACCCTTATATCGGCTTAATATGAATATGTGTTTTCGTTGATTAGGCATTTTATCTACGAGCATATCGATCAATAAGGATGTTTCTTTACAAATCATTTCATCTTCACTGCTTGGCGAATACCTTTGATCCAGATTACAACTGACATAGGCCTGATGTACTAATTTATGCTTTAAAAAGTTGATTGCTGCATTGTAGGCAACCGTATGCAGATAGGAATGGAATGATTTATTGAGATTGACTGTCGTATGGTTTGCCCACAAATTAGCAAATAACTCTTCCGTAATATCTTCCGCATCAGTATTCGATTTGGTAAAACTATAAATTAAAAACTTGACTCTGTTGTAATAAGTCAGAAATATGATCTCGAATGCTTTATGATCACCTTCACGGAATGCAGAAAGTATTTCCTGGGTTATGATATTATTCATAAGGACTTTTGTTCTCAGAAAGTTGTACCATCAATAAATGCCTGTTGTTTAATTTATTAATCAGATTGTTTAGCCTTTCATCCGCATTGCTTCCTTTTATTTCTATATCCGGAGTCGTTTTATCTACCCTGTGTAAACTACCATTCGGGTTTAATCCGGCCAATGCCGGATAGCGGACTATGATGCCGCTGGCCGGTAATCGGACCAATACGGCATCGCTTCCTATTCCTCCGCCTCCGGTAGTTTCTCCCGCAATAGTAGCCCATGAACTGCTTTTGGCAAAACTGGCAAATTCGTCTGCAGCGGAGAAAACAGCAGAATCGGTAAGCAGTATGATCTCTCCTTTAAAAGGTATGGGTAGAAAAGGTTGAATTGTTGTTGTTTCTTCAACGAGTTTAAAGTTCTGTTCTGAAAACTCCAAAGGCAATGACGGTAGCGACGAGAGAATTATACCGGATATGTTATTCAAATACCGCGAGAAGAATAGATAATTGATCGTTCCTTTTTTTATGGCAAAATGACGGTTAAAGTTAACGGGTGTTTGTATTAACCGACTCACTATGCCTTCCATCCAAAAGGAACTGCTACCTCCCTTATTTCCTTGTATATCAATTATAAGATAGTCGTAGCTATTTACCAGGTAAAGAAATTCGTTTATTCTTTGGAATGTATTTGTTATACATTCCGTATCGAATGAAGGGATACGCATTATTCCGATCTCCGGAGAACGGACCAAAGAATCTTTATATTGTAAATCATTATTGTTTACAGTTGTTTTTATGTTCTCCTTTTTTAATAAATTGCTCCAATAGGGCATTTCCTTTTGAGATTGGTTTAATGTATTTACCCAGGGGGCGTATCCCGGATTCATAAAATAAGCCTCCCCATATTTAGTCCGAAAGTGATCCCAATAATAGGTGGGAGCCAAATCGACTTCTTTATCATGTAAACTTTTTATAATAGAATCAAGCTGGACCAGGTAATTTTCATTGTCTTTCGAGTTACGCACCTTCTCTAGAAAAAGATCTTTTTGAGATAACCAGGATTTTCCGTATGTACATTCATATCTATCGAAATACGGATAATTATTTTTTAATACTTCGATCAGATAATTCAAATCACCCTCTTTTTCCTCTGGGGTTAATTCTTTGTAATTCTGAGAGGTTATTATCTGTGTCGTGAAGACGAATACTAAGATCAATATATTTTTCATCCTGATTGTTTTAAAATTCATGTCCTATAATAAAGTGAGGATGCCAGCCGCCTCTTTTGCCGTTGACTTTGTCGAATCCGTAAGCCATATCTATTCCCATCAAACCGATCATCGGAAGGAAGATGCGGGCACCGATACCGGCGGAACGCTTCAGGTCAAACGGATTAAAGCTCTTCAAATCTTTCCATGCATTACCGGCTTCAACAAATACGAGGCCATAGATAGTAGAAGATGGCTCCAGCAAGAACGGATAACGTAACTCCATGGCCAGGCGGGAGTAAGCATATCCATAAGAATTGTAACCGGCATTACCTGCGATACTACCGTTTTCGTACCCTCTCAAACCGATCGTTTCCGTTGCGTATGTGCTGGAGTATCCACTCATACCGTCACCACCCATATAGAAGGTTTCGAACGGAGAACGTTTATGTTTGTTGTAAGATCCCAGGAATCCGTATTCCACACGGGTCATCAATACCGGTGTACGTTTAATTGCCGAAGGAGCCAACGGGGAGAATATCTTTGCTTTGAACTTCCACTTATGGTATTCAATGAATTTGAATTTACTTTCGTCATTATCGCTCATGTTTGCATAGTCCTTTCCATCCCATAAAGAGTAAGGAGGGGTTGCGCTGACAGAGAAGGAAAACTCTGAACCACGACGGGTATACAGCGGGTTGTCGGTAGAGTTACGCTGCAACATCAATTCCAGGTTTATATTATGGCTGGTACCATTTTGAACCAGAAAGTACGCCCAGTCATGCATGACATACATCTGATAGTTCAAAGTTGCCATAAACTGGAAGTAGTCATCCGGCCAGTTCAAACGTTTACCGTAACCGGCAGAAAGTCCGAACATCATGATCGACTTATCCGGATCATATGCCAATTCGTAGTTGTTGTTATAACCGCCATAGCTACTACCGTCACCACCATACATGCCACCATAATATGGATAACCGCTATAATAATTAGACATACTATTATTATAGTAGTTACTACTGATATCAGTCTGTTTAGAGAAATAAGCACTTACGGAAAGTGTATTCGGGCGTCTGCCGCCGAACCACGGGTCCATAAATGAAATACTATAAGCCTGGTAGTAGCGTCCGTTGGTCTGACCACTTAATGTCAAAGTCTGGCCTTCACCTTGCGGAATGATACCTTTATAGGTCTTCG
>OMGR01000563.1_pt1 | contig 25209 bp, 28 predicted proteins | sample 1646061 | NCBI WGS metagenome assembly OMGR01 (sample SAMN05578583, study PRJEB25193) | human gut metagenome | biome: Human Microbiome; feature: human-associated habitat; material: feces | host: Homo sapiens | place: USA:Birmingham | reverse complement strand
TGATGTGTCAGAAGACGGCATAATTTCTTTTAGATACAAAAATAAATATGAAGGCTGTATCTCAGAAGATGTGTGTGCAGAATATTTTGATGAAGTTCACAAGTGGAGCGAATGGAGAAAGAAAAATGGTGGGAATTACTTCAACAGTGATGGAAGATTTTATGCATTTGTTTATGAATACAGAACCGATGGCAAAAAGATTCAAGTACGAAGTGGGAAATATAAAGCAGAGGCTTGTTGCCATAAAGATGATACATATAATGAGGAGATAGGTTTATTCCTAGCAAGCAATAGATTGTTTATAAAAATTCTTCAAGACATGGTTAATTCTGAAATTCGTCAAATGAAATATGATGTAGTAGATGAACTTTTTAGGAATGTGGCAAAGGCAAGTGCAAAATTAGGTGTTAAATTTGTATAAGTAAATAAACTTTTCATCGGATGAAACGGAGAATGTATAGGTAGAAGGGTAGAAAATATAATGAGTACAAAATATTATATACATACACAAAACAAGGAATTTGTTGAGAAGTATTTCTTTAATGAGTATAGACTTGTGGACGAACCTTGTTTTGGCTATGAAATTTGTATTGGACGTAGAAGTGGTGGATGGAAGCCTTTGTTTAATCAACACAACGACGCATATACTTCCGTTGAAGAAATGAAAGAATTTTTATCCACACATTCCGATAAAATTTCTATATATGATGAATCTGAACGATTTATTACTTTAAATGAATTAGAAGATGAGTTAATAAATTGGGGAGAGCATCAGGAAGTCAAGTATATGAAGTATAACGCTCAAGAATCCGACTTAGACGATATTCGTTTTGATATAAGTACAAAAGACGATTATGATATAAGAGCTCCATTTGACCATATTGAATATAACAAAGTAATAGATAGGCTTGCTCCCGAATTAAAAACGTATAGAGGTCATTATACTCATGATAAAGATAATTATGATTTTGTGTCGGGTTGGTGGAGTAACCCAAGACCAAGAGGATTATTAAGGAGGCTGTTTAATGAGTTGGAATCCAGTAATGAATAAATTCATTGAAATAAAAAATGAGTTTCATAAAAGAATGGGATATATTACATATGACATGGACGGGAAGAAAACCTGTTTGGATTTATGGGTCGAATGTTTAAATAACATTGAACCCATAAATCAATATCCTGAATATACAGACTTACTTTCAAGATTAGAACTAAACCAAAACGGACAGTTTCTTCTTTTGAGATACGGTCAATATAGCGATATCTACAATGGAGAAGTTGATAATTCCGGTGAGGAATTATGGAGTATATATGATGGATTTTATCGTGAATGTAGAAGTATAGTAATTGATATAGTAAATGACAAAATAGTTTTGTGTCCATTTGCTAAATTCTTTAATATTAACGAACTCGAAGAAACAAGTTTGGAGAATATACAAAGTAGGATTGGCAATGCAAAAACAGTTGAATTTTCAAATAAGTTGGACGGTTCTATGCAGTCAGCTACTTGGTATAATGGTCAAATTATAATGGCAGGCAGTCAATCTATTAATCCAAATACTTCATGGAGATTACAAGATGGTTATAAGATGATATATCAGTTACCTGGTTATGAACGAATGTTACGAGAATATCCCAATATCACTTTTATTTTTGAGTACATTTCATTGAAAGATACACATGTCGTTAAATACACAAAAGAGCAAGAAGGATTATATCTTATCGGCATGAGAAGTAATTTGACCGGCGAAGAATATTCATATGAATCAATTCTCAAATTCGCAAAATTATACAATATTCCAACAACAGAAATCTTCAACAAGACCTTGGATGATGTTATGACCGAATTAGACGATAAGTCATCTGATGAAGCGGAAGGTTTTGTAATCAACATTGACGGTTATAAGGTTAAATTAAAATACAATGATTATGTGCATATTCATAAAGTATTATCTAAGTTATCGTCTATCAATTTAGTGATTTCTTCTATCGCTGACAGTTGTTATGATGATTTGCTATCGAAATTACCAAAGGCTTATCATGAAAATGTTAAGAAGATAGCAACCGTTGTTATGAAGTATATTACTGAGACCACAAAAAATATAAAACAATACTATGATACTGCTCCCAAAACCAATAAGAAAGATTTTATGATATATGTTTCAGAAAATGTTCCTAAGGAGTATCAAGTATATTGTAGAGAATTATATTATGGTCATGATATCAATGTTTTAAAAAGTGGCAACAAAAAGTCACCTCGATATAAAAAATTAAAGGAAATGGGAGTAGACGATTATTCTATGCTCTTCAAGGAGGAATTGAAGGATGTTTAAACAAGAAGTGCAAAATCAAATTCAACAACATTACGACAAACTTATATCGTTAGGCTACAATGTTGTTGGTGTATTTTTATACGGTTCACAAAATTATGAGTTGGATTACTCTGGTTCAGATGTCGATTCAAAAGCAATAATTCTTCCTACATTAAATGATATTGTGTTTAATCGTCAACCGGTAAGTACGACACTTGATATGGGGGATGGTTGCTTATGTGATGTAAAAGATATTCGTAAAATGTTTGAGTGTTTTAAGAAACAAAATATTAACTTTGTTGAACTTTTGTTTACTAAATATTATATTTTAAATCCAATTTATGAAGAACTATTCGCACCTATGCTTGATAATGCCGAAAAAATTGCAAGGTACAACAATTACGCAAGTGTTAATTGTATGTGCGGAATGGCATTTGAAAAGTACAAAGCTCTTACATATCCGTATCCAAGTATCGTAGATAAGATTGAGAAATATGGTTGTGACCCCAAACAATTACATCATATTTTACGTTTGAAAGATTTTATCGAAAGATATTGTAATGGCGAAAGTTACCGTACTATTCTAATCCCTAAAAATAAGGATATGTTGCTCGATATTAAATCTAATTATCATTATGAATTAGAATATTCGAAAAATTTAGCAAAAGAAACGTGTGAGTGGATTAAACAATATAAACAAGAGTATATGGAGAATAATCCATTGGAGATTAATACTGAAGCAAAAGATGTTATGGAAAAGGTGATGACAAACTTAATTACATTCAGTATAAAAAATGAGGTGTGTAGGAATGAGTAAACCAAAACTATATGTTATGTGTGGTTTGTCCGGAAGTGGTAAATCTACCATTGCCAAACAGATTGTAAATGATAATCCTGATACAGTTGTTATATCAACTGATATGATACGAGAACAATTAACCGGCGAAGTCGGAGACCAGTCTCAAAATGATGAAGTGTTTGAACTTTTTCATACATTAATCCGAAAGCGTTTGGAGAATAAATATAATGTGATAGCTGATGCAACAAATATTACAATGAAATCTCGCCGGGCAATTCTAAATAAGGTTAATGGATTAGACATAGAAAAGATTTGCTACATAATGCCGAAACCATTTGAGTGGTGTCAACAAGATAATAAAAATAGACCACATCCTGTTCCTGATGAAGTGTTGGAAAGACAAATTAGAAAATTTGAAATTCCATTCATTGAGGAAGGGTGGAGCAAGATTATTATTCATGATGAATTTAAAAATCATGTGAGAAATTTGGTTAATGAAATAGCTTATATGGGAGATTTCGACCAAAAGAATCCTCATCATACAATGGATTTGTACAAGCATTGTTTACATACTAAGAAATTAATGAAAGAAAAGGGTTATGAAAATCCTTGGCTGAGCGGTGCGATGATGCATGACTTAGGTAAATTGTCAACTCAAACATTTGATGATCTTGGCATAGCTCACTATTTCGACCATAATTCATACGGTTCGTATTTTGTATTGAGTCGAATACCTCAAAATTCAGAAGTATTAGACGTATGTTTCCTTATCAATTATCATATGTTGCCGTTTAGTTGGGAAAGTGAAAAAACGAAACAACGCTGGCGAAAAAGATTCGGAGAATATAAGTATAAGATACTTATGGATTTTCATGAATGCGATATACAGAGGTGACAAAGGAAATATATGAGTAAAGAGTTATCTAATAGAGAACAAAAGTTTCGGGATGAGTATATGGATATTTTGTATCAGGCTATAAGGAAAGAGCACCCTCCTGGAAAATACCTTCTCTTAGACAAGGACGATTTGAGGAAATTGACAGAACTGTTCAAAAGAGTTTATCAAGAAGGAGAATATATTGATATGAATGATATTAAAGAATTTCTTACAAAAGAACATAAAGAACTTATTCATAAGAAAATTGTAAAAACAATTGAGGATATGGACTTTACTTCTATAATAGAAGATTTTATCAATAATGAATTGGATTATGTCAAATGCAATGCTAATGTTGATGCATTCTTAGAAAATCAGATTATAGAAATTATCCGTCAGCATTTAGTTAAGAGTGGTTTGTTAAAGGAGAATAATTAAGTATGAATTATTTTATTTCGGATTGACATGATTGTAAACCAAAATATAAAATTATAGTTTTTCAAGAAATGGCGATTCACTTATTAAGGAGGTATTATGAAAAGAATAAAAATAGATGGAATGTTAATGGCTACATTTTTAACAACATTGTTTTATGCAAGTACATATCCTTATATACATAAACAAATAATGATAGTTGCTAGCGATAATATTATTGCAATGAATCAAATAATAAATTGTACTAGTGTTGTTGTATTCAGTTCAATATGGAATAAATTATCAAATAAAATATTTAAGTTTTATCCATTACTTTGTATTTTAGAAACAATTGTAACTATTAGTGTTACTATTTATACATTATGTAGTAACAATATATTATTATATTATATATTAGATACTATTACTTTTGCAATTATTACCAGGAACATGTGTTGTGGCGATATTAAATTAAGAGCGTTGCGATATAACTCAGAGGAGATAAGAGAAAAATTTGATAACAACAATAACTCAGTAGGTTCAATAGCTACTATTGTTGGTTCTATTATTGCAATGTTTTTAAATTTAAGTTTTCCTATTATGTTAATATTGGCTACATTAGGAAATTCAATTGATAATATTTTTTATATTTTTATTTATTACAAAACAATAAAAAGAAATAAGTGATTATAATTGAATATATTATTAGTTATATTTTTAACTTTGTGTGTATATTCAATAATTTCTACAGTTTTATATTTAATTTTTAATGAAACGATAATACCATACAAGTATTTGGATTATACGCCGAGAACACTAGAAGAGATTATAAGAAAGGAACAGAATAAATGAAAGAAACTAAAATAATTAGTGCCTACCCTTGTTGTGGAAAGACTTATGCTTTTGAAAACTATCAAGATATATATTCAATTTTAGATAGTGATAGTAGTGAATTTAGTTGGATATATAGAGAACGAACAGATGATGAACTTCAAAAGATAAAAGAAGATTTGGAATCTATGCTTAGTCCCATAAATGCAGACAAAGAGTTTGAGCGAGTGAGACATGAAAAGATAAAGGAACGTAATCCTAATTTCCCAAACAACTATATTGAGCATATAAAAGAGAATATAGGTAAGGTAGATTATATTTTTGTAAGTAGTCATTTGGTAGTAAGACAAGCTTTAGAGAGTACAGGAATAAAATATTTTACCGTATATCCAGAGATAGACCTGCTTGACGAATGGGTAGGAAGAATGTATAGAAGAGGGAATGACAAATCATTTATAGATTTTCAGATTAAACATTGGAATGACTTTGTTAATGGTATAGATGATGAACCTCATGGTGAGAGCGTGAGACGGTTAAAGAGTGGTCAACATATCACAGACGTAATGTTCTAATGAAAATTAAATTTCAACGACAAGAAAAACCGTATATAGTAGCTTCAAGATAATATCAACTACTATATATAGTGTATAAAAAATAGACAATCAACAAATTTTGGTCGAGGAGTTGATTGCCTATATAAAAGGATACTTCGTAATGGGATATGCCATTAGTCTGTACTTTTATATTCTAACATAATTTTGCAGAAATATCAAGTATTATTTTTATCATTTTGTTTGGGTGGGAATTAGCATACCCTTGGACAATCTGTGTCCATAAACCACTGTTCATATAGTTCACATAAATTTAATTCTATGTTCCGTCCATTTGGGCGTTCAGATAGATTTTATTACGTTAATTTTTATTTCAAGGAGGATTTTATTTTAATGGCTGAAACAAAGAAAAAGGGAAGATTATTTGATTTACCAGAAACAAAAGGTGCATTCCAATTGAAGGGAATTGTATCTGGCATGGAAAAGGATACAGCATTTAAGGAAATTAAAACTAAGAGCGGCAAGCCGATGAGAATGCTTAACTTTGGTGCGAGCTATCTTGATGGAGAAACATTATATGTAAACATTCAAGGTATGGAACAAGAGAATGTTTATTTCTCTAAGAGAGCTGAGAAGAAGGGCGAAAAAGCAGACACCGTAAAAGTACCTTGGGTCGAGAGATATTCTTATAATCGCGAGGGATACCGTATGATTGGCAAGAATATTGGCGTTAAGAAGAAGGTTGATTCTGAGGGTAAAACAGTTAACGATAAGAAGATTCTAACAGACTTTGATGCTTGTAAGGAAGTTAAGGAAAATTTAAGGGACGGCGCAAGCGTATTTATTCGTGGAAGTCTTGATTATAGCAGCTTTACAGATGATAAGGGCAATAAGCGAACATCAACAAAGCTTGTTCCAAATCAAATTTCACTTTGCTCGGATATTGACTTTGATAGTGAGAAGTTTGAAAAGCAGAACGATTTTAATCAAGTAATTATCTTTATGGGAATTGAACAAGAAAAGGATGATAATGAGAAACCGACTGGCAGATTTGTTGTTCTTGCAAAGATTGTTACATATAGCAATATTGAAGATGTTCAGTTCATTATTGTGGACAAGGCACTTGCGAATAAGTTTAAGAAGTCTTTGAATCCGTACAATGCGATTAAGGTAAATGGTCATATGGTATCTTCGACTCAGACAGAAACGGTTGTAGCAGACGATGATGTTTGGGGAGAAGAAGATAGATTGGACAAGGTGGCTGCTCCTACAAAAAGAGAGTTCATTATTACAGGAGCAAAGGGTTCATCAATTGATAAAACTATTTACACAGAACAGAATGTAACAGAAGCTATCGCAAAGATTAAAAATGCCAATAAGGCAGAAGAAAATTTCGGTGATGACTCAAATGATGATTGGGGAGACGGAACAGACTTTGACGATGGTGATGATGAAGCATGGGATTAATTCTCACATTAAAAAAATAATCAAATGGAACGCCAGCAATGGCGTTCCAATCAATCAATATTTAGGAATTATGGAGGAATTATTTAATGGCAAAAGCAAGAAAAGCGTCAGTAACAGAAAGTAAGTTGGGAATGATATTATACGGAAAACCGTTTACAGGAAAATCAACTATGGCGATGCAGTTAGCATATTTTAAACGCCCAGATGGGAAGCCTTTTAGACTATTGTATCTTGACCCCGAGTCTGGTTCAATTGATGATTATCTGGGCGATTTAAGCGCAAATGGTGTTAATCTTGAGAATATTTATATTGTTTATACACAGTCGCTTGGTGAAGTAAGACAGTATATTGCAAAGGTCAAGAATAACGAAGATTTTTATGAGTTGGATGATGATGGTAATGAAACAGATGAAGTTGTAGTAGATGCAGACGGTGAGCCGTTTAGAGCTGATGCCATTGTTGTTGATGGCACTACAATTCTTAATTTGACAACAAAGCAAGGCTTAGTTGAGTTTTCAAAAAAAAGAAATAAAGTTAAAGCAGATAAAGATGGTCTTGTAGGCGATGCCAGACTTGTAAAAATAGAAGGCGCAGGTATGGAGTTGAAGGATTATCAAACAGTCAATTTTAAGGGACAAGATTTAATCCTTGATTTGATGTCATCTGGCGTTCATTATATTGTAACGGCAAGAGAAGCTGATGAAAAAGAAACAATTAAATTGGCTGATGGAACAACTCAAAGTGTAGTTACAGGAAGAAAGATTCCTGATGGTTTCAAAGGAATGGATCATAATGTTAAAACTGAAATTCGTATGTTCAGGAATGAGGACGGAACAGTTTGTGCATGGGTTGAAAAAGATAGAACGCATGTACATGATGATTGTATTATTATTGAAGACCCAACATTAGTTGATTGGCAGGCGGTTATTGATAAAACAGCAGGAAAATCAAAGTTTGTATTAAAAAATGACTTAACAAAGGCTGTTGATATTGAGCAAGATATTTATAAAAAAGAAATTCTTGGTCAGGTTGGTGAACCAGCAGATGATGATACTACTGGAAACGATGAGAGTATTAATATTGAAGCAATTAAGAAAGAAATCATCGCCAAAAGAAACGCATTGCCCCCAATGGAAAAGAAAGCAATGAAGGAAAAACTTGAGGCAGCAGGACTTCCTACGGCATATAAGAATGTAACCGACGCCGAAATTCTTAATAAGGTATTGGTAATGTTTAATTAATATAATATTTTCGTACCTAAACCATCATTTTTTTGGTGGTTTAGGTAGATTGGAGGAGGAAATGACACGATTGGTACAAAATAAAAAGAATATTATGACTCCAAGACCTAGTTGTTTTTGTTGCAAGTCGTCGTTAGATGTTTGTAGGAATCAAGGTGATAACAATCTTCTCTATTTTGACAAACATTTATATCATAAAGACTGTTTTATAGATATGAATAAAATTAAGAAAAAATGTTATTTTTGTTCCCAAGATATTGACGTAGATGAAAATGAATGTGAAATAGTTTATTATGATAAACATTACTATCACAAAAATTGCTTTATTCAATGGTGTCATGCAACAAAAACTCCTTCTCGAAAACGTACAATGGCTTTGGCGAATTTGGAAAAATATCTAGATGAAGGAAAACAAAATACATTAAGTCTTCTTGAAAAAAAACATATAAGCAAAAGCAATATTGAGCAATTTTCAAAGAATGCGGAAAAGTATATTTCACAATGGTTTGATGAATCTGATTTATGTGCATTTTTAAGAGAAGAATATGATACTGGTACATTACCTTGGACAAAAATAAAGAAGGTCATTAATGGTACTGATGATAGATTAGATACTCCAATTCCTGCAATAGAGTTGTTGGATATGTGGCAGAGAAAAATAGATTATATCAGAAGAGCGAATCAAAAACTAATATCGAAATCAGACAGAGAAATTAGTCCGACTGCATTAATCTTATATGGTTTATCTATTTTAATCAATAAGTATGATAGTTATTTACGATGGAAAGAAAAGAAAAAAATACTTGAAGCTGAGAAAGAACAACAAACATCTCAAAATCTTGTCGGTCAATCAATTGGGTATTCTAATGTGTCGAAAGATAGCGGCGTTGATAATACAGATGATATATCAGATTTAGTAGATGATATTTTCGGATAGGAGAGAGATTTTGAATAATGAAAGCGAACTAAAAGATTGTAATATACAGAGTGAAATATGTTTCGTAGGAGCTTTAGCCAGAGATTTGGATTTGATTGTTAATTATAGTACATTTATGAGAAGTAAATATGACTTCTCTGATTCTGTAACAAAATTCTTTTATGATAATCTTGAAACATATTATCTTACATTTTCACAAACATTAGATGAGACTAAAATGAATGTGTTTATGAGTCAAAGCGAAGAACGTCTTAATCTTTATAAGCAATATAAAGGTTGGAAAACACTTCAAAGATATATGACTCTTGCTGATGAAAACGATATAAAAAATTATTTTAATACAGTAAAAAAATATTCATTAATTAGAGAATATGGTCGAAATGGATTCCCTGTTGAAAAAATATTGTCTCATAGAAATTTTGATAAAATGTCACCTAATGATATTTATAGAATTATTCGCACAAAGGCAGATAAAATCAATACAGTGATTAATGCCGGCGAAGAAGCAGTTGAGCTTACCAATAAAAATTCAGCTCAAATAGATAAATATTTGGAAAAACCAAACTTTGGATTGCCGTTCCCTTGGTATATGTATAATGAGTATTATCTTGGTCTTAGAGAAACAAAAGTTTTATTTGAAGGATTTCTTTCAAATGAAGGTAAGACAAGAAAGCTTGTTTTGCTAGCCGCTTATGTAGCCCTTGTACAAGATGAAAACTTTTTTCTTATGAGCAATGAAATGGATGAGGAAGATCTTCGTAGTTGTTTAATTACTACAGTTATCAATAATAAAGAGTTTCAAGATTTACATGGAGTATATATAAATAAGCCAGAAAAAGAGATAGTATTAGGTGTTTATCATGATAATGACGGAAATATTATCAGACGAAAAATTGACGATGACGGTATATATATTGAAAGTAATGACGAGTACATAAGGCGAATAAAAGATACATCAGATGAATATTGGAATGTAAAAAAAGTTACGGACTGGATTGATAGTAGTGACCGAAAGGGTAAGGTCATGTTTAAAGATGTCGGTGACGACTATAGTTCAGAAAGAATTGAATTTGAATTGCGTAAAGCAAAAATGGTTCAAAATATAAAATATTATGGCTATGATACATTGAAAGGATACAACACAGATGATTGGTCACAAATAAAACAATTTGCCACTAAACTGAAAGAACTTACAAAAGAATTACGTATGAGCGGATATGCCGTATTTCAGTTAAGTGACGAAACTGTGTTTACAGATATTTTTAGTCTTAGTAGTAATAATATTGCAAATGCAAAACAAATTAAGCATGTGGCTGATATTTTGAACATTGGCAAAAAGTTGAACAAAGAAGAATATCACAAGTACCAGATGGTATTAGAGTGTGATTCTTGGGGAGAAGTTAATGCAGAAAATTTGGATTTAAACAAACAATATTTTTGTATAAAACCAGATAAGAATAGAGCTGGTAGTAAGGATAAAATTATGTTATTTGAGATAGATTTGAATCTAAACATATGGAAAAATATAGGTTATATCATAAAGAAAACTAAAGATACTAATTAATTGGAGGTGGCAACTTGGATACAAGAGAATTAAAGAATTACATATACGAAAATAATTATTCGGAACAAATATTAGAGTCCATTGGTTGCCATCACATTAAGTATCATTCAGTCGGAGCATATTGGACAGCCGGCAATCCTGATGGGGACAACAAAGGTGCAATCATTTTATACAATAATGAATCTCTTATCTGCTTAAATAAAACTCGACAGATGATAAAAGGTAATAGGCAAACAGACATTATTGATCTTGTATGCTATGTTAAAAACCTTACATTCCCAGAGGGGTTGAAGGCAATATGCTCGGAAATAGGAATATCCTATTATCATGATTTTGAAGAAGATATTCCTGATAGTTTCAAAATACTGAAAATGTTAGAAGATATGGATTCTAATATATCAGAAGAAAAAGAAAAGCCATTACAGCCTATTTCAGAAAATATACTTTCATATTATAAACCGTATGTGAACGATTTGTTTTACGAAGATTATATTGATTATGAAACACAAAGAGAATTTGAAATAGGATTTGATGAAGAAACCAACCGATACACAATTCCTATTCGTTCTGAATTGGGAGATTTAGTTGGTGTAAAAGCAAGATATTTTGATAGAAAAGTGCCTGATGGAATGAGTAAATATATTTATTTAGAACCATGTGCAAAGTCGAAAATTATATATGGACTATATAAAACTCTTCCTTATATAAAAAGAGTAGGACGTATTTATGTGGGTGAGGCGGAAAAATTTGTAGAACAAGCATGGAGTTATGGCTATCGAAATACTGGCGGTACGGGTGGTAAGGAGCTATCACAATATCAGATTGATTTACTTGTTAGGTTGGGAGTAGACATAATTTTTTGCTTTGATAAAGATGTAACTAGAGAAGAATTAGAAGAATTGGCAGAAAGATTTCCAGAAGGTGTTCCACTCTACTACATGTTTGATGAGGATAATGTTCTAAATGAAAAAGAATCACCGACTGATAAACCTGTAAGTTGGGAGCATATGGTTAAAAATAATATATACAGATTAAGATAAGAAGGTGTGTATTTGAAATACAGATTGTATGAAAATAGCAATAATAATACTTCCAATGTATTAGCGGAAGTTTTGAAAAATAGAGGGATTAATGACTATGAAAATTATCTCAACTTAAATGAAAGTGTTTTAATTTCGTATGAGAAATTGGAGAATATAAATAAAGCAGTAGAATTATTTATGAAACACTTTAACAATAAAGATAAAATTGAGATACTTGTAGATGAAGATCCAGACGGATTTTGTTCGGCAGCTATGATATATTCATATATCAAAAAGATGGATGATAATTATCCTGTTGAGTACATATTGCATACAAGGGCAAAGGCACATGGTTTAGATGATGACATTGTAATACCTGATGATACAAAGTTATTGGTTATTCCTGATGCCGGGACAAATGATACAGAGCAATGTCAGGAACTTTCTGAAAAAGGCATTGATGTACTTATTCTCGACCATCATGAATCAGAAGAAAAAAATCCATATGCTTTGATTGTAAACAATCAGATGAGCAAGAATTACTCTAACAAGGATTTTTGTGGAGCAGGAGTGGTGTACAAGTTTTTGCAAGCATTAGACACTGAAACTTGGAATGAGTTTGCAGATGATTATTTAGACTTATGTGCATTAGCAAATATTAGTGATGTTATGGATATGCGTTCATTTGAAACAAGATACATCACAAATCTTGGATTACTTAATATTAAAAATAAATGTTTTCAGTCACTCATTAAAGCACAAGATTACAGTATGAACGGCAAAGTTAATATCCATAATATTCAATGGTATATAACTCCTATCTTAAACGGAATGATAAGGATTGGGTCGGCTGACGAAAAAGAGTTATTATTTAGAGCCTTTATTGAAACGGATGAATTCTTTGAATATAAAAAAAGAGCTACTAAAAATAGACCGTCAGAAACAATTCAAGAAAGCATTTATGATAGAGCTGCCAGACTTTGCAAAAACGCAAAGGCTCGACAAGATAAAATGAAAGAGAAAGGTGTAAAGGCTATTTCAGAAGTAATAGATGAACTTCCTCTAGATGATAAGGTCATTATGGTTGATGTATCGGACTTACTTGATAGTGGACTAACAGGCGTTGTAGCAATTAAAATTGCAGAACAATATAACAAGCCTTGTATTCTACTACAAAAACATTTTGATAAAAAGACAAGAATGACAGTATTCGGTGGCAGTGCAAGGAATATTGATAATAGTCCAATTGACAGCTTTAAGGATCTTGTTAATTCTACAGGTATTGTCAATGGTAAAGGTCACGCTAATGCTTTTGGTATTGTAAATTTGCCAATTGATGATAAAGAAAAAGCAATAAGTATGATGAATAATATTCTTAATGATACTGAATATGATTCTACATATTGTGTAGATTTTATCTTGGATATTGAGCATATTACAATCTCATTAATTATTAAGTTGTCACAATTTGAAGATATTATATGTCAAGGAATTAATGAACCAATGCTTGCAATAGAGAATATATCATTAACAAGAGATTGTTTTGAGGTATTCGGTAAAAACGAAGATACTATCAGTTTTATGGTAAATGATATTAAATATATTCAGTTTAAATGTAAGAATGGTAATCAGTTATATGATTTTTTGCAAAACGCTTGGGACGATAATGATAGCATTACATTTAATATTGTTGGAAAGCCTTCAATCAATGAATATAACGGCGTTAGAACACCTCAGATTATAATTGAGGACGTGGAGGTTATTAATACAAGTGGCAATGATGAAGATGACGATTGGTAGGAGGTAAATTATGTATAGTTCATTACATAATCATGATTTTTATTCATTGTTGGATGGTTATGGAAGTCCAAAGGAAATGTTGGACAGAGCCAAGGAGATAGGATTAAAAGCGTATGCTACAACAAATCACGGAAATGCATATGCCCATATATACTATGACCTTATAAAAAAAGACTATCCAGATATTAAAATGATTTACGGATGCGAGTTATATGAATGCGAAGATATAGCAATCAAGGATAAGGACAACAAATACTTTCATTTAATCTGTTTAATAAGAAATGAACAGGGTAGAAAAGATTTAAATAAAGTCATTACAAAGAGTAATTTTGAAGGATTTTATTTTAAACCACGATGTACTATAGAGGATATAAAACCTTATGCTGAAAATTTTGTTATTTCATCTGCTTGTCTAGCTAGTAAATTAGCAAGAGAATCAGATTTTGAAAAATGCGTTGAATATATTAATGAATATAAAGAAGCATTTCCGTATTTCTTTCTTGAAATGCAGTCGCATTCACATCAAGATCAATGTTTGTATAATCAAAAAATATTAGAACTTTCCAAACGAACAAACACTCCATTTATTATTACAACGGATAGTCATGCACCCAAAAAAGAAGATTTATACTATCAAGACAAGCTTATTCAAATTGGTAGAAAAAGCACTAACAATGATAAAAATGCGATTGAGAATAGCGAAGTGTATGAAGGCTGTTATATGCAATCAGAGCAAGAAATACATGAGTGTATGGACGCACAAATTGGATATGACAATGTGTGTATCGGGCTGGAAAATACTAATAAAGTAGCAGATTTGATTGACGAAGTTCGCATGCCATTTCAAAAGCCTCAGTTACCAACATTCCCATTACCAAAAGGATATAAAGATAATAATGATTTTTTATGGCATTTAGTAAATCAAGGATGGAAAGATAGAGGATACGACAAACTTGATGAAACTGAACAAAAAATCAGAAGAGAACGACTTGATTATGAAATGGATATTATTCATTCAATGGGATTTGATGGGTATTTCTTATTTGTTTGGGACTTTATTAAAGCGGCAGAGAAACTGGGCATTGAAGTAGGCAAGGGAAGAGGAAGTGCAGCAGGGTCACTGGTTTGTTATTGTTGTCATATCACAGATATTGACCCGATAAAATACGGACTTATTTTTGAGCGTTTCTTGAATCCTGAACGTGTGGGACTTCCTGATATTGACACAGATGTTGGAAATAGAGATGCAATTATTGATTATCTTGTTGATAAATATGGTGAGGATAGAGTATGTCAAATTATAAATTACTCATACATTACACCGACGGTAGCAATTACAGATGTGGGAAAAATACTTGGTTTTCCATATAAACAAATGCAAAAACTTTCGCAAAAATTTACATTTGATAATTGGGATGACTGTATGAAAGCTAATCCGAAATTGCTTATAGATAACCCACAGTATGTTGAATTATTTGATATTGCTCAACATTTAAGTGGTCGAGTAAAAACGGTTTCTATTCATGCCGGTGGTATTGGTATTGTTGATACAACAATCAATGATTATATGCCAATGAAGATAGGAAGTAAGGGCGAACATGTAATTCAAGTTGACAAACACTACGTAGAAGATATTGGAATTGTTAAGTTTGACCTACTGGGCGTTGCCACACTTAATCTTGTAAAAGAAATTAAAGATGATTTACATTTGAATCCTTGGGATTATGACATTAATAATCCTGATTTTGAGAATGATAGACCAACATATGAACTATTAGCAAGTGGCAAAACAAACGGTGTGTTTCAAGTCGAATCAGCCGGAATGAAAGATTTATTGATTCGATTGAAACCAAAACTTGAACAGTTAGATTTTGAAGTTATATCTGTTGTTTTGGCTTTGTATAGACCTGATAGTATGGGCGCACTTGACGAATATGTTGAAATGGCAACTGGCGGAAGCAGACCACCATCTATTCATCCTGATATGGATAAAATTTTGAAAGATACAAATTATTGTATGATTTATCAAGAACAACTTCTTGATATTGTAAAAAAATTTGGTGGCAGAACGTATGGAGGGGCAGACTTATTCCGTAAGGCAATCGGAAAAAAGATTGTTGAATTAGTACAAAAAGAGTCGGAAATCCTTCGTAGTGAAATTGTAGCTAATGGTTATTCTAAGGATATTGCGGATAAGATAGCAAATGAATTATCGAAAAAGGGCGGATATTTGTTTAATAAGTCACATTCTTACAGTTATGCAGTTCTTTGTTTTGAAACCGCATGGTTTAAAGCACATTATCCAACCTATTTTTTTAAAGCTTTATTTAATCAAAACAAAGACAAGGCGGGAGCTATTAATAAGTACATACTTGATGCAAGGTATTTTAATGTGAACATTATGCCACCGAACATCAACCACTCTGGTATGAATTTCACGGTTGATAATGAAAAAGTTCTTTTTGGACTATCAGCAATTAGTGGTATTGGCGAATCGCTTTCTAAACAAATTATTGAGGAAAGAGAGAATAATGGTATATACAAATCTTTTAACGATTTGACCCAAAGGCTTTCTTTGGATAAGGCATCTGTCATAGCACTCATTAAATCTGGTGCAATTCCTTGTAAAAATAAACGTGAAAAACTTATATCATATCTAAAATCGGAGTACCAACCATTAAAGTTTTCAGAGGTTAAATCATTACCTACATATAAAAAACTTGAAGAAGATTGGGGAATCGATTTGAGAAAATATGTTATCCCTTCATCTGGAAGCCGAGTTGTATATGATAAAGAAGCATTACTTTCCGAATATAACAGATTAAAAAAGATACAATTCAATGAAAATCAAAAAGTAAGATTTCAAAAGTATATAAATGAAAATCAAAAATATCTTGCAGATGAACAGTTTTGGGAATTTCAAACATTACAAGTTTTTATCAATGATAATCCATTTGATGCAGCTTATACATTTTTAACACCATTTGAAGAAATTTCTGATGGCGAGAAATGTACTTTAGTTGGTATTATTGCAAAAGTTCAAAAGAAGAAAGATAAAAATGGCAAGCAATTCGCATATATAAATATCTATTCAAGTTTTGGACTTGTAGAAGGAATTGTATGGCATAGTCAATTAAAAGAATATGAAGATTTAGTGAAAAAAGGACAGCAAGTCGCTATTCTTTGTAAGAAAGATAGTGAAGAAAAAGTAATTGTAGAAAAATTAAAGTCATATAGTAAGTGGCTTGAGAGTGTGAGAAAGAAAGGAGTATCAGTTTAAATTGGATCAGCTTATTACGGTTTTTAATATACTCTTTTAGAATATTGGATGGTGGTTTTTTGTATGGGGAATTATAAAATATATGTTCATATAAACAAAATTAATGGAAAGATTTACATAGGTCAAACAGGTCAAGAAAATGTCAAAGATCGTTGGGATAGTGGTTGGGGATATAAACAATGTGTCGCGTTTAATAATGCTATTAATAAATATGGTTGGAATAACTTTCAACATATAGTGTTAATAGATAGATTGACTTTAGAAATGGCGAATATTATAGAGGAAGAATTAATTAAAAAGTATAAAAGTACAAATAGCAAATATGGATATAATATTCGTCCAGGTGGTGAAAACTCTACATTGAGCGAGGAATCAAAAGAAAAAATAAGACAAAAAGCATTAGGTAGAAAAGCTTCAGAAGAGACGAAACAGAAAATAAAAGATCATTGGAAAATATACGGTCATCCGTTTAAAGGCAAACATCATACAGATGAGACAAAACAAAAAATAGCGATTGCAAATACCGGAAGATCTAAAACTGAACAAGAAATTGAAGATGCACATTATAGGACGCTTGGAGAGTTGAATCCGTTTTATGGGAAACACCATACAGAAGAAACAAAAGAAGTATTAAGTAATTTGGCAAAAGAAAGATATTTGGACGAGGATAATCCTTTTTACGGTAAATATCATACAAATGAATCTAAGAAGAAAATGTCAGAAGCTCATAAAAAAATACCAAAAGAAAAACATGGTAGGTATGGGAAGAAAAACTCAGAATCTACAATACGAGCAGTGCAAGAGGCTCATTATAAAGAAGTTGTTCAATATGATTTACAATATAAAGAGGTCGCAAGATATAAATCAGTAACAGAAACGGCAAAAATAATTGGCTGTTCAAAAAGTGCAATATCAAAGTGCTGTACAAGAGTGAATAAAACATGTCAAGGATACATTTTCCTATATGTCGAGGACATAGAAAAAGAAAGAGAGGTAAGTTGATTGTCTGATGATAATATTTACGAATTTAAAATTGTTGTAACATATGAAAAATATTATAATGATGATACAACTTGGGGAACTTATATTGCATATACAGAAGATGATATACCGTTTTTTACCAACGGTGAAGCAAATAAGTTCGATAATTCGGAAGAAAAAAAGAAATTTTGTAACATTGTTGGTAAGATGCAACAGTTATCTATTGGTGGAGAATATCAAATTAAAGCAAAATATGAATATAATAAGCAATATGGTCATCAATATAAACCATTATCAATATATGCTTTAGTTCCACAAACAAAAGAAATGCAATTATTATTTCTTAAAACAATAATCCCAGAGTGGATGGCAGAAAACCTTATCAACGAGTACCCCAACTTAGTAAATGATGTTGCAAATGGAACACTAAAAGAAATAGATTATTCGAAAATTAAAGGAGTTAGAGAAATTACTTGGAACAAAGTTAAAGAAAAAATAATCAATAATTATCTGATTTCTGATATTCTTATGCTTCTTAAACCATTAGGAGTTACATATACGATGATTAAGAAACTCCTGTCTGACGAACCAAATCCAGTATTATTAAAGAGAGAAATTGAAAAAAACCCATGGGTTTTAACTCGTGTGGACAATTTAGGATTCAAACGTGTCGATGATTTGGCATTGAAATTAAAACCAGAATTAATTGATTCAACGCAAAGATTGGTATCATTTATTCAATATTACTTTAAGGATTTAGGCGAAAGTAAGGGACATACATGGTGTTCTGAAAAAATCCTGAGAACTGCGATTAGCAACAATGTTTACGAATGTAGTGATAAAGTTGATTGGCTTTTTGAAAATAATAACTTTCTTCATATTGTCAATGGACGTATCGGTCTAAAATACTATTATGATATTGAACAACAAATCTATCAATTAATTCTTGACAAGTCAAAGGTTGATACTACGATTAATATTTCTGATACAGCTATCGAATTGGCAATAAAACACGCAGAGGAAGAGCAAGGTTTTAATTATGTAGTCGAACAATTGGACACAATTCATAAGAGTCTACATAGAACAGTCAGTTTAATAACTGGTAAGGCAGGCACAGGAAAAACATCAATTATGCGAGCAATTGTAAAAGCATATACGGAGAATAATTATATGATAACTGCTTCAGCCTTATCGGCAATGGCAGCTCAAAGAATTACAGAAGCAACAGAGTTCCCTGCGATGACAATTCATAGAACGCTTGGTTGTCAAGGCTTAAACAAATTTACTTATGACATGGATAATCATTTAATTACTGATGTCGCATTTCTTGATGAAGGAAGTATGGTAAATGCCAGTTTGTTTTTACATTGGCTTGAGGCGATAGGTGACAATACAAGGATTATTATTTCAGGAGACCACAAACAATTACCGCCCATAGGGTTTGGAAACGTGTTCTCCGATTTAGTTGAAATGTTTGATGATTCTATTGTAAGTAAGCTTATAAAACCTATGAGACAAGCTGAAAAATCAGGTATTCTTGTAGATGCTAACAAAATTCGTGAGAATATTAATCCCATATCAGAGAAATTACAACCTCGCATTATCCATGGTGAATTACAAGATATGTATTATATGTTTCGTTCAAATAGGCAGTCACTTTTTAATATTGCAATTAAAACATTTCTCAAGTCGGTAGAAACAGATGGGATTGACAATGTTGTTATTGCAGTTCCTCGTAGAAAGGATTGCTTAAATAGTACAAACGAAATAAATAAGGTCATTCAAAATGAATTATTAGGAGACGTACAACAAAGTATTGAAGGATTTGAAACTAATTTTAAGCTTGGGGCAAAAGTTATGCAAACAGTTAATGACTATGATAAAAATGTTTTCAACGGTGAAATCGGCTATATAACTCAAATTGGTGAAAGATATGAATCCAAGAAGAAAAAAGAAGAATATTGTGTTGTAACATATTCGGATATATGCGGACATGACAAACTCATTGAATACACTAAAAAAGAATTAACTTCGCTATCTTTAGCATATGCAATGACTGTACATAAGTTACAAGGAGCTGGTCGAAAAACGGTCATTGGCATTATTGATAATACACACCATCAACTTTTGGATAATTGTATGTTATATACATTACTTACACGAGCAAAAAAGAGATGTTTGCTGTTAGCAGAACCAAGTGCATTTTTACAATGCATCCGTACAAGTCATAATCATAGAAATACTTGGCTTAAATCTCAAACAGAGAATAATTATATGGGCGAATGAGGTTATGATAATTTAAAGAAAATTTTGGAGGGATAAATGGACAAGATAAAAGTTTTTGAAAATCTATTAAATAAATTTGAAACAGAGGAAATAAAAAGCTACTGTACAGATATGATTAAGGAAATTCCAGATTATATCTTTACAATTCCAAGTAGTACATCATTTAAGTATCACAATAAAACACAGTGTCAACCTCATGGACAGATTTTTCATATTCTTATGTTTGCAGAAGTTATGAATTATATACTTGGGTTGGAGTATGTAAAAGAAAAAACACATGAAAGACAAAGAGACTGCTTACGTTGCACTCCAATTTTTCATGATGCAATCAAGTGCGGATTGAACGGCTCTCGATATACAGTCCATGAACATCCACTACTTGCCGGCGAATGGGTGAGGAATACAAATGTTGAGCACGATATAGATACTGAAACGAAAGCCTATATCGCAAGATTATGTGAAAGCCATAGTGGTGAATGGACTTCTACCAAAAGAAGTAAAACTGTTTTGCCAAAACCAGAAAATGATGAGCAATTTTTTGTACATATGTGTGATTATTTAGCAAGCAGGTCAAATCTTGATATGATATATTCTGATGAGGTTATTTCTACTTTAGGTGGAGTAGATATTCCAAAAGAAGAATTGTCTGATATTGATACATACATATTGACCTTTGGAAAACATAACGGTGAAAAATTGACAGACGTTGCTCACACTGACCCAAGTTATATTTCGTGGGCGAAAGAGAATATAACAAGAGAACCACTTAGAACTCTCTTAACAAAAATATAGGTGGTAATCATGGAGTGGCTTAAAAAGTGGTTAACAGATGGATTCACTAAAGTGCCGTTGTTGAGTATTAGTGTTAATCTAAAATTCTTCAAAAAATATGGATCAAAATATTCTTGTACTTGTCGAGTTAATAAGTTATTCAAGAATGATTGGTATATTAAAAGAACAATGGAAGATTTGTGTGAATATATAAGAAAAAATTATAATATGGAGGACTTGGAATGAAGAAATTTGCAACAGGGCAATAGAAAATTACATTGCGACTGGTAGGAAGGAGAATAAGTATATGTGGTTATTAAAGTTGCATTTTGCATTTTCAATATTGTGCATGATGATATTTTTTGGAGTTATGATGTTTTCGAAAGATGTTTTAAAACGGAATGGATATGTAGACGAGATTGAAGGTAAGAAAAACATTCGATATTATCTTAGGTGTATTCGATCATTTATTTCTCTTATCCTACTAATGTTTGTTCCTATTTTAAACATATCGGGCGTTATCATAATATTTCAAATGATAAGAATATCAAAAGATGAGTTTATGGACTGGTAACAAGACAAATTTGAAGAATTTAAAAACCAAAGAAATGACTAACGGTTGAATCTGAGATTTCAAAGAGATTTTTACACTATATATAGGCAATGCTTTAAATATAAACACAATATATAGTAGTCAAAAACGAGTGAACATAATGGAGGTAAGAATGGGATATAAAATTACAGATAAAATAAAAGAACCTACAACAATTACAGACATCGGCAACTTGAAGATAATAAACAAAAACGGTATGTATTATTTAGAGGTAGAATTTTTAGGAGAAACAGATACTTCTTTTGTCAAAGGTACGACTACATTGAAACTACCAGTGGACATCAATAGATTGTCACTTACATTGGGTAGTCGAAATAATCCTTCACGTATATCGAAACAATATTATATTGAGACAATGAACTTGGGTTTTGGAGATTTAGTATCTAAAGATGGGAAAATTGATTTTGAGATTGTAGGTGACAAAAGAAAAGACATGACCTTATCAGAGATAGAAGAAAAACTCGGTTACAAAATCAAACTTGTAAGTGAAAAGTAGGTGGAGTTATGAGCCCATACGAAATAACATTTAGAGCCTTATTGGGAGCATTTTTAAAATATGGGATATGTGTTGAGAGGATAAACGTAGATGAGAATACTGTCTATATTTCTCTTCCAAAGAATTCATATGTTCATGGACAAGGTTGTATCAAAAACATTGATGACCAAGCAAAAATAATTAAAAAGCTTCTTATTGATATAGGTATTCTTCCGTCTGACGGAAGAGTGAAATATCGAGGTACAAATGTTTGTTGGACGAAAGAAACCGGCAATGAAAATTTTATTAATAATATTGAGTTAGTGTTAGGAGAATATTAAATATGAAGAAAAATAAAGGAATTTTACCAGTGGCATGTGAAAATTCAAATAATGTATCGGTCACAACTTTAAGCCTTAATCAAGTAGGTGTTAAAGTTTCTGATGACTTTGAAGGTGAGAAACCAGCAAAGATAATTCTTGTCTCCGTTGAGAAAGATTTTGGTGTTTACTTTAAGATGTATTATGTTACGGAAGACGGCAATATTTACCCGATGGAGCAAGATGACGAATGAGATTGAAAGTGAAACCATTGTTTAGAAGGAGTATATATCATGGCAGAAATAATTGAAACTAAAATAGCACAATATCAATATAATATCCACAAAATCACTTGTGATAAATGTGGTAAACATATTTATGATTCGGAAGAATACGATGACGGATATTGTGATGATCCTGGAGAATATGAACAAGCAATTTACATTGAAGGAAATGATTATAAATTATCTATGCAATTATGTGAAGATTGTAAAAGAAAAACTACAAAATCATTGATTGATATGTTAAAAGATTTTGGATTCAGGCAGGAACAATAATATGAAATGTGAGTTTCAAATGTGGTGGAATCGTTTTGAAGGAGTAAAAGATGAAAGTAATTAAAGACAAAAATAACAGAATATTTGTAATTCCGAACGTAGAGAAGCCTATAAAAATTGTATTTCAAGATAGGTACAACATAGAAGAAACAACAAATGGATTAATAATTACTGAGAGAATATCATTGCAAAAAGCAATAAAGCAAGTAAAAGCGGCAGGTAATGACCCGAATGAATTTATAGATATGTTAATCAGAAATGGAAAATGGGAAGGAACTCTTGTATGAGAGGAGAATAGACCAATGGATAAAGAAACTGAAGTAAAATTGAAGAAATGGTTAAAACAAAATTATTTTTGTGCTCAATATTTCATCAATAAAAATAAAGAACAGTCTGAAAAGTCTCCCAATGACTGGTTTAATGCTGGTTACAATCGTGGATTTGCTCTTGCAATCAACAAGGTTAGTCATATTATAGGGATAGATTTAGAGGAAGCAAAAAGTTTAAAGATCTTTTGTGATGATTAGTATTAAAATCACACATTTAAGAGGAGAGATAGATATGAATGGCTACATAGATTTTAATTTAATAAAGAAATATCCAAACAAATACAATTTAACCCCATCGAACATCGAAAAATTAAAGATATTGAATTGGGAAGAACTGAAAAAGTATTTACGTCATAAGATAGTTTTGAAGGATGGTGTATGGTGGGAACATTTTGAAGGTTGTAATTTTGATAATGATAAATATGATGATTATTCTCAATTCCGGATAGCTTTTAATGAGAAAAGTAATAAAATTATTTGTGGGTTTACAACATATTTTGGCTGTAAAGATTATATATTCAACGAATTTTATAAAATTAAGGATATTGAACAGGAACGCGATTTATATGTGCAAGTCAACACAATTAAATATTTGAATATGTTACTTGATAAAGGTATTTTAGGATTTGATAACCCCAAAAGTGAAATAATAGATGAAAAACAAGAACTTGTTATAGTTCCAAGTCTTACAAGATTTACGGGAGACTTTTGTGATGTAGATTATAGTACATATAAAAATATTATTTTAGACTCCATTAGAATTAGCACAATCGACAAACATAATAAAACCAAGCTTATTCCATTTGATATTAAAATCGGCGGAAAAGGTGGCTGTAGAATTGTTCCAAGTTTAAGAGCGGACGAATATTTAATGAGTTATCAACGTGTAACAATGGGATATAAACTTAAGTTAGATAAAGATAATACAAATACCTATACAGGACATAAATTGTTTATTGATAATACTTTAGGATATGGCGAAATTGAACTTAGATAAAATAAAGGAGAATAACATTATGAAAGATAACAAAATAAAATTTACAACAAACGAGTCTGATGATTGGTCAATTCTTCAATGTGGAGATTTTAAAACATGCAATCATCAAATTTCTAAAGAAGAATGGGTAGAACTACTAAGATATCTTGGACATGAAGTAGACTACAAAGAGATTTCAGATGAAGATATGCAGGAATTGATGTAAATGGATACTGATTTGATATATGATGCTATTGATGTGATTGAGATATTGTGTGATTGCATAAGAGTCGCGCCAGCAAGTTGCGATGCATGTTACTTAAATGAATATCCTGAAACATGTAAAGCAAATAGAGTTATTGAGGAATTTGAAAAATATAGAAATGAGAATAACTAACGAATTATATTTTTTAATGGATTACATCAATACATAGAAATGGAGAAATCAATTATGAAATGTTTGATAACATCGGCAACGCTTATGGGCGGGAAATGGATACTTGAGAAATATCCTAATTTAAATAACTATCAGCCATCTATAGATGAATGTTTTATATACAATTACATTTTCGATGGCTTTGGTACTCAGGACGTTATTATTGTTGAAATTAATGATTTATGTCAATTAATTGATGACTTCAAAGAAGGTGTTATTATACTCTCCCGTGAAAATGATGGCTTTGAATACGACGACTTATTTGAAAAGTACAATATTAAATATCACATAATAATTTATGATGATTATATAGAGTAAATTATAGTTGTCAAACGAAAGGAATAGAATGAACAAAAAAGACAACATTATT
>OMGR01000528.1_pt1 | contig 26632 bp, 7 predicted proteins | sample 1646061 | NCBI WGS metagenome assembly OMGR01 (sample SAMN05578583, study PRJEB25193) | human gut metagenome | biome: Human Microbiome; feature: human-associated habitat; material: feces | host: Homo sapiens | place: USA:Birmingham | reverse complement strand
TTTCTAAATTTACTGTTTTAACTTTACTCTTCTGTCTCATTATAACCATCAATCTGGATAAGGCTTCTGTTTGCCTGTATTTCCGATGTCGGGAGAGGGAAAAGATTTCTTGTCTTATCGAATGTCACTCCATTGATATTGCCGCCTTTATACGACCAGTTATAGGTAGTTTGCGTACCACCGAACTGATTAAAACGTATAAGGTCGGTACGACGGAGACCCTCGAAATAGAATTCGCGCGAACGCTCGTCAAGAATATAGTTCAGGTTGTAAGAATCGCTTGTAGCCGTGTGGGCACGCTTACGCAAGATATCGATATAACCTTTTGCCTTTGTTGAACTCTCGCCATTGAGATGCATTTCTGCTTCCGCAGCATTGAGATAAGCTTCAGCCACACGGAAAAGGAAGAAATCCGTATCCACATCGAACACATCGTGCGGGCTTCCGCCGTTGGAATAGTTGTTATTCCATTTCGTAGTTACCAGGCCTTGATAGAAACTGGAGTTATCTCCCAAGTCAAGCGTACGTTCATCGCCGTCCGAACCTTTTCCCCAGAAAAGCGCACGGTCATCGATTTGCAAAGCACGGATTTCCTTCGTCGACTTGCCTACAAAAGATTCAGGATTATTAGTAAACTTCTCAATCAGTTGAGGACGGCATCGCATACCGGACCACGTATTACCCGTAGTACCGGCAGTTAGGTCGGTTACGGTTTGCATCTTATCGTTCCACATAGCGGCAATAAAGAAAAGCGAACCTCCATAGCCTTTCGTCACCTTTCCATCCTGAAGAAGCGGAAGTATGGCTTCACAACTGGCACCATTCGATCCGTTATCACCCATAAAGAGCAAATCGTACGGACGATAGCCTCTCTGCGTAGCTTCTGTCGGAATCCTGGTATCATCAAAGATTGCGTAATTTGAATTGATAACCATTTCAGCATATTCCAACGCTTTATCCCAATGAGGATTGTTCTGCCCGTCATTATTAAGATAAGTACCGGCATTAAGATATAAACGGCTCAGCAAAATCCAGGCTGCCGCTTTGTCGGCGCGGCCATAGTTTGCATCACTGTCCGTTTCCGGTTCGGCAGGCAACATATCCGCTTCGGCATTTTCCAATTCCTTTTTCACCCAATTAAAGAGGAATTCACGTCCCAATTGCAGAAGTTCCGCACGGGTATATGTGGCACTCTCGTCAAATTTCTCATTATAGGCATGGGCTTGTTTAGGCACTTCCGAGGTAATTGTCTCTATAAAAGAGGGGTCTCCAAAGAAATCGAGCATTAAGAAATAGTTGTATGCACGGATAAAACGCACCTCTGCAAGCATCGTCTTATCGGCTTGTGCCGCTTCAAGGCTCAAATAATGGTTGCAGTACGTAATATTGGACATCAGACGATAATAAAGAAATCTGAGAGTCGCAGTACCCGGCATACATTGGTTATAACCGATATCGGTAATACCACCATCGCTCCACCAGCAGATAGCCTCATCGGTAGAAAGTTCATTAAAATTAAACACGTTACGCAATAACGTCGATTTACCGGCATCGTCTATGGTAAAATCCGCATTACCGTCATTACCTTCCATGATGAGTCCGGCATAACATTTGCTATACAGCCCCAACAGATTCGGATTAGGCTCTACGGTAGGGTCTATATTCCCTTTCTCAAGATCATCCATACAGGAAGTCATGCTTGCTGTCAGAAAAAGAGCAATGGCAGGAAATATTGCTTTTATTTTATTTAGTTTCATAATTGTCCTCAGTTATTAAATTAGAAATTAAGATTCAATCCAAGAAGGAAAGTACGGCTGCGCGGATAGAGGCTGCTCTCCTTTCCGGAAGTCTGTTCCGGGTCAAGCCCTTTGTACTTCGTAATGGTAAAGACATTTGAGCATGAAGCATAGATACGTCCTGACACGCCTTTGTACTTGCCGGCTTTAAAAAGATTATCGAAATTATATCCAAGCGTAATATTGTCACACTTCAGGAAACTTGCATTCTGTACAAAATAATCAGTAAGCGCATAATTGTAAGAACTCCAGCCAAGGCTTACGATATCTGCCGTGCTATTCTCGTAATATCCTTTGGAGTTATAAAGCATTGCAGAATTTGCCTTGCCCGATTCGATACCATTGTATACATAATTACCGAAGCTGGCTCTGAAGTTGGTTCCGAGGTCCCAATTCTTATAAGCTACTTTAAAATTAAATCCACCTGTCCAAGGCGCTATAATGTTTTTATAATAATAGCGGTCGTTTTCGTCTATGCTGCCGTCAGCATTCCGGTCTACATAACATCCCATGATAGGACGTCCGCTTTCGTCATACACCTGCTGATACACCCAGAAAGAGTTGGCGGGAAGTCCCACCTTATGATAGGTGATTTGCTGGTCAGTACCCACTTTCATACCTGCTTCAATAACGTCACGTCCGCCATAAAGACCAGTTATCTCATTCTTATTGTATGCTATGTTCATGCCAAGTTCCACAAACCAGTCTTTTGTTTGAACAGGTTTGCCCGACAGAGCTATTTCAACACCGGTATTCTTCAAAGAACCGGCATTAAGCATAAGGGCATTATCAAAGTTCTGTCCTGCCGGAATTGTAGGTGTGGAAAGCAAGTCCGTGGTTTCGCGGTAATAAGCATCAAGGTTCAAAGTCAGTCTCTGGTCAAACATTCCATAATCCAACCCTAAGTTCCATGTAGTCGTAGTTTCCCAAGTAAGGTCGTCATTATAAGGCAAAGGCTGATAAAGCGTACCCGGATTGTTAGGACCTACCGGATAACGATGGTTCTCACTGGTGCTTACCTTGTATATGGCTGTGTAGTATTCCTTACCGGTATCCTGCTGACCGGTCTTACCCCAGCCAAGACGAAGTTTCAAGTCACTGACAGCATCTACATCTTTCAGGAAAGCTTCATCCTTCACACGCCAAGCAAAGGCTGCCGAAGGGAAGAAACCCCAGCGTTGTCCGTCTGCAAAACGGCTCGAACCGTCATAACGGGCTGTAAAGGTGAAAAGATAACGGTCAAGAAGCGAATAATTGGCACGTCCATACCAGCTGACAAGATAAATCTGGCCTCTCCAATTCTTTGTAGAAGAGCTGTTTATTGTTCCGGCTTTCGGAGTACCATCGTCATAATAACTCTCATTGGTAGAAGGATAATAGTTTTCGAACCATTCTCCACCCCAATATTTCATGTGGTTATATTCGTAACCCACCATCACATCCAGATGATGTGCCTTGTTGAAATCTTTGTTGTACTGGGCGTATGCCGTAGCAATCAGGTTGTATTTCTTTTCCTTGTTCTCGCCTACACCTCCATAATAGAAGCCATAAGTCGAATACGGATTGTTGTTAGTATATTCTCCACCATCGGCATATTCACCGGAAAGATTCATATGCAAACGCAGGTCTTCAAATCCATGTATCTTATAATCGGCTTCAAAATTACCGAGAAGTACGGTAGCGCTCTTATCGAATGTATAATGATCAATCAGTTCCACCGGATTTTTAGGAGCATCACCATTGCGTGCAAACGGGAAAGTGGGGTCGTATTCGGAAGTATTCTTTGTCCACTGCCAATAACCGCCCCAATTCTTGAACTGTTCGTCCTCACTCATTATCGGACGAGTCGGGTCCATAGAGATAGCTGCACCGATAGCATCCGTACCACCCGGATTTGTCTTGGAGTAAGAATACTTGGCATTGATGTTAAAATTAAGATGATCATTCAGCAATGAGGGATTCAAAGTAAACCCTGCTGTAAAGCGGTTATAATCGGAACCTTTCAGAATACCTTCCTGATTGGTATATCCCACACTGACACGATAAGGCATGGACCAACTTTCATTGCCCACTCCACCGGTAACGCTGACATTATGGTCGTGACTGATACCGGCACGGTATATTTCATCCTGCCAATCCGTATTATATGTGCCGGCAGAAAAGTCCGGTGTACCATCTTCATTGTATTTCTGCCATCCGAGCCCTGCATAAGCTGCCGAGCCTTCGCCATACGTATTCTTGATAAATTCAACATATTCGGGAGCGTTCATTACATCGAGCTTGTCGGCAATCGTACTTACCGACAAAGTTCCGTTATATGAAACCTTCGGTGCCTGATTCTTACGTCCTTTTTTAGTTGTAATGATAATTACTCCATTAGAGCCACGGCTACCGTAAATTGCCGTAGCAGAAGCATCTTTCAGCACCGTAAAAGTTTCAATATCATTAGGATTGACAAGTGAAAGCGGATTGTTCACACCTTTGGTGCTGTTATTGTCCATCGGCATGCCGTCTATCACTATAAGCGGATTGTTGCTGGCATTCAAAGAAGCGCCACCACGAATACGGATTTGAGCGCCTTCACCGGGAGCTCCCGAAGTGGTGTTTACATTTACACCGGCAATCTTACCTTGAATCATATCCTGAGCGCTTACGACCAGACCTTTATTTTTCTCATCCGGCTTGATCGCTGTCACCGAACCGGTAAGGTCATTTTTCTTAGCCACACCGTAACCGATGACAACCACTTCATTCAATAATTCCGAATCGTCTTTCAAAGTCACAATCACAGATGAAGTTGCTTCTATTTCCTGTGTTTTGTATCCTATAAAAGATACCTGAAGAATTGCTCCTTTGGGTACAGACAATGTAAAATTTCCGTCCACATCGGTAATGGTGCCATTAGACGGATTACCTTTTTCAATGACATTAGCGCCAATCACACCACCCAAAGCATCTTTCACATGCCCTTTCACCGTGATGTTCTGTGCATAAACGCCAACTGACAAGAATAACCCTAATAACAGGGGAAGAATCGTTCGACAGATTCTAAGATTAACTTGCTTCATGCATTTAAAAATTAAAGTTAACAATATTAATTATCTACAGTATATTCAAAAGACGTTTCAGTATATTAACCTAAATACGGAACGTGCTCCAAATACTTTATTATGATACAACAAATGTATGCTATATTGTCGAGTAAGAGACAAAGATACCGTAAAAAGTTCAATAAGAAGAATGCAAACGATTGCACTATATCCGGTATCATGCGCTATCATCTTATAAACGCATGGACACACCAATGGAAACGCATAATAAATAACGGGAAATCAGCAGGGTAATATCTGCAAAAACACACGCTAAATAGTAGTTTAGCTACTGCATTTTCCCCGAAACAGCAGGTCTTTTTTTTCGTTTCGCAGTTGCGGGCTCTACGGTTGCCAGCCGCGGGCTGTCGGGCCCGCAATTGGCAACCGTAGAGCCCGCAGCCGGAAAACAAGGAAAAGGAAGTGATAAAAGGACATTATACATGCGATAAAACAAAGAAAAGAAAGAGGGAATGAGGCATTTATCCCAAACAAATACCTTACTGTCACAGGGCATATTCCGGAAATTACGGGTGCATTTATCTTCAAACAATGCACCGAATCGCACGATAAAGGTCTTTTGGAGTAGTAAATCGTCAAATAAGTCTCTATTATCGGCTGTGTGTCTATTAAGATAATATACTGATTATAAGGTATATAATATTTATTCGCGTGACGACCACGAATCAGTCATCACTCTCACCACGCTTGTCGTCACTCCCTGTATCCCTTTGCTGGAAAGGGATACAGAGTGATTGGTGACGAGTGATGACAAATTATGCAAAACTCTGAAACAGAAATAATGCAAATGTTACCTATCGGCAGACAACAAGATTGTCCCAGTCTGCAAGCCTTTGGCTTTGGCTTCAAAAACAATTTCACCGGACTGTTCCGTACTCTGCACGATAGCCGTCAACTGTCCACTGAAAGCCGGCATCTTGGGTAAATGGAAAAGGTCGAGGCTGGTGGCATCGCCATTGGCTGCCGCGCGGTAACGGCCGGCTCCTTTTACAGAGAAAGAAACAAGACGATTGTCCGACGGACAGAGATTGCCGTCTTTATCGACAACGCGGACGGTGATGTAGGCAAGGTCTTTACCGTCGGCAGCAAGCCGGGTGCGGTCGGCAACCAGTTCCAGATGATGAGGTTTGCCGGCGGTACGGACGATTTTCTCTTCTGCCTGTTTGCCGGAAGCATCATAAGCCACGACTTTCAGTTCGCCCGGTTCATAAGGAACATCCATCCACATCAGGCGGTAGCGGCGTTGCAAGGCAAGCGAGTCCTTGCCTTGTAAGGCTTTGCTCTCCGATGCCGTCAGTTTGCGTTGCTTACCGTAGCTCTTGCCATTGACGAAAAGTTCCGCAGCGGGATAGCTGGTATAAACAAAGACGGGAGTATTCTCTCCTTCCCTGCCCGGCCATGTCCAGTGCGGAAGGACGTGCAGGGTATTTGCGGTCTTGTTCCAGATGCTGCGGTACAGATAATAGCGGTCTTTGGGCAGGCTTGCCAAGTCAATGATGCCGAATACGGAACTGTGGCTGGGCCAGGCATCCGTGTCGTACGGAGAGGGTTCGCCCAGATAGTCGAAACCCGTCCAGACAAACTGTCCGATAGTCCAGTCGTAATCATCGGCCAGGGCAAAGTCCTCATCGGGCACATTCGACCAAGAGCAATACTCCACATCATACCCCGAAGACTGGTGGTCGGCATACGTTGCCCCTGCCCGTTTCTCTACCGGGAATTTATAGACTCCGCGGGAACTTACGGTAGAGGCGGTTTCCGAACCAAGAATGATATTCTGCGGAAGTGCGTTGTAAGACTCCACATAGCGGTGGGCGCGGTAGTTGAGACCGGGAACGTCTATCATAGCGGCGAAACCGTTTTCCAGGACGCAAGACACCTGGTCCATACCGCAGGTAACAGGACGTGTGGGGTCTTCGCGGTGGCATATATCCTGCAGGAAAGAAGCAACTTTATAGCCCTCGGCACTGCACTGCGTAGGTACTTCGTTGCCAATGCTCCACATGACCACACTCGGATTATTACGGTAATGGCGCAACATATTCACCATGTCCCGCTCCGCCCATTCGTCGAAGTAACGGTGATAGCCATTATCGCATTTGGCAATATCCCATTCATCGAAAGGCTCTATCATCATCATAAAGCCCATTTCGTCGCAAAGTTCCACCAGTTCCGGAGCCGGCATGTTGTGCGATGTACGGATGGCATCGCAGCCCATATCCTTCAGCAGCGTGAGCTGGCGGCGGAGAGCAGCCACATTGACGGCAGCCCCCAAAGGTCCCAGGTCGTGATGGTTGCAGACGCCCTGAAACTTACGGTGCTTACCGTTCAGGAAAAAACCTTTGTCCGCCACAATCTCTATGCTGCGGATGCCGAAACGGGTGGTATATTCGTCCACCAGCCTGCCGTCGGCATATATCTTGGAAGACGCCTTGTAGAGCCGGGGTGTCTCCGGCGACCATAAAGCGGGAGCATCTACCAGGAAGTTCTGCTCGAAAGGCTGCCCGTGGTTTATTTTGCGGGTGTTGTCTTTGGCGGCAACCACCTTACCGTCCGGCGATATAATCTCGGTCACAATCCGGATATGCTTGTTTCCGGCATTGGCAATCTCCGTACGCAAACGCACGGAAGCATACTTGTCCGACACGTGCGGGGTGGTAAGCTGAGTGCCCCACACCGGAACGCATACCGGTTCGGTCGTCAACAGGCGGACATTCCGGTACAACCCCGCACCGGGATACCAGCGCGAAGACTGCGGTTTGTTCTCCAACCGCACGGCAAGCGTATTGGGTTTTCCGTCCTTATATATATAAGGTGTGACATCGCAATGGAAAGAGTTATAGCCGAAAGGCCAGAAGCAGGCTTCCTGCCCGTTGATATAGACACGGGCTTCGCTCATGGCTCCGTCAAAAACCAGTGTAGCCTGTTTGCGGGCGGGAACGGTAAAGGTGGTACGATACCAGCCTACGCCTACATAAGGCAATCCGCCCGTGCGTCCGGTCTTTACCGAAGCTTGTTTTTCGAAATTCTGCGTGACGGCTACTTTCTGTAAATCGTTGTCACGGTCGAACGGCCCGTAAATGGCCCAATCGTGAGGCACGGTTACCGCCTGCCATTGCTCATCGTCATATCCCGGATGAGCAGCTCCGGATATATCTCCCCGGAAGAACTTCCAGCCCTTTTCCAATAGCACTTCGGTACGCTGCGCCATAACGGCCGAAAAGAGGAAGAAGCAACAGATGCCCGTTATCAGTCTCTTATTCATAATTATACTGTTTTACAGGTTATTTAAACGCATCCATAATCACCGTAGGACGGCCGTCGGCAGTAAACGCTCCCAACCGATACTGGCTCGGTTTGCACTCCGGCTCCCAATAGAACACACCCTTGCAGCGTCCTCCGGTATTCTCCCGGCTTTCCTTGACGATGCGTTCCAACTGCCGTTTGCCTTCGGCAAGGACAGACGCACTTGCCAGATTGCCCTTGTCGTCACCGCATTCCATGCCGGTTTCCACTATCATCACATCACAATCATACTTGGCGCCCAACGCCTTGATATTCTCCATGCAGTCGGTGATAATGTCATCGGCGGTATAATCCGGCTTCTCCATCCGTGTCCAGTAAGGATAAAGCGACATGCCTATCATATCCCACTTCCCGTTGTGTTTCTTCAGCTCATCGAAAAACCAGTTGAACAGTTCTTTATCCCAACCGTTGTCCAGATGAACAATCACAATCGCATCGCTGAAGACTGACTTCACCGCATTGTAGCCCTCAGTGATGAAATCGGCCAAATTACTCCAGTTTGCGGGATACACGACTTTATCCGACGCCGTTGCCGGAGCGTTCTTCAAGTCACACTCTTTCACATCATAGGATGCACCGCTCAGCGCCACATTCTTATCCCACAACATACCCGGACGTATTTCGTTGCCCACTTGCACCCATTTGGGAGAAACTCCCGCCGCCTTCAAGGCCTGAAGCACCGTTACCGTATGGTCGCCGATGGCTTTCTTCAGTTCCGGCAGCGTTTTGTCCTTCCATGCGGCAGGCTTGTTTTGCTGGGCGGGGTCTGCCCACCAGTCACTATAATGGAAATCTATCATTACGTCCATTCCCAAATCCTTCGCCCTCCTGGCCTTGGCTACGACATCGGGTGTATTGCACCAGTTGCCGTGCTCTGCCGGATCTACCCACACACGCAGGCGAACCGCATCCAGTCCGCACTCCTTCATCAGGGCAGTGCATTCAAGCTGCTTGCCGTCGGCATTATAGAAGCGATGTCCGGCCGCTTCCATTTCCGTAACCCAACTGATGTCGGCGCCTTTGGCAAAAGAATCATCTCCGGTGCCGGGAGTCTGCTCCGGTGCCGGAGACGTGCCTTCCCTATCGTTGTCGGCCGTGTTCTTGCATGCAATGAAAAGGCATGCGATACTCAAAAAGAAAGTAATAAATTTAATGTGTTTCATGATTCTAAGTATTATAGTAATATAACATTCATTGAAGCAAGGCATCCCGTCTACCCCATTAAGGCAATTCATACGATGCCGTCCTACCGCAAAATTCCCCCTGCGGCATAGGTACTTCTATCGTTTCACCGTTATAAGTAAGCGTTATTTTCTTCAAAGCCGCATTCATGCAGGCATCCGTCACTGTAAAGACGGACTTTCCTGCCACCGTCTTTATCATTACGGTACAAGGTTCAGAAGCTGTAAGCGACACACCGCCAGCCTGCAGGCCATTGTTGCCCGGATAGAACACCGCCTGCAACAGTTTTTTGTCTGCCGACTGCACTGCTTGTACCAAAGAGTCATTCCTCAGTACACGGAAAGGCAACCGGGCGGACGGAGTGCCCTTTCCCGTATACACGGTATAACCGTACGTATCATCCACGGGCGCTTGTCCGTGGTCAATCCACAAACGGAGAATTTTCACGCTATCCGGCAGATTCTTCTTACCGGCATTTGTTTTGTTGTGCAGCACCCAGTTCGCAGGACGCGTTTCGCAGGCTACGAACGCTTTCCGGCTGTATTCAGGAAGAACGCGGTAAGCAAATTGCCCCTCCTGCACCAGCCAGGGTGTGTTCTTGCCTGAGATTTTCCAGGTATGCACACCGGCTGAAAGAGCCGTTTTCTTTCCTTTCTCTAATAAACAGACATCATTCAGCAAGGCCGTCTGATCGATAGTGGTACGGATATGTCCCGGCTGTCCAGACTGCCTGTTCGTCACACCCGCTCCCAAGGCAACCATATAGTCTCCCTGAATAAAATAAGATTTATAAGCCTTTACGCCATAAAGCACCTCGTTACAGCCGGCACTGCTGCCCCGGTCGTTCACACCCTCTTTCTCCGAAGCATTCATTTTCTCGAAAATATATCCCGCCACTGCATCGCCGCTACCGTCCGTGGCTGCTGCCGCATAATTATGCTTACTGCAATAGCCGCGCCAGTTAACTACCGGTTCCAGGCGCTCCATGCCTTCGCGTGCGGTTACTCCGGGAGATGCCGTTACGTCCCAGCCACCCATGATGGAGCGATATTCGTTGCCGCTGCGCTGAAACAAAGTCATACCGTCCGTAGGGTAGAAATTATAGGCATCGGCAAAGTTGGGCGCACTCTCCAAGCCGTCACAACGCACGGAAGCCATATTCACCATTATGTGGCAGTCGGGGGTTTTCTTTATCAAATCATCGTTATTAAAGAACCAGCGGGTTCCGGAATACATGCCCGGAGCGTACCCCACCATCCGGATATGCTTTTCTTTCACTTCTTTCCATAACTGCCGTAACTCCGCCTGCTCGGTTTCCGTAAAAGCATCCATCCAGTCCATCAGCACTTTATTCAGCATCTTTGCGTAAGGAATCTCTTTTTCGGCAGCGGTATAGACATACGAGCCACGGTCCAGACAAGGCAAGGTAAATCCTTTATAGTAGTACCAGTTTCCACCGCGCAGAAAGTTCAGGATAGCTTGGGCATTCTCCCTGCTCAGGCGTTCCGCCCACGGTGTCCCTTTCAGCATACCCAGCATATTCAAGGCATTGAAGGTTCCGTCTATGGGATATCCCCAAATCAGGCATTGCTTGCCATGTCCCCACCCTGCACCGTCGGCGGTAAAACCTTCGGTCCAGAAAGAATCGTGCAGAGTAAGCTGGGAAGTCACGCTGATACCTCTCCGGCAAACTTCTGCCAATACATCCACCATAGGCACCGAACCGTACATTGCAGCTACGGGCAATAGCGAACGGTATGCCAACGCGTTGCCGCCCACCCACCATACATGATTGCGGAAACGTTCTATCGAAACAACGTTCTTGTCGGTTTCATCATGACGCAACGGCTGTGTATAGGCTTGCAGCCCCAATACCTTCAGCATATCGCAAGCGGCCTCCAGCAAAGGAGTTGCACCGCCGCGTTCGGCAAGTTCCATTTTATCCAGCCAGGCGAAATAGATGTTTACCGCAGCCGTAGGAATGGCAAAGCAGGAAGCGTGAAAACGGGAAACGGCGTTCGAGCGTCCGGCTTCCAGCATGCCGTAGTGCACCACCGCTTTCAGCACTTTGTCGCTCAACGACTCGTCTGCCGTCAGCGTACCGCGGCGGTATGCGTCGGCTATGCAGCACAAGCGGTCAAGAGCGTTTCCGATGAAAATACCCACCCGGTCATCGGCTGTTGTATGAAAGCCCTTCCGATAGGCATTGCTACGTTCGAACTCAGCTTCCAAAGCGTCCATATCCGAGAATGTCCCCTCCGGCGTAAGCAACTCCAGACACCTGGCGGGCGGCACGGACATATTCACCTTAGACAGCCTGTAAGGATGCTCATGAAAATAGACACGCAATTTCTTCATAGCCTCCAATTTTGCACTATCGGTGCAGAGGCGCGCTTCGCGGTAATAGCGGTGATAGTTATCGAAAGCAAACTTAACTTCCTGCTCTTGGGCAGAGACAGCCAATGCCGGCAAGCATAGGCAACAAAATAAAACAAGTCTCTTTATCATAGTCAGCCAATACATTATAATATTAATTAAAGGATACCACATTTTCCAGAGGATAAAGTTACGGAGATTTATTGTATAGCAAATGATTTTTGCCGGGAATTTACCGTGCAGCGGGCAAATACATGGTTGCAAACAGTATATGCAATCGTTTGCACAAACTTATAACCCGATATGTATCAACAGAAAAGTTTTATTAGACGCATTCCGCTATTTTTGCGGCAGGATAAATAAGAAGCCCGGCTACGGTCTTCGTATATCTTCCTATTTTTATTACCTTTGGCTGAAAATTGAAATCATACTGATGAACAAACCGCAGATAACCATTAAAGATATTGCCCGGGCATTGAATGTCTCTCCGTCCACCGTGTCGAGAGCGCTCAAGGATAATCCGGACATCAGCCGGGAAACCCGTGACCTCATCCATGCCTACGCCCGCGAACATAACTACAAACCCAATGTGCTTGCCGTGAACCTCCGTTCGAGCCGCAGCAATACGATTGGCGTGATTGTGCCCCAACTGGTGCATCATTTCTTCTCGTGCGTGCTGAGCGGCATCGAGACAGCGGCGGCCAAAGCCGGCTACAACATAATCGTGGCTCAAAGCAACGAGTCCTACGAACAGGAAGTCAAAATCGTCCACTCTTTCCTTGCCGCCCGCGTTTGCGGCGTCATAGCCTCCCTTGCCAAAAACACGGAGCAATACGACCACTATCAGGAGCTGCTGAACAACGACATACCGATTGTGTTTTACGACCGCATCTGTACGGAGCTGAAAACGGAACGGGTGGTTGTGGACGACTATGCCGGCTCGTTTGCCGCCGTAGAGTACATGATTCAGACCGGATGCAAACGCATCTTCTTCTACGGCGCATCTCCGCATCTGGAGATTACCAAAAACCGGCGGAACGGCTATCTGGATGCCATGAAGAAATACAAAGTGCCGGTGGACGACAGCATGATAAAACTGTGCGACAACCGTGAACGCGCCATTGCCATAACGCCCGACCTGCTGGAGAGTGACAACCGTCCCGACGGCTTCTTTGCGATTAATGACGAAACGGCGGCAGGTATATTGTATGCCTGCAAGCTGGTGGGACTGAAAGTGCCGGACGAGGTTTCCATCTGCGGTTTCACCGACGGAGCCATCGCCCAAAGCACCGACCCGAAACTGACCACCGTAGAGCAGCACGGAGAAGAAGTGGGCAAAAGCGCATTCGGCATCCTTACAGACAAGCTGAACGGGCACGAGGGAAAAAGCACCAACAAGATTGTGCGGACAAACCTGGTGGTAAGGGGAACGACCAAATAAAAACACAACCGAATTCATCTATAAACTAATATCATAAAAAACAAGAGAGAATATACGACTGATGTTCGCGCTTTGCAGGGCATGCGCAATCTGTACGCCGAAGAAACCGAAGCTGATATTCCATAGTTTCCAGAAACTTAAATCAGGTTTTACTTTCATTGCTCTCTTGTTTTTTATGATATTAGTTTATAGATGAATTCGGTTGTGTTTTTATTTGGTCGTTCCCCTTACCACCAGGTTTGTCCGCACAATCTTGTTGGTGCTTTTTCCCTCGTGCCCGTTCAGCTTGTCTGTAAGGATGCCGAATGCGCTTTTGCCCACTTCTTCTCCGTGCTGCTCTACGGTGGTCAGTTTCGGGTCGGTGCTTTGGGCGATGGCTCCGTCGGTGAAACCGCAGATGGAAACCTCGTCCGGCACTTTCAGTCCCACCAGCTTGCAGGCATACAATATACCTGCCGCCGTTTCGTCATTAATCGCAAAGAAGCCGTCGGGACGGTTGTCACTCTCCAGCAGGTCGGGCGTTATGGCAATGGCGCGTTCACGGTTGTCGCACAGTTTTATCATGCTGTCGTCCACCGGCACTTTGTATTTCTTCATGGCATCCAGATAGCCGTTCCGCCGGTTTTTGGTAATCTCCAGATGCGGAGATGCGCCGTAGAAGAAGATGCGTTTGCATCCGGTCTGAATCATGTACTCTACGGCGGCAAACGAGCCGGCATAGTCGTCCACAACCACCCGTTCCGTTTTCAGCTCCGTACAGATGCGGTCGTAAAACACAATCGGTATGTCGTTGTTCAGCAGCTCCTGATAGTGGTCGTATTGCTCCGTGTTTTTGGCAAGGGAGGCTATGACGCCGCAAACGCGGGCGGCAAGGAAAGAGTGGACGATTTTGACTTCCTGTTCGTAGGACTCGTTGCTTTGAGCCACGATTATGTTGTAGCCGGCTTTGGCCGCCGCTGTCTCGATGCCGCTCAGCACGCACGAGAAGAAATGATGCACCAGTTGGGGCACAATCACGCCAATCGTATTGCTGCGGCTCGAACGGAGGTTCACGGCAAGCACATTGGGTTTGTAGTTATGTTCGCGGGCGTAGGCATGGATGAGGTCACGGGTTTCCCGGCTGATGTCCGGATTATCCTTGAGCGCTCTCGACACGGTGGACGGAGAGACATTCAATGCCCGGGCAATATCTTTAATGGTTATCTGCGGTTTGTTCATCAGTATGATTTCAATTTTCAGCCAAAGGTAATAAAAATAGGAAGATATACGAAGACCGTAGCCGGGCTTCTTATTTATCCTGCCGCAAAAATAGCGGAATGCGTCTAATAAAACTTTTCTGTTGATACATATCGGGTTATAAGTTTGTGCAAACGATTGCATATACTGTTTGCAACCATGTATTTGCCCGCTGCACGGTAAATTCCCGGCAAAAATCATTTGCTATACAATAAATCTCCGTAACTTTATCCTCTGGAAAATGTGGTATCCTTTAATTAATATTATAATGTATTGGCTGACTATGATAAAGAGACTTGTTTTATTTTGTTGCCTATGCTTGCCGGCATTGGCTGTCTCTGCCCAAGAGCAGGAAGTTAAGTTTGCTTTCGATAACTATCACCGCTATTACCGCGAAGCGCGCCTCTGCACCGATAGTGCAAAATTGGAGGCTATGAAGAAATTGCGTGTCTATTTTCATGAGCATCCTTACAGGCTGTCTAAGGTGAATATGTCCGTGCCGCCCGCCAGGTGTCTGGAGTTGCTTACGCCGGAGGGGACATTCTCGGATATGGACGCTTTGGAAGCTGAGTTCGAACGTAGCAATGCCTATCGGAAGGGCTTTCATACAACAGCCGATGACCGGGTGGGTATTTTCATCGGAAACGCTCTTGACCGCTTGTGCTGCATAGCCGACGCATACCGCCGCGGTACGCTGACGGCAGACGAGTCGTTGAGCGACAAAGTGCTGAAAGCGGTGGTGCACTACGGCATGCTGGAAGCCGGACGCTCGAACGCCGTTTCCCGTTTTCACGCTTCCTGCTTTGCCATTCCTACGGCTGCGGTAAACATCTATTTCGCCTGGCTGGATAAAATGGAACTTGCCGAACGCGGCGGTGCAACTCCTTTGCTGGAGGCCGCTTGCGATATGCTGAAGGTATTGGGGCTGCAAGCCTATACACAGCCGTTGCGTCATGATGAAACCGACAAGAACGTTGTTTCGATAGAACGTTTCCGCAATCATGTATGGTGGGTGGGCGGCAACGCGTTGGCATACCGTTCGCTATTGCCCGTAGCTGCAATGTACGGTTCGGTGCCTATGGTGGATGTATTGGCAGAAGTTTGCCGGAGAGGTATCAGCGTGACTTCCCAGCTTACTCTGCACGATTCTTTCTGGACCGAAGGTTTTACCGCCGACGGTGCAGGGTGGGGACATGGCAAGCAATGCCTGATTTGGGGATATCCCATAGACGGAACCTTCAATGCCTTGAATATGCTGGGTATGCTGAAAGGGACACCGTGGGCGGAACGCCTGAGCAGGGAGAATGCCCAAGCTATCCTGAACTTTCTGCGCGGTGGAAACTGGTACTACTATAAAGGATTTACCTTGCCTTGTCTGGACCGTGGCTCGTATGTCTATACCGCTGCCGAAAAAGAGATTCCTTACGCAAAGATGCTGAATAAAGTGCTGATGGACTGGATGGATGCTTTTACGGAAACCGAGCAGGCGGAGTTACGGCAGTTATGGAAAGAAGTGAAAGAAAAGCATATCCGGATGGTGGGGTACGCTCCGGGCATGTATTCCGGAACCCGCTGGTTCTTTAATAACGATGATTTGATAAAGAAAACCCCCGACTGCCACATAATGGTGAATATGGCTTCCGTGCGTTGTGACGGCTTGGAGAGTGCGCCCAACTTTGCCGATGCCTATAATTTCTACCCTACGGACGGTATGACTTTGTTTCAGCGCAGCGGCAACGAATATCGCTCCATCATGGGTGGCTGGGACGTAACGGCATCTCCCGGAGTAACCGCACGCGAAGGCATGGAGCGCCTGGAACCGGTAGTTAACTGGCGCGGCTATTGCAGTAAGCATAATTATGCGGCAGCAGCCACGGACGGTAGCGGCGATGCAGTGGCGGGATATATTTTCGAGAAAATGAATGCTTCGGAGAAAGAGGGTGTGAACGACCGGGGCAGCAGTGCCGGCTGTAACGAGGTGCTTTATGGCGTAAAGGCTTATAAATCTTATTTTATTCAGGGAGACTATATGGTTGCCTTGGGAGCGGGTGTGACGAACAGGCAGTCTGGACAGCCGGGACATATCCGTACCACTATCGATCAGACGGCCTTGCTGAATGATGTCTGTTTATTAGAGAAAGGAAAGAAAACGGCTCTTTCAGCCGGTGTGCATACCTGGAAAATCTCAGGCAAGAACACACCCTGGCTGGTGCAGGAGGGGCAATTTGCTTACCGCGTTCTTCCTGAATACAGCCGGAAAGCGTTCGTAGCCTGCGAAACGCGTCCTGCGAACTGGGTGCTGCACAACAAAACAAATGCCGGTAAGAAGAATCTGCCGGATAGCGTGAAAATTCTCCGTTTGTGGATTGACCACGGACAAGCGCCCGTGGATGATACGTACGGTTATACCGTGTATACGGGAAAGGGCACTCCGTCCGCCCGGTTGCCTTTCCGTGTACTGAGGAATGACTCTTTGGTACAAGCAGTGCAGTCGGCAGACAAAAAACTGTTGCAGGCGGTGTTCTATCCGGGCAACAATGGCCTGCAGGCTGGCGGTGTGTCGCTTACAGCTTCTGAACCTTGTACCGTAATGATAAAGACGGTGGCAGGAAAGTCCGTCTTTACAGTGACGGATGCCTGCATGAATGCGGCTTTGAAGAAAATAACGCTTACTTATAACGGTGAAACGATAGAAGTACCTATGCCGCAGGGGGAATTTTGCGGTAGGACGGCATCGTATGAATTGCCTTAATGGGGTAGACGGGATGCCTTGCTTCAATGAATGTTATATTACTATAATACTTAGAATCATGAAACACATTAAATTTATTACTTTCTTTTTGAGTATCGCATGCCTTTTCATTGCATGCAAGAACACGGCCGACAACGATAGGGAAGGCACGTCTCCGGCACCGGAGCAGACTCCCGGCACCGGAGATGATTCTTTTGCCAAAGGCGCCGACATCAGTTGGGTTACGGAAATGGAAGCGGCCGGACATCGCTTCTATAATGCCGACGGCAAGCAGCTTGAATGCACTGCCCTGATGAAGGAGTGCGGACTGGATGCGGTTCGCCTGCGTGTGTGGGTAGATCCGGCAGAGCACGGCAACTGGTGCAATACACCCGATGTCGTAGCCAAGGCCAGGAGGGCGAAGGATTTGGGAATGGACGTAATGATAGATTTCCATTATAGTGACTGGTGGGCAGACCCCGCCCAGCAAAACAAGCCTGCCGCATGGAAGGACAAAACGCTGCCGGAACTGAAGAAAGCCATCGGCGACCATACGGTAACGGTGCTTCAGGCCTTGAAGGCGGCGGGAGTTTCTCCCAAATGGGTGCAAGTGGGCAACGAAATACGTCCGGGTATGTTGTGGGATAAGAATGTGGCGCTGAGCGGTGCATCCTATGATGTGAAAGAGTGTGACTTGAAGAACGCTCCGGCAACGGCGTCGGATAAAGTCGTGTATCCCGCAAACTGGAGTAATTTGGCCGATTTCATCACTGAGGGCTACAATGCGGTGAAGTCAGTCTTCAGCGATGCGATTGTGATTGTTCATCTGGACAACGGTTGGGATAAAGAACTGTTCAACTGGTTTTTCGATGAGCTGAAGAAACACAACGGGAAGTGGGATATGATAGGCATGTCGCTTTATCCTTACTGGACACGGATGGAGAAGCCGGATTATACCGCCGATGACATTATCACCGACTGCATGGAGAATATCAAGGCGTTGGGCGCCAAGTATGATTGTGATGTGATGATAGTGGAAACCGGCATGGAATGCGGTGACGACAAGGGCAATCTGGCAAGTGCGTCTGTCCTTGCCGAAGGCAAACGGCAGTTGGAACGCATCGTCAAGGAAAGCCGGGAGAATACCGGAGGACGCTGCAAGGGTGTGTTCTATTGGGAGCCGGAGTGCAAACCGAGCCAGTATCGGTTGGGAGCGTTTACTGCCGACGGCCGTCCTACGGTGATTATGGATGCGTTTAAATAACCTGTAAAACAGTATAATTATGAATAAGAGACTGATAACGGGCATCTGTTGCTTCTTCCTCTTTTCGGCCGTTATGGCGCAGCGTACCGAAGTGCTATTGGAAAAGGGCTGGAAGTTCTTCCGGGGAGATATATCCGGAGCTGCTCATCCGGGATATGACGATGAGCAATGGCAGGCGGTAACCGTGCCTCACGATTGGGCCATTTACGGGCCGTTCGACCGTGACAACGATTTACAGAAAGTAGCCGTCACGCAGAATTTCGAAAAACAAGCTTCGGTAAAGACCGGACGCACGGGCGGATTGCCTTATGTAGGCGTAGGCTGGTATCGTACCACCTTTACCGTTCCCGCCCGCAAACAGGCTACACTGGTTTTTGACGGAGCCATGAGCGAAGCCCGTGTCTATATCAACGGGCAGGAAGCCTGCTTCTGGCCTTTCGGCTATAACTCTTTCCATTGCGATGTCACACCTTATATATATAAGGACGGAAAACCCAATACGCTTGCCGTGCGGTTGGAGAACAAACCGCAGTCTTCGCGCTGGTATCCCGGTGCGGGGTTGTACCGGAATGTCCGCCTGTTGACGACCGAACCGGTATGCGTTCCGGTGTGGGGCACTCAGCTTACCACCCCGCACGTGTCGGACAAGTATGCTTCCGTGCGTTTGCGTACGGAGATTGCCAATGCCGGAAACAAGCATATCCGGATTGTGACCGAGATTATATCGCCGGACGGTAAGGTGGTTGCCGCCAAAGACAACACCCGCAAAATAAACCACGGGCAGCCTTTCGAGCAGAACTTCCTGGTAGATGCTCCCGCTTTATGGTCGCCGGAGACACCCCGGCTCTACAAGGCGTCTTCCAAGATATATGCCGACGGCAGGCTGGTGGACGAATATACCACCCGTTTCGGCATCCGCAGCATAGAGATTGTGGCGGACAAAGGTTTTTTCCTGAACGGTAAGCACCGTAAGTTTCAGGGCGTCTGCAACCATCACGACCTGGGACCTTTGGGGGCTGCCGTCAATGTGGCTGCTCTCCGCCGCCAGCTCACGCTGCTGAAGGATATGGGCTGCGATGCCATCCGTACATCGCACAACATGCCGGCTCCGGAACTGGTGGAACTTTGCGACGAAATGGGCTTTATGATGATGATAGAGCCTTTCGATGAATGGGATATTGCCAAATGCGATAATGGCTATCACCGTTACTTCGACGAATGGGCGGAGCGGGACATGGTGAATATGTTGCGCCATTACCGTAATAATCCGAGTGTGGTCATGTGGAGCATTGGCAACGAAGTACCTACGCAGTGCAGTGCCGAGGGCTATAAAGTTGCTTCTTTCCTGCAGGATATATGCCACCGCGAAGACCCCACACGTCCTGTTACCTGCGGTATGGACCAGGTGTCTTGCGTCCTGGAAAACGGTTTCGCCGCTATGATAGACGTTCCCGGTCTCAACTACCGCGCCCACCGCTATGTGGAGTCTTACAACGCACTTCCGCAGAATATCATTCTTGGTTCGGAAACCGCCTCTACCGTAAGTTCCCGCGGAGTCTATAAATTCCCGGTAGAGAAACGGGCAGGGGCAACGTATGCCGACCACCAGTCTTCGGGGTATGATGTGGAGTATTGCTCTTGGTCGAATGTGCCCGATGAGGACTTTGCCCTGGCCGATGATTACGACTGGACTATCGGACAGTTTGTCTGGACGGGTTTCGACTATCTGGGCGAACCCTCTCCGTACGACACGGATGCCTGGCCCAGCCACAGTTCCGTATTCGGCATCATTGACTTGGCAAGCCTGCCCAAAGACCGCTATTATCTGTACCGCAGCATCTGGAACAAGACCGCAAATACCCTGCACGTCCTTCCGCACTGGACATGGCCGGGCAGGGAAGGAGAGAATACTCCCGTCTTTGTTTATACCAGCTATCCCGCTGCGGAACTTTTCGTCAATGGCAAGAGCTACGGTAAGCAACGCAAACTGACGGCATCGGAGAGCAAAGCCTTACAAGGCAAGGACTCGCTTGCCTTGCAACGCCGCTACCGCCTGATGTGGATGGATGTTCCTTATGAACCGGGCGAACTGAAAGTCGTGGCTTATGATGCTTCCGGCAAACAGGCAGAAGAGAAAATCGTCCGTACCGCCGGCAAACCTCATCATCTGGAACTGGTTGCCGACCGCACCCGGCTTGCTGCCGACGGTAAAGACCTTGCCTACATCACCGTCCGCGTTGTCGATAAAGACGGCAATCTCTGTCCGTCGGACAATCGTCTTGTTTCTTTCTCTGTAAAAGGAGCCGGCCGTTACCGCGCGGCAGCCAATGGCGATGCCACCAGCCTCGACCTTTTCCATTTACCCAAGATGCCGGCTTTCAGTGGACAGTTGACGGCTATCGTGCAGAGTACGGAACAGTCCGGTGAAATTGTTTTTGAAGCCAAAGCCAAAGGCTTGCAGACTGGGACAATCTTGTTGTCTGCCGATAGGTAACATTTGCATTATTTCTGTTTCAGAGTTTTGCATAATTTGTCATCACTCGTCACCAATCACTCTGTATCCCTTTCCAGCAAAGGGATACAGGGAGTGACGACAAGCGTGGTGAGAGTGATGACTGATTCGTGGTCGTCACGCGAATAAATATTATATACCTTATAATCAGTATATTATCTTAATAGACACACAGCCGATAATAGAGACTTATTTGACGATTTACTACTCCAAAAGACCTTTATCGTGCGATTCGGTGCATTGTTTGAAGATAAATGCACCCGTAATTTCCGGAATATGCCCTGTGACAGTAAGGTATTTGTTTGGGATAAATGCCTCATTCCCTCTTTCTTTTCTTTGTTTTATCGCATGTATAATGTCCTTTTATCACTTCCTTTTCCTTGTTTTCCGGCTGCGGGCTCTACGGTTGCCAATTGCGGGCCCGACAGCCCGCGGCTGGCAACCGTAGAGCCCGCAACTGCGAAACGAAAAAAAAGACCTGCTGTTTCGGGGAAAATGCAGTAGCTAAACTACTATTTAGCGTGTGTTTTTGCAGATATTACCCTGCTGATTTCCCGTTATTTATTATGCGTTTCCATTGGTGTGTCCATGCGTTTATAAGATGATAGCGCATGATACCGGATATAGTGCAATCGTTTGCATTCTTCTTATTGAACTTTTTACGGTATCTTTGTCTCTTACTCGACAATATAGCATACATTTGTTGTATCATAATAAAGTATTTGGAGCACGTTCCGTATTTAGGTTAATATACTGAAACGTCTTTTGAATATACTGTAGATAATTAATATTGTTAACTTTAATTTTTAAATGCATGAAGCAAGTTAATCTTAGAATCTGTCGAACGATTCTTCCCCTGTTATTAGGGTTATTCTTGTCAGTTGGCGTTTATGCACAGAACATCACGGTGAAAGGGCATGTGAAAGATGCTTTGGGTGGTGTGATTGGCGCTAATGTCATTGAAAAAGGTAATCCGTCTAATGGCACCATTACCGATGTGGACGGAAATTTTACATTGTCTGTACCCAAAGGAGCAATTCTTCAGGTATCTTTTATAGGATACAAAACACAGGAAATAGAAGCAACTTCATCTGTGATTGTGACTTTGAAAGACGATTCGGAATTATTGAATGAAGTGGTTGTCATCGGTTACGGTGTGGCTAAGAAAAATGACCTTACCGGTTCGGTGACAGCGATCAAGCCGGATGAGAAAAATAAAGGTCTGGTCGTAAGCGCTCAGGATATGATTCAAGGTAAGATTGCCGGTGTAAATGTAAACACCACTTCGGGAGCTCCCGGTGAAGGCGCTCAAATCCGTATTCGTGGTGGCGCTTCTTTGAATGCCAGCAACAATCCGCTTATAGTGATAGACGGCATGCCGATGGACAATAACAGCACCAAAGGTGTGAACAATCCGCTTTCACTTGTCAATCCTAATGATATTGAAACTTTTACGGTGCTGAAAGATGCTTCTGCTACGGCAATTTACGGTAGCCGTGGCTCTAATGGAGTAATTATCATTACAACTAAAAAAGGACGTAAGAATCAGGCACCGAAGGTTTCATATAACGGAACTTTGTCGGTAAGTACGATTGCCGACAAGCTCGATGTAATGAACGCTCCCGAATATGTTGAATTTATCAAGAATACGTATGGCGAAGGCTCGGCAGCTTATGCAGGGCTCGGATGGCAGAAATACAATGAAGATGGTACACCGGACTTTTCTGCCGGCACATATAATACGGATTGGCAGGATGAAATATACCGTGCCGGTATCAGTCACGACCATAATGTCAGCGTTACCGGTGGAGTGGGCAATGAAAGTTGGTCCATGCCTTATCGTGTCAGTGTGGGATATACCAATCAGGAAGGTATTCTGAAAGGTTCCGATTATAACCGCTTTACAGCAGGGTTTACTTTGAATCCCTCATTGCTGAATGATCATCTTAATTTTAACATCAATGCCAAGTATTCTTACTCCAAGACAAATCCGGGTGGTACGGATGCTATCGGTGCAGCTATCTCTATGGACCCGACTCGTCCGATAATGAGTGAGGACGAACAGTTCAAGAATTGGGGCGGTTATTGGCAGTGGACAAAGAATACTTCCGAATACGACCCCACTTTCCCGTTTGCACGCAATGGTGATGCTCCTAAAAATCCGGTGGAACTGATTGATCATTATACATTCGATAAGAGCGCTACCGTACTTCTCGGTAATTTTGAAGCCGATTATAAGATACATGGATTTGAAGACCTGCGTTTGCATATGAATCTTTCCGGTGAATATGCCGATGGTGGAGAATATACTAACAACAATCCGTATTCGACTTATGGCTTCTATTATGGAGGTGTAGGCGAGAACAAGGAAAAGAAATACAACCTGATTGCTACGGCATACGCCCAGTACAACAAAGATTTCAACAAGGCACATCATCTGGATGTGATGGTGGGTTACGAATATAACCACATGAAATATTGGGGTGGAGAATGGTTCGAAAACTATTATCCTTCTACCAATGAGAGTTATTATGACGATGGTACTCCGAAAGCCGGAACAATAAACAGCTCTTCTACAAAGAATTGGAGAGGCCAGATTTATCTTGTCAGCTGGTATGGACGTGCCAATTATTCGCTTCTTGACCGTTATCTTTTCACCTTTACAGCCCGTTATGACGGTTCGAGCCGTTTTGCAGACGGACAACGCTGGGGTTTCTTCCCTTCGGCAGCCTTTGCTTGGCGTGTGAAGGATGAAGCTTTCCTGAAAGATGTAGATGCTGTCAGTGACTTGAAACTTCGTCTTGGCTGGGGTAAGACCGGTCAGCAGGATACCGGTAAGGAATACTACACAGCCATATACAAGGTAAGCACCAGTGAGAACCATCGTTATCCGGTAGGTCCTAACAATCCGGGTACGCTTTATCAGCCTTTGCCTTATAATGACGACCTTACTTGGGAAACTACGACTACATGGAACTTAGGGTTGGATTATGGAATGTTTGACCAGAGACTGACTTTGAACCTTGATGCTTATTACCGCGAAACCACGGACTTGCTTTCCACACCTACAATTCCGGCAGGACAGAACTTTGATAATGCCCTTATGCTTAATGCCGGTTCTTTGAAGAATACCGGTGTTGAAATAGCTCTGTCGGGCAAACCTGTTCAAACAAAAGACTGGTTTGTGGAACTTGGCATGAACATAGCATACAATAAGAATGAGATAACTGGTCTTTATGGCGGACGTGACGTTATTGAAGCAGGTATGAAAGTGGGTACTGACCAGCAAATCACCTATCATAAGGTGGGACTTCCCGCCAACTCTTTCTGGGTGTATCAGCAGGTGTATGACGAAAGCGGACGTCCTATCATGGGATGTTATGTAGACCGGAATGCTGACGGCAGCATAGACGAAAACGACCGCTATTATTATAAAAACATTATAGCGCCTTGGACAGGTGGATTTAATTTTAAAGTAGCTTATAAGAATTGGGACCTCGGAACCAACTTCAGAGCCAGCTTCGGTAATTATGTATACAATGGTATCGAATCGGGCAAGGCAAATTCTGCAATGCTTTATAACTCCAAAGGATATTACGAGAATAGCACGGCAGATATCGTAAGCCTTGGCTGGAGTTCTTACAATTATGCGCTTACTGATTATTTTGTACAGAATGCAAGTTTCCTGAAGTGTGACAATATTACGCTTGGATATAATTTCGATAATCTTTTTAAAGCCGGCAAGTACAAAGGCGTGTCAGGACGTATCTATGCTTCATGCTCAAATGTCTTTACCATTACGAAGTACAAAGGGCTTGACCCGGAACAGACTTCCGGAAAGGAGAGCAGCCTCTATCCGCGCAGCCGTACTTTCCTTCTTGGATTGAATCTTAATTTCTAATTTAATAACTGAGGACAATTATGAAACTAAATAAAATAAAAGCAATATTTCCTGCCATTGCTCTTTTTCTGACAGCAAGCATGACTTCCTGTATGGATGATCTTGAGAAAGGGAATATAGACCCTACCGTAGAGCCTAATCCGAATCTGTTGGGGCTGTATAGCAAATGTTATGCCGGACTCATCATGGAAGGTAATGACGGTAATGCGGATTTTACCATAGACGATGCCGGTAAATCGACGTTATTGCGTAACGTGTTTAATTTTAATGAACTTTCTACCGATGAGGCTATCTGCTGGTGGAGCGATGGTGGTATTACCGATATCGGTTATAACCAATGTATGCCGGGTACTGCGACTCTCAGATTTCTTTATTATCGTCTGATGTCCAATATTACGTACTGCAACCATTATTTGAGCCTTGAAGCGGCACAAGCCGATAAGACGATGCTTGCAGAGGTGCGTTTTATCCGTGCATACAACTATTTCTTAATGCTCGATTTCTTTGGAGACCCCTCTTTTATAGAGACAATTACCTCGGAAGTGCCTAAACAAGCCCATGCCTATAATGAGAAATTTGACGAGAGTGCCACATATACCCGTGCGGAACTTCTGCAATTGGGACGTGAATTCCTCTTTAATTGGGTGAAAAAGGAATTGGAAAATGCCGAAGCGGATATGTTGCCTGCCGAACCGGAAACGGACAGTGATGCAAACTATGGCCGCGCCGACAAAGCGGCAGCCTGGATTTTGCTGAGCCGTTTATATCTTAATGCCGGTACTTATCTTAATAATGACGGGCAGAACAATCCTCATTGGGATAAAGCGTTGGAATATGCTGAAATGGTTATCAATTCAAATTACGCAATCTTTGATGATACCAGGATTCCGACAGAAGCTACGCAGAGAGGCTATCGTCCGTACGATTTGCTCTTTATGGGTGATAACGGATCGAATGGTGCCAGTTGTGAAGCCATACTTCCGCTTCTTCAGGATGGAAAGGTGACGAAAGGCTATGGAGGTTCGCTTTTCTTTATTGCCGCTATGTGGAACGATAAGATGCAAACCGTAACCGACCTAACTGCCGGTACTACGGGTAATACGTGGTCCGGTATGCGATGCCGTCCTCAACTGATTGAGAAGTTTACTAATAATCCTGAATCTTTTGTAGGCAAGTCGACGAAGGAAATCCGTGCTTTGCAAATCGATGACCGTGCGCTTTTCTGGGGAAAAGGTTCGGACGGCGATGAACGTACGCTTGACTTGGGAGATAACTCCAGTTTCTATCAAGGCCTGGTAACTACGAAATGGAATAACAACTATTCCAACGGCGGAAGCCCGCACGATGTGTTCGATGTGGATACGGATTTCTTCCTTTTCCGTGTGGCTGAAGCTTATCTCAATGCTGCGGAAGCAGAAATGCATCTCAATGGCGAGAGTTCAACAAAGGCAAAAGGTTATATCGATATCTTGCGTAAGCGTGCCCACACGGCTACAAGCGATTCTTACAACCTGAACTATATTCTTGACGAGCGTTCGCGCGAATTCTATTTCGAGGGTCTCCGTCGTACCGACCTTATACGTTTTAATCAGTTCGGTGGTACGCAAACTACCTATAACTGGTCGTATAAAGGCGGCAATATCAATGGAGTGACATTCGATAAGACAAGAAATCTTTTCCCTCTCCCGACATCGGAAATACAGGCAAACAGAAGCCTTATCCAGATTGATGGTTATAATGAGACAGAAGAGTAAAGTTAAAACAGTAAATTTAGAAA
>OMGR01000509.1_pt1 | contig 27347 bp, 18 predicted proteins | sample 1646061 | NCBI WGS metagenome assembly OMGR01 (sample SAMN05578583, study PRJEB25193) | human gut metagenome | biome: Human Microbiome; feature: human-associated habitat; material: feces | host: Homo sapiens | place: USA:Birmingham | reverse complement strand
AGGATGTAACCGTCGGCAGTCCACACCGGTTTTACCTTGCGCACCTTATCCGGAGCTTCATTGTCCATAAAGTCAAATACGGGCGGCAAAGCCGGATACTTATGATACTCGGCAACCAGCGCATCGCGGTATTTGCCGGCATTCTCCACTACTGCGCTGGCAGGCCATTGGCAACTGCCGCCGATTGTCTGATATGCCCGCTGCAAAGCCATCTTGCGGGGAAGCTGATTGACGGACGGATTCTTCGGGTCGGCATTCTGTACCGTATTCATTACAGACTGGCCGATAAACAAAGGACGGTTCTCCGTATGCTTTGCCCACCACTTCACCAAAGTTTCATAGTCGGCAGCCGGATGTCCTATCTGCCAGTACACTTGCGGTATGTTATAATCAATCCAGCCTTTGCGTGCCCACAGAAGTACGTCGGCATACAAATCATCATAATTCTGCAAACCGTTTGTGGCGCTGCCCAGCGGGTCGCTGCTCTGATTGCGGTAGATACCGAAAGGACTCACGCCGAACTTCACCCAGGGTTTCAGTCCGCGGACCGTCTCATGTATTTTCTGAATGAGAATATTCACATTACTGCGGCGCCAGTCCGCCTTATTGCTGAAACCGCCGCCATAGCGTGCAAAGCTGGCATCATCCGGGAAATCCTTTCCCTTGATAGGATAGGGATAGAAATAATCGTCCATGTGAATGGCATCCACATCATAGCGCGACACGATGTCGGTTATCACCTTACAGATATGATTGCGGCTTTCGGGAAGCGCAGGATCGAAGTAAAGCTGGTCGCCATACGTCACGAACCACTCCGGATGCGAATTATAAATATGGATAGGCGAAAGCTCGTTCTTCAACGAAGTCTTTACCCGATACGGATTAATCCAGGCATGAAACTCCATGCTCCGCTTGTGGCACTCCTCAATCATAAACTGCATAGGGTCCCAATAAGGTTCCGGGGCTTTGCCCTGCACACCTGTCAGGAAACGGCTCCACGGTTCGTACTGCGAAGCATACAACGCATCGGCTTCGGGACGCACCTGAAAAATAACGGCATTGATACCTGCACCTTGCAGGGAGTTCAACTGATTTATCAAGATTTGCTTCAACCGGTCGGTCGGTATGCCACGGAACTGTCCGTTTACCGCCTGAATCCATGCAGCACGAAATTCACGTTTAGGATGTGCGGATGTGGATACGAACTGTGCCTGTACAGCCAGTGAAAGGCAGCAGAAAACCAGTAACAAGAGGAGATTTCTCACTTTCATTTTATTCTTTTTAAATATTGTGTCGCAAAGATAATGATTATCTTTGCAACTCAATTCATTTTCAATCGTCTTATGGCAAAAAATACATCTATCATCATAAAGGGGGCACGCGTCAATAATCTGAAAAATATTGATGTGGAAATTCCCCGCAACAAGCTGGTCGTCATAACCGGACTGTCCGGTTCCGGCAAGTCCTCGCTCGCATTCGATACACTCTATGCCGAGGGGCAACGGCGCTATGTGGAAAGCCTCAGCAGTTACGCCCGCCAGTTTTTGGGACGTATGAGTAAGCCCGAATGCGATTTCATCAAGGGTATCCCCCCTGCCATTGCCATCGAGCAGAAAGTAAGCAGCCGCAATCCCCGTTCCACCGTAGGCACTTCTACCGAAATCTACGAATACCTGCGCCTGCTCTACGCCCGTGTGGGACGGACTTTCAGTCCGGTCAGCGGACAGGAGGTAAAGAAACACTCCACCGAGGACATCGTGAACTGCATGCTCCGACAACCTGAGGGAACACGCTATACCGTGCTCACCCCGATATTGCTCCGCGAAGGACGTACCTTGCAGCAGCAACTGGAAATAGACTTGAAGCAAGGGTTCAACCGGTTGGAAGTGAACGGAGAAATGGTGCGCATTGACGAGTATCAGCCTAAAGACGGTGACACCGTATTCCTATTGGTAGACCGCATGACGGTTTCCGGCGAGAAAGATGCCGTCAGCCGCCTCACCGACTCCGCCGAAACCGCCATGTACGAGGGTGACGGAGCCTGCCTGCTGCGTTTCTACCAACCGGACGGCACTACCAGCCTGTACCGTTTCAGTACCAAGTTCGAGGTGGACGGCATCACGTTTGAAGAGCCCAACGACCAGATGTTCTCGTTCAACTCCCCCATTGGCGCATGTCCGGAATGCGAAGGCTTCGGACGTGTCGTGGGCATCGACGAACATCTCGTCATCCCCAACCGCTCCCTTTCCGTATACGACGGCGCCGTGGTGTGCTGGCGCGGCGAGAAAATGGGCGAATGGAAAGACATGGTGATACGCGGTGCGGAGAAAGCCGGATTCCCCATTTTCACTCCCTACTACCAGTTGACAGACGAACAACGCCGCATGCTGTGGGACGGAACCCGCTACTTCGAGGGTATCAATGCTTTCTTTAAAATGTTGCAGGAAAACCAGTACAAGATACAATACCGCGTTATGCTGGCGCGTTATCGCGGCAAAACCCTTTGTCCCAAATGCCACGGTACGAGGCTGAAGCCCGAAGCCGGTTATGTACGGGTGGGCGGACGCAGCATCTCCGAACTGGTAGACCTGCCCATTACCGAACTGAAAGTGTTTTTCGACAACCTGAAGCTAGACAAGCATGATGCCGACATTGCCCGCCGCATCCTTATAGAAATCAACAACCGCATCCGCTTCCTGCTGGATGTAGGTTTGGGATACCTCACCCTGAACCGCCTCAGCAATTCGCTGTCCGGCGGTGAAAGCCAGCGTATCAATCTGGCAACTTCCCTGGGAAGCAGTCTTGTGGGCAGTCTCTACATTTTGGACGAACCGAGCATCGGACTTCACAGCCGCGACACGGACAAGCTGATACACGTCTTGCGCCAACTGCAACAGTTGGGCAATACGGTGGTCGTGGTGGAACATGACGAAGAAATCATCCGGGCAGCCGATTATATCATCGACATCGGTCCCAAGGCCGGACGTCTGGGCGGCGAGGTTGTCTACCAGGGAGACATGAAGGATTTGCAAAAAGACAGCAACAGCTACACCGTGCGTTATCTTCTGGGCGAGGAAACCATTCCCGTGCCCGAAAGCCGTCGCCCGTGGAACCAGTATATTGAAATCACAGGCGCCCGCGAGAACAATCTGAAAGGCGTGGACGTACGCTTTCCGCTCAATGTAATGACCGTAGTCACCGGCGTATCGGGTTCCGGCAAAAGCACACTGGTACGCGATATCTTCTTCCGCGCCCTCAAACGCGAACTGGACGAATGCACCGACCGACCGGGCGAGTTTGCCTCTATCAGCGGAGACCTGCGAAATCTGCGCAACGTAGAGTTTGTAGACCAGAACCCCATCGGCAAGTCCTCGCGTTCCAACCCCGTAACCTACATAAAGGCCTACGACGAAATACGCAAACTTTGGGCAGAACAACCCCTCGCCAAACAAATGGGCTATACCACCGGCCATTTCAGCTTCAACAGTGAAGGCGGCCGTTGCGAGGAGTGCAAGGGCGAAGGAACCATCACCGTAGAGATGCAGTTCATGGCGGACCTTGTGCTGGAGTGCGAATCCTGCCACGGCAAACGCTTCAAGGCAGATACGCTGGAAGTGAAATTCCATGATGTCAATATCTACGATGTACTGGAAATGACCGTTAACCAAGCCATTGAATTCTTCACCGCACACGGACAGAAGAAAATCGTGAAGCGCCTGCAACCGCTGCAAGATGTGGGGCTGGGATATATCAAACTCGGCCAGTCGTCCTCTACCCTCTCCGGCGGTGAGAACCAGCGCGTAAAATTGGCCTACTACCTCAGTATGGAGAAAGCCGCCCCTACGCTATTCATCTTCGACGAGCCTACCACCGGCCTGCACTTCCACGACATCCGCAAACTGCTGGAAGCCTTTGATGCACTGATACGCCGCGGCCATTCCATCGTTATCATCGAGCATAATATGGACGTAGTGAAGTGTGCCGACCATGTTATAGACCTCGGCCCCGAAGGCGGAGACAAAGGCGGCTATATCGTGGCAACCGGTACGCCGGAAGAAGTGGCGGCATGTGCGGCAAGCTACACAGGGCAGTTCCTGAAGGAAAAGTTGACTGCTGCAAAATAAATAGATAAGAATGTATCAAAAACTAATAAGAGAACTTTGAAGGACTGTATTGTATAAAATGAGGGTATAATTCAAAATACACTTGATAATTTCTTTTAGGCACGGATTACATGAATCTCAACAGAAAAAGAATAAAGTAAATTTGGAAAATCTGCATAATCCGTGCCTAAAAAGAAATAAATAGTAAGTGTTTCTATATTTTGGTACACTCTCTGAATATCCGGAAAATATCACAGTGAATCATTCATGTACACAACGTATGGAGTAACCATATGACCGAAGACCACTAAACGACGGAAACACGGTTCCGCTACTAAAGTTCAAGTAACAACCGTTAGCTCCCGATGTAGCCCCAGCCCAATAGATACCGTAACTGCCAGTGAATTGGAGCGCCCCTGATACCGAATTACGGATACCCGCAGCAGAATACCACGCACTGACACCGTCACTTGATATGTACATACGTCCTGCTGTCCCTATCTGACCTGCCAAAGCAGCCATCCAGTCAAAAGGGCCAGCCTCTGAATCATAAGGAGACGCATTATCTGCGGCATCAAAGTTACCGTCACCAAATCCAGCCCAAGCATTCTGATTAACGTTATAACCCGATGCTGCACCTGGCAAAGACCACCCGGCAGGAGCGGGGCTGAATACATCGGAAGCCGAACCCGTCCAAAGCGTATTGTCCTGTTTAGTCCAATCGCCACCACCAGTCTTGTAATAGAAAGTAGTAGGATTTTTCACCGCATTTAACAGATAGTTATCACCGTTATCATTTACTTCAGCAGTAGGGAACGTATATTCACTGTTATCAGCGCCATAAACAGGCAATGTCTTGCTATTAGTACCATCTCCCGATGCGGGAAATGGATCTTTACGTCCCCACTGATACTGGAAACCATATAGTTTGACCGCATCCTCCTTTGTCTGAGGCTGTCTTGTAATAGTTCCCTGATAGGTAGATCCAAGATTTCTATCCATAATAGCTACATATTTTCCTGAAGTGAATGCCACACCTTCATACTTATGCACGGCACCATTTTCACTTATTCCATTTACACCCGGCTTATAATTTGTCAGCCAAATATGCCAAGACCACAGAATGTCACCATTTGCAATAGTGATAAGAGCATCCTCGTTATGAACGTCTTTAGCTTTCAATACCACCAGAACATTGTTACCATTTGACAATCCACTTTGGAAACTTAGTTTAGCAAAGTAATTTTTCATGGTCTCATCGCCTTCGGCAATCCATTCCTCACTTACTTTTTCACCGATAATATTGGTATTTACAGCACTTTGAGTTTTCCACAACGTTACAATCTCCCATTTACCGCCACGAATCACCTTGTCCAGTTCATCCACGTAAGCCTTTCCGTCATTCAACGATTTCTCAATGTAAGTCCAACCTTTTCGTACCTGTGACAGAGGAATATAGAAATCACCCTCATTATCCTCTACATCCACCATATAGCAGTTAGCAGGAGTTTGGGCTATGTCCACCAACTTCTCGTTTCCTTCATTCTTCACAATAGACGGGTCAAAGAGAGGAATCACCTTGATATTGGTTACCGCACCGTCTTCCGTATTGTCACCGTAAATATAGGTAGTGACATTATACTGTGCATTGGCACGGATGTTCATGTCACCGGCATTGTTACCGCCCAAGTATATCGTATACTCCACCTTGCGCATAATCCCCGAGTTGGTAGTATAGGTAAGATCTACGAGCAGGTAAGTGAGTCCCTCAGCACTTCCTATAACCTCAGCCAGTTTGGCTGCATTGCTCTTATCCTTGTAGTTGGTAATTCCATCATAACTGCCGCGTGCATTCTCCGGCATATACGCTACGAAAGTCGCCATATCGGTATTGCCGCTCATACTCTTTTCATCGTTAGCATCGAAACTTACGAAACCTTTCTCCGTATAAGTCGGATAAGGCTGTTGTACATCCGGCCAAATGCCGTTCAATCCGCCCACAGGCAACGCCGGACGATTCTTCTTGCTTGGCAAAGTCACTTCCAACGGCACATTATGCAAACTGATGCCATTGACCACGACAGAAGGCATCTCTCCATCCGCAAGCCTGAAATTATCAGTGTTCACGGTAAAGTTTATTTTTGCCAATGCACGAGTGAGTGATACATTGATTTGATTGGTCATACCATCCACGATTCCATCGGTATAAACACCGTACATAGGGATGTAACCGGTACTTACCAAAGCATCCTTACTCTCATAAGCCGGCTTATAGTTCAAAAACTCCGTATAAGTAGTCACGCCCTGCCCGTTTCCGGCTTCCTCTTCCGATATCAAAGCCGGCCAGTTTCCCGTCATGGCTTTTACATTGGCAAGAAAACAGATGATATTCTCATTGCCGTTCTCCACAAAAGTACCGGTAAAGGGGTCCGTAGTACCTTTTGGCAGTGAAGGAATCCCTTCCACCGTCACAGCCTGAGCAAAAGACAAACCTTCCAGTTGTATCGTTTTCTTCAGTCTGCCCTCCTTAAATACGAGTACGGTCATATCTTTGATACCGCTTTCCATTACCGAACGGGTATTTACTTGCGTATAGTCCGGAGCAGCAAAACTGATTCTCAAAGCAGTGCTGCCATTGTTCAGTGCAGACCGGGAAGTCTCCATATCTTCTGTGCACGATACTGCAAGACATACGGCCATTGTCAAGAAAACCATCTGTTTGATTCTTGTTGTAAACTTGTTCATATTAGTATTGATTTTAAATTAGATATCTGTTCCACTTACCTGTCTTGTAACATCCGCAGGATACCTGCCTTCCTCGGTCTGCCACTTCACGCCTGTAAAATTATCGAGGGTCACATACGTTCCTCCATCATTATCGAAATCCTCATACTTGCCTTCGGTACTTCCCCATGACGTAGTGTCAAAACCATCCACCTCGATTAACAAACGGTTTTCAGTACCATACGCTCCTTCTACGATCCGATAGGCAATGCTGTTCCAGCCGCCTACACTCACCAGCACCCGATTTCCGGTATCGTAACCTCCCTCGACGGCCGTCCATGAAGCAGTATCCCAACGGTCTATGCCAAGCAACAGATCAATCCTGCCTTCTTCCGTATCAGGGTCTATGCCGAACTCTACAACAAAAGTATAACGGTAGCCGGGATTAAATGCCGGAAGCTGCACATTACGGGCATTAAGCGCCACACCGCCACCGTCTATCAACAGATTGAAAGTAATATCCATTGTATTATGCCCTTCGGAAACACTTTTCAATGGACAAGGCAATACATAACCGTCTCCGGAACGTGCTACATTCTTATCCGGCTTATTCTCATCATAAGGAGCATTTACTTCCACAGCTTCGGTTTGCACGGTCCGTACTGCGTACGAAGTGTTGTATCCGCCGGTCTGCACTACATACGCCACTTTGCGTGGAGCACTGCCCCCGACAAGAGGCAGGTTGGCACTCGACGGCAGACAATAATTGAACACGATGCCGTCTATCCCCAAGCAGACCTGCCTCTTGTTCCCCTTCAACAACATATCGAACACCTCCTGTTGCAACCGCGCTTCCACTTTGACAGCCGCACCTAAATGAGGCAGGTTTCCATTCCTATCCGGTTCTCCGTCGGAACCATCGCCCTCAAAAGTAACTTTCATTTTACGGACGCCTCCAGTTTGTTCCGTAACAATACCCGACGCACGTCCGGCAAGTATATCCTGCCCGTGAGTAAACCCCGAAATAAACATTCCGTTCAACACCCCGAAACTCGTTCCTTTCGTACCGTTGCCAAGTTCCAAACCTTCCTGCGAAGAAGTATTTGCCAATACTACGACATCATAGATATAGCCGGCCTCCACCAGCAATCTGCCGTCGGCCACTACCTTACCGTTTACTCTGGCAACCGTGACGCCTGAAAGGGCTGTTTCCTCTTCTCCCAAGCCCGTTGCCATACCTTCGGCTACATAAATCAATGCCGGACCGGCAAAAGCCTCCGTTCCGGGAGCATCCTGACGGCGGGCATAAGCAAGAATCTCCACGGGAGTACCTTCATTAAAAGCCGTACGCGTGGACACGGCTCCTCCTCCCGCGCTGATACGGAGTTCCACCTGCCCGGCGGTATTGACATCTCCCGCCGTCCCGTTTCCGTTGTGCGAACATCCGACGGATATCAACAACAGGAAAAGCACTGAAGCCGGTCGCATCCAGGTCACACCTTTAAACTTCACTTTTTTCATTCCATCTCTATTTTAATACAGTATTTCTTTCCCATTTCGCCCGATTTTGTCAGGCATACCGTCTCCGTCATAATCTTTCCACCCCTGTATGCCGATGCCGACAAAGATATCACCTGTGCCATCGGCCGCAAGTTTCAGTTCTATATCAAGCTTCAAGCCGGCAGAAAACTCCCGGTCTCCGACTGCTTCATCCAGTAACTTGCCGAATCCGGCAACTTCGGTTTCAATCGTCCTGCCGTCATCCAATTTCAATGTCAGTACAATAGGAGTTTCCGACAGCCCCGAAACAGCAGGACTAAAGACCCCGAAAGAACGAAAACCTATCTCCGCTATCCGGTTATTAAAAGCAGCCTCTGCCGAATATATCCCCATGGATTCCTGGTGGTAAGGCTCTTTGTCCCGTGTACGGGAAAGATACCGTCCGAGAACAATACCGGGAAAATCGCAACGGACAGACACAATCGCCAAATCCGTATTGTTCGTAACCTGCATGCCGATATCCTGAGTCAATGGGTCTGCCATAACGGTGTATACGGACAAAGCGCCTTCCACCACCTCTATTTCACCTCTGAAAGCGTAAACAGGCCCCGGCTCCGCCAATCGCATATTCTCACCGGAACGAACGGTTACAACACTCTTTGCTATTACTGCCGCTTTCTCATAACTGTCCATATCCACCGTTTCTACATTGGCTGTTTCGGAGTTGAAAGCAAGCACTTTATACTTTCCTACCGGAAGTTTGCCCTCGAAGCCGCCTGACGGGACAGCACTCTCCACTATGGGAGTACTACCGTCTGCCGGATAAAAATGAAATTCCAACGTTTCCGCATCACCGTGCACAATATCTCCCCAAGAAGTCCGGATAGAGATACCCGTATCCAAAGGTCTTATTCCGTGAAGTTCACGTTCCGTACAAGCATAGAAAGCAAGCAACAAGAAAGAAAACGCCATAAAGCCTCCATGCGATTTTAATATACCATTCATAGTTCTCAATTATAAATGTCTGTTTATATTTATCCGTTATTTCACTTTAAAGCGATAGCCCAAACTGATGCTTATGCCCGTAAGGTCAAAGCGCGACTTACCATAACGGGCTGTTTGGTAAAACTCTCCGGCAGGATTAGGCTCATAGGGCATCACGGTAGCATGCAGGTAACCGCAGGAAGCGCTCAACTCCAATAACCAGTTTTGACAGAAAGCAAACGACCAACCGGCAGAAATACCAGTCTCCCAATAGTGTCCAGTCTTGTTGTCCGTAGAACGTTTCAAATCGCCGTTGTACCTACGGCGGATATCAAAATCACCGATACGCCCGTAAACGCCTGCAAAAGGGCCTTGAAAAAGCCCGTCGCCATAAAACCAAAAACGCGGTTGCAGGGTATATGCACTTACACCCCAAAACCTGCCTGTGCCATAGCACCCCTCAAAATGACTGTACAAGCCCGAAACCGATATTGACCACCGGTCGGAAAAGAATAGCTCCGCCTCAAGATTGGGCATCACCGTAGCATACTCAAAATCCGGAGTAAATCCTGTGAGAGAATACAGATTGGTTTTCACTGCAACGGAAATTCCGTAATGCGGGGCATTGCCTTTTTTCTCACCCGCATACAGATAAACGGGAGCAAACATACCGGAAACGACAAACGACAGGAGAAGCAATAATTGTTTTTTCATTGTCACTGTTTTTATATTCAACCTAAGCCCGATACCGAACTATTGTTTGTTTTTAGTTTGCATTATGAATATACAATACTATTATACGCTTATTCTGATATCGAACCCGCACCATGTTCATATTTGTCAATATAAAAGAAGCGACAATCTGTTCCGTTACTTTTTACGTAACGGAACAGAACGATAGAAAGCTTTTCCAAGTCTCAAAAAGGCATTCTATCTGAAGAAACTGAACATTTTTCTCGCTCTGCAAGAAGAGTAATCCGTATCTCTGTTTTTATATTCAATGGAGACAAATACATTATTGTCTAAAAAGAAGGAGTAAAAGAAGAAAATCGCTTCAATCCAGAAAATTATCAAGGCAAATCATATTATTTGCTGCAAATTCATAAAATAAACAACTTATTGTTTTATGAAAATAAAATTAATTGCTTATATTGCACGCAAATACAATTCCCGTTACGTAAAAAGTAACGTATACGTATAAATCTGTCAATCAAACAGTTTTACTGACACGAACCGTTTCAACACACCTTCAAACACATACTTCATTGTCAATTTATTTGCCTTGTCAAGCAGTGAATCCTCATAGCGTTTCAGATATATCTCCGTGGTCTTTATGCTGCTGTGCCCCAATCCTTCGGAAATCACGGATAAGGGAACGCCGCAATACTTGCTTTGCGTAGCCCATGTATAGCGCATGGAGTAAGACGTAACTTTCTCGCTGACACCACAACGCGAAGCAAGGCACTTCAACCGCATGTTGAATTGACGCAGCGAACTTTGATAAGCTGTGTACAAACCTTTCCCATTCAAATTTTCCGGAAGGATGTCCAACAGATAAGGTGAAGCAGGAGAAACAGGGGCATAAAGAGCCAAGAGTTCCGCCGCTCGCCTGTCAACTGCAATGGAGAGTCTGACTCCCGTCTTTTGTCGGCGCAACACAAGGCGTCCGTTCCTATAGTCGGACTTTTGCAGATGCGCAAGGTCTACAAAAGGCATCCCCTGAAAACGGAGCATCAGCTCCAAAAAAGCACGGGCACGTTCCAATTCTGGTGAAAGCCCGCCCGTGTCACCGGTAAATATCGAACGCACATCTTTCACATCGAGAGCACGCTTACGTTCGGAAGCTCTTCCGGTAAACACACCCGTGAACAGGCGCGGAACGTAAGGAGCAATGCCCGCCTCCACTCCGCGGTTGTACGTTGCCCGAAGCGTATGCAGGTAAGTGCCCACCGTATCCCAGGACAGTCCGCGCAAACGCAGCCATTCTTCGTATCTTTTCAACAAGCCCGGAGACAAGGAATACATAGTTACCTCCCGCTTCTCGCAACGTATCCGATTTCCGGAACATGCACACTCTCCCGCAATATACTTCTCAAAAGAATTAGCGGTGCTACGGTACACATGCGCCGTACCGTAATGTCCTTCCTTTTCCAAGGAAGCAGCCACCTCTCTTACAAATAATGTCAATAGTTTCTTCTTCATATCAGTTGATTTATATACTGTATACACGACTTACACGAACGCACAATCCGCATAAATGTTTATCAATCGGACCCGCAGCAGGACTTGCCCCGCCCAACCGGTGATACAATACATTATATACTTTTCCAGAAGAGAAGAGACGAATGCAAGGAAAACAAAAAAGCAGATGTACCGCAATACACCTGCTTATATATTTCGCCTGATTAAAGGCATTGGAAAACCCTTTTAGAAGTAGAAACCGAATCCCACTTTCAGACCGAACTCTGAACGGTCTTTATTTATATCCCAATAAACGGCAGGCTCGATAGTGACCGTACGCGACAGGAAGAAAGCATAACCGCCCTCCATGCCGAAGCCGAAACGGGTTTTATCGCCACCGTCCCAGTTGTAACGGTTCAAGTTTACATCAGCTCCCAGAAATACACCAATTTTGTTGAAATAGTAACGTCCGCCCACACCCAACGTATAGACATCCGTTCCGCCGCCTTGCCATGTAGCGCCGGCATCCAGCAGCAAAGCCACGTTATCGATTAAAAAAGCACCGCCCTTGACCTCAAGACCGAAATGAGCCTTATCCGTTTCCGTATTGTAGGAAAAATTAAGCCCGGTAACGGAAGGGTTGACGAACCACTTTCCTTTTTCAAACTGCGCATGGGCAGCCACTGTGCCAATAAGCAGGCATACGATTAATGCAAGTCTTCTCATCTTGTTTTCGTTTTTAAGTGAATAATTATTTTCGTTCTATTTTATCTTCTTCACGGCGCTTACGCTGCAACTCCTCTTTTTTGCGCAGCACCAGCCACAACGCCAGTACGATGACATACGAAGCGATTACGGTTACATATTTCTCCGTATTGCTGATTTCCGTATTGCGCGGCAGGAAATACGCCGCGGTGGCAGAAACATAAATAAGCAGGGCTACGGTCAGCCCGGTAGATTTCTTGAGTTTCTTCATCGGTTTAAGAGTTTTTTAGTCTGTTTGTCTTTTCTTCCATAGCACGAACCATACCAGAGCTATCGCCACACCGGCTGCTCCTATGCCGTAGGATGCCGGATGCGACAGGCCGAAACCTTCGGGCGCTATACAGATATACGTTGTACAGACGCAGGTCATGAAAAGGGCAGGTATCAGCGTCAGGAAATACAACTTCCTCGCACGCACCAGATACACTGTGACAGCCCATAGGGTAAAGACAGACAAGGTCTGGTTGGCCCATGCAAAGTAACGCCATATCATATCGAAACCGTCCTTATCGCGCAGGCTGTACAGCAACAGTCCGATAGCAGCCAAAAACATCGGTATGCAGATATATAAACGGCGGCGCATCGTTTTTTGTTCCATCCCCAGGAAATCTGCAACGATAAGCCGTGCCGAACGGAAAGCGGTATCGCCGCTGGTAATGGGGGCTGCAATCACACCCAGTATAGCCAGTACGCCTCCGATTGTTCCCAACCAGTCTTTCGTAATGGCATCCACAATGACGGCGGCATTCGTCTCCGCCATTCCGTTTTCATGGAAGAAGCAAGTAGCGGCGGCAGCCCAGATAAGGGCCACGATGCCTTCGGTAATCATGGCTCCGTAGAATATGGGGCGTCCATGACGCTCGCTCGTCATGCAGCGTGCCATCAAGGGGCTTTGCGTGGCATGAAAACCGCTGATAGCCCCGCACGCGATACTGACAAACATAATGGGAAATACAGGCAGCGCCGAAGCGTTGGGATGGGTATTCTGCAATCCGTCCCATACTTCCGGCAATACCGGATGCTTCACGTAGAGCATAACCAAAATGCCCACCGCCATAAACAGCAGCGCAATGGCAAACAGCGGATATATCTTGCCGATAATCTTATCCACCGGCAGCAAGGTGGCAAGTATATAATAGATAAAGACCACCACAATCCAGAAAACGGTGTCCAGCGTTTCCGGCGTCAAGCTGGCGAGCAGTCCGGCAGGGCCTGCCACAAACACGGCTCCCACAAGTATCATCAGGACAACGGTAAATCCGCGCATCACCTGCTTGGTAGTCACGCCCAGATAACGGCCTATAATCTCCGGCAGGCTCTCGCCCCCGTTGCGCAACGAAAGCATTCCTGCAAAATAGTCGTGCACCGCTCCGGCAAAAATACTTCCGAACACTATCCACAGATAGGATGCCGAACCGAATTTCGCTCCCATGATTGCACCGAAGATAGGTCCCAGGCCTGCGATATTCAGGAACTGTATCATAAAGATTTTCCACGTAGGCAGCGGGATATAGTCCACCCCGTCGGCTTTGGTAATAGCAGGAGTCTTGCGGTCGTCCGGTCCGAATACGTGTTCTATAAAGCGTCCGTAGATGAAATAACCTGCAACCAACGCCAGCAGGCAGAGCGTAAATGTAATCATGGCGTGCTAATGTTTAATATACAGCAAGTGTTAATAATGTATTTTAAAAATGCAAAGTTACTACAAAAAAGTGGAATAAGGAAGAATGAAGTAATAGAATTGATTTACAGAGGTTTCATTTAAGCTGCCGATTATCTCCAACGCCACCACAATCCTTGCCGAAGCCAAGTCAAGACGTCGCTACGTTACTTGTTCGTAACCACACCATATAGGTGACGAAATGGATAGGAATGGCAAAACAAGGCATTGTGATATAGTGAGTTACTGACAACTCACGCGACAAATCCGGTTACGGAAAAAGATTGCGCCGTTCCTCCGTGTTTTGCGTACTGACGAAGGATTCTTCACCGACTAATTTTGAAACCCAAAAATTAAGGACAATGAAGAGTACATTTTCAGTAATCTACTACCTCAAGCGTCAGGTAGTGAAAAAGGACGGGACAGTTCCCGTCATGGGACGCATCACGGTGGACGGCAGCCAGACACAGTTCAGCTGCAAACTGACTGTCGATCCGAAACTGTGGGACACCAAAGGTGGACGTGTCACGGGCAGAAGCACGGCGGCACTCGAAACGAACCGTATGCTTGACAAGATGCGGGTACGCATCAACAGGCATTATCAGGAAATCATGGAGCGTGACAACTTCGTCACGGCGGAGAAGGTGAAGAACGCCTTTCTCGGACTGGAACACCGCTACCACACGCTGATGCAGGTGTTCCGGCAGCACAACGAGGACTATGCCAAGCAGGTGGAGGCAGGCATGAAAGCCAAAGGCACGCTGCTGAAGTACCGCACCGTTTACAAGCACATGCAAGAGTTCCTCGACATCCGCTACCATGTGAAGGACATCGCCCTAAAAGAGCTTACCCCGGCTTTCATCTCCGACTTCGAGATGTTCCTGCGCACGGACAAGCACTGCTGCACCAATACCGTGTGGCTGTACGTCTGCCCGTTACGGACGATGGTGTTCATCGCCATCAATAACGAGTGGCTCACGCGCGACCCGTTCAGGGAGTATGAAATCAAGAAGGAAGAAACGACCCGCAGCTTCCTGACGAAAGAGGAAATCCGGCTGCTGATGGAGGGCAAACTGAAGAACGCCAAGCAGGAGCTATACCGTGATTTATACCTGTTCTGCGCCTTCACGGGCCTGTCGTTCGCCGACATGCGCAACCTGACGGAAGAGAATATCCGCACCTATTTCGACGAACACGAGTGGATAAACATCAACCGCCAGAAAACAGGTGTCGTTTCCAATATCCGGCTGCTTGACATAGCCAAGCGCATCATCGACAAATACCGGGGTCTGTGCGAGGACGGGAGGATATTCCCCGTGCCGCACTACATGACCTGCCTGTACGGAATCCGTGCCGTCGCCAAGCGTTGCGGCATCACCAAGCATATCACGTGGCATCAGAGCCGCCACACGGCAGCCACGACGGTGTTCCTATCCAACGGCGTGCCCATTGAAACGGTAAGTTCCATGTTGGGGCACAAGAGCATAAAGACAACGCAGATATACGCGAAAATAACCAAAGAGAAGCTCAACCAAGACATGGAGAACCTTGCCGCGAGATTGAACACGATTGAGGAATTTGCAGGTTGTACCATCTAAAAAGAAAAGCCATGAAACGTGACATAATCATCATAGAGGACAAGGCGGTCCGCGTAACCGGTAACGAGGTATGGATGACCGCCGGAGAAATCGCCGGGCTGTTCCACACGGGCGTCCCGGCAGTGAACGCCGCCATCAGGGCCGTTCTAAAGACGGACGTACTGAGCGATTACGAAGTGTGCCGCTACATACAACTTGAAAACGGGCTGTACGCGGATGTTTACTCGCTTGAAATCATCATTCCCGTCGCCTTCCGGCTGAACACTTACTGCACACACTTGTTCCGCACGTGGCTGGTGGGCAAGGCACTCTCGAAGGAGAAGCGGCAGGCATACGTGATGTTCATACAGAACGGAAAAGCCGGGTATTGCTGAACACGCATACGTGCCAACAAAAAGGAAACGGACAGCCCAATTTGAGTTGTCCGTTTCCTTTTTTTCGTTTTCAGGCTTCTTTTATTCCAGCGGCTTGCGGTAATTCGCTTCCAACAGTTCCCGCAGCCCCGATTCGGGGTAAAGCACCTTCCCGCCTAAAAGGATAAAGGGCAGCACCCTGTTGTTTCGGTACTCCTGCAAGGTGCGGCGGCTGACACGGAGCAGTTCCGCCACCTCCCTGTCCGTCAGGTAACGCTCCCCGTCCAGCGGCGGGCAGTAACTTTCCAGAAATGCGGAGAGCCATTTGGAGCCTTTGCGCATGTTCTGCACCACGGTGGCAAGCGGCTCGTCCTCCAGTGTAAACACTTCATTGTTCTCGTTCATCATAACTTCGGATTCAGAGGGTTGTGAATAATAAAAAATCATCTTCTGCCGGGATAGAGCGTGCCGATAAGCGGAATCAGCCGTCTGACCTCCTCCGGCTTGTAATAGAACCTGCGGTTAATCTGCGAGTAGCCGATAAGCCGCCTGTCGCGCAACGTCTGCAACGTGCGCGGGCTGATCCTCAACTGCCCGCAGACCTCCTCGCCCGTGAGCCACCTTTCCAGCCGCCCTCCGTCGCTCTTGCGCCTCAGGGCGGCAACCTTCTCCGAGAGGGCGTTGAAGGACGCCACCATCATCTCGAAGGTCCTTTTCTCGATAGATACTATTTCCATAAGCAAAACATTTCAGAGTTTGCCGCAAAGGTAACGCCGTCCCCGTGAACACATATCGTTTCCCGCTAAAAGGCAGCTTGTTGCGCCGTCTGTCCGGGTTACGGAGCCATTTCCCATAAAAATCTTACGTGAGACACGTAGTGAGCTGTTAAAGCCCCTTTGGTTTATTGTCGAATTTTGCCACAGAAACCAAAAGAAAGGACTGAATATGAAAGTAATAACGATGGAAAGTTCCGCCTTCACCGCATTGACGGAACAGATAGCCGAAATAGCGGCACACGTGCGTGCCGTTTCGGGCGAAAGCAAGGGAGAATCCCCTGACAGGCTGCTCACCACGCGCGAGGCGGCGCACCTGCTGAACGTGAGTTGCCGCACCCTCCAGCGCATGCGCAGCGAACAGCGCATCGCCTATGTCGTGCTGCGCGGCAAGTGCCGCTACCGGCAGTCGGAAATCGACCGCCTGCTTGCGGACTGCACCGTGGTGGAGGACGTGGCGACACCGACGGAACTGAAACGCAACCACACGCTGCGCACAGGTGGCAACAGAACCAAAGGAAGGAGGACGTGACGTATGGAACTGCTTACCCGAAACAATTTCGAGAGCTGGATGCGGAAACTGACGGAACGGCTCGACCGTCAGGACGAACTGCTGCTCTCCTTGCAACCATCCGGCAAAACCCCAAACCCGATGGAACGTATCAGGATGTTCGACAACCAAGACCTCTGTATGCTGCTCCAGATAAGCAAGCGTACCCTGCAACGCTACCGCAGCATCGGCGCATTGCCGTACAAGACGCTCGGCAAAAAGACCTATTACAGCGAGGAGGACGTGCTGACGTTCCTTTCCGGACACGTAAAGGACTTCAAAAAAGAAGATATAGCCTTCTACAAGGCTCGTATCCATAATTTCTTTCAAAAATAACCCATTAAAACATTTTTCAAATGGCAAAGAAAACAACTGAAAAGGACGTGCTGATAGTCCGTGACGAGAAGACTGGCGAGATCAGCGTGGTAGCCGGGCTGAATGCCGACGGCTCCCCCAAGCGCACCCCCGCTAAAGCGGAGAATGCGCAGAGTTTCCTGCAATTCGACCGCCACGGCGACGTGCTGGACAACTTCTTCAAGAACTTCTTCCGGCAGTGCAAGGAACCCAGCCGCTTCGGTTTCTACCGTGTCGCGGCAGACCAAGCCGACAAACTGATGGAGGTGATGAAAGACCTGCTGAAAGACCCCGAAGCCAACAAGGAACTGCTTGCGCCCCACAAGGTGGACACTTCCGGCTACGAAAAGCAGGTGAAGGAAGAACAGACCGCCGGAAAGACGGAGCAGACGGAACAAAAGCAGGAAGAGCAGCCCAAAGAAAACCAAAAACAGGAAGAAATGGAAAAGAAACAGGAAAGCCCGCAACAACAGGCACAGGGCAGACGGGGCTACCAGCCCATCGACGAGAGCAAAATCAACTGGCAAGAGCTGGAAGAGAAATGGGGCGTGAAACGTGACGACCTTGAAAAGTCCGGTGACCTTCAGAAGATGCTCAACTACGGCAAGTCCGACTTGGTGAAGGTGTCACCCAAGTTCGACGGCGAGGCTTTCGAGCTGGATGCCCGCCTCTCCTTCAAGAAGGACAGTGAGGGCAATGTCAGCCTCGTGCCGCACTTCATCCGCAAGGAACAGAAACTTGACGAATACAAGGAACATAAGTTCTCCGATGAAGACCGTAAGAACCTGCGCGAAACGGGCAATCTCGGCAGGGTCGTGGACATCGTGGACAGGGAAACGGGCGAAATCATCCCCTCGTTCATCAGCATAGACCGCAAGACAAATGAAATCACGGACATTCCAGCAAACAAGGTACGCATACCGGAGCGCATCGGAAAGACGGAAATCACCAAGCAGGAACAGGATATGCTGCGTGCCGGGCTGCCCGTGCGCGACAAGCTCATCGAGCGCAACGACGGCAGGAAATTCGTCACCACTCTTCAAGTGAATGTAGAGCAGCGAGGCGTGGAATTCGTACCGGGAACCGGCAGGTCGCCGCGTACTGTCCAGACGCAGGAAGCCAAGAACAATCCCACACAGGGACAGGCTCAGGGTATGGAAAATTCCGCAGCCCCACAGAAAGAGCAACGCCGCAACACGTGGACGAACGCCGACGGCAGCATCCGCCCCATCAGCAAATGGAGCGGCGTGAACTTCACCGAACAGCAGAAAGCCGACTACGCGGCGGGCAAGGCGATAAAGCTGGAGAACGTGACCGACAAACAGGGCTTCCACGCCACGATGTACATCAAGTTCAACCCGGAGAAGGGACGCCCATACCGCTACGACACGAACCCTGACAATGCACAGCAGGTTGCTCCGTCCAACGAGAGCCGCACGCAGGTGGCGGTGAACAGCGAGGGCAAGACCAACGAGGCGACCAAGAACCTGAAAGAGCCGTTGCAGAAGGGACAGACCGCCCCGAAGGACGACAAGCAGAAACAGCAGCAGGAGAAGCCGCAGAAGAAAACGGGCAAGGGCATGAAGATGTAATATGGCATCCCGTGTCCGCCACTAAATCCAAAGTAAAATCCAACGTATCAATAAAAAAGCAAGAAAAAAAATGAAGACAATCATTGCAGAAAAGCCATCCGTGGCACGTGAGATTGCCCGTATCGTGGGCGCGACAAAGAGAGAGGAAGGATATTTCGAGGGAGGCGGCTATGCCGTGACATGGGCATTCGGACACCTCGTCCAGCTTGCCATGCCCGACGGCTACGGCATACGCGGTTTTATCCGTGATAACCTGCCCGTTATCCCCGAAACCTTCACGCTCATCCCCCGTCAGGTCAAGACGGATAAAGGCTACAAACCCGACAGCGGCGTGGTATCACAAATCAAGACCATTGCCCGACTGTTCAACGAGAGCGAGCAGATCATCGTGGCTACCGATGCCGGGCGCGAAGGTGAGCTTATCTTCCGATACCTCTACCATCATATCGGATGCACCACTCCTTTCATGCGCCTCTGGATAAGTTCGCTTACCGACAAGGCTATCCGCGAGGGGTTGCGCAACCTCGAAGAAGGCAGCAAGTATGACAACCTGTATCTTGCCGCCAAAGCGCGGAGCGAATCCGACTGGCTCGTGGGCATCAACGGCACTCAGGCACTCTCCATAGCCGCCGGACACGGCACGTATTCCGTCGGACGGGTGCAGACACCCACGTTGGCGATGGTGTGCGCACGCTATTGGGAAAACCGCCGCTTCACGGTAGAACCCTTCTGGCAGCTCCATATTGCCGCCGACGATGGCAATGGCGAAGTGGTGAAATTTTCCTCTTCCGAGAAGTGGAAAGCAAAAGAGCCTGCGACGGAACTATATAATAAGGTAAAGGAAGCAGGCACAGCCATCGTCACGAAAGCCGAGCGCAAGGAGAAGGTGGAGGACACGCCGCTTCTCTATGACCTGACCACGCTTCAGAAGGAAGCCAACGCCAAGCACGGCTTCACGGCTGAACAGACGCTTGAAATCGCGCAGAAGCTATACGAGAAGAAACTCATCACCTATCCGAGAACCGGAAGCCGCTACATCCCCGAAGACGTGTTCGCGGAAATCCCCAAGCGACTCGCCTTCGTTACCGGACTTCCCGAATGGGCGGGCGAAGTAGGTGTCCCCGTCACGCCCACCCGCCGCAGCGTGGACGGCGGCAAGGTAACGGATCACCACGCCCTGCTTGTCACTGGCGAGAAGCCGCTGTTCCTCTCCAAAGAGGACAATATCATCTATCAGATGATTGCTGGGCGCATGATGGAGGCATTCTCCGAAAAGTGCGTCAAGGACACCGCCACCGTCACGGCGGATTGTGCCGGAATGGAGTTCACGGTGAAAGGCTGCGTCATCAAACAAGCCGGATGGCGTGCCGTCTATTTCGAGGACGACAAGGAGGAGACTTCCATCCCCTGCTGGCAGGAGGGCGACACGCTGACATTGAAAGCCGCCTCCATCACGGAGGGCAAGACCAAACCGAAGCCGCTGCATACCGAAGCCACCCTGCTGTCCGCAATGGAAACGGCAGGTAAAGAAATCGAGGACGACGCGCTGCGGCAGGCATTGAAGGACTGCGGCATCGGCACACCCGCCACCCGTGCCGCCATCATCGAAACGCTCTTCAAACGCGGTTACATGGAACGCTGCAAGAAGTCGCTTGTACCCACCGAAAAAGGACTTGCCCTCTATTCGGTCGTGAAGACGATGCGCATCGCCGACGTCGCCATGACGGGCGAATGGGAGAAGGAACTGGCACGCATCGAGCGCGGGGAACTGCCTGCCGACACCTTCCGCAAGGAGATAGAGGCGTACACAAAGGAGATTACCTCCGAACTGCTCTCGTGCGACAAGCTGTTCTCCCGCAGGGATTCCGGCTGCAAGTGTCCCAAGTGCGGAACGGGCAGTATGCAGTTCTACGGCAAGGTCGTCCGCTGCGACAATGCGGAGTGCGGGTTGCCAGTATTCCGCCTGAAAGCAAACCGCACTCTTGCCGATGACGAAATCAAAGACCTGCTTACCGACGGACACACGAAACTGCTCAAAGGCTTCAAGAGCAAGCAGGGCAAGAGCTTCGACGCCATAGTCGCCTTTGACGGGGACTATAACACGACTTTCGTGTTCCCCGAAAGGAAAACGACCAAGAAATTTTCAGGACGGAAGAAATAGTGTTAACTTTGCCACTGGTTCAGAGTAATGAATTGTTCTTCGATACCGGATTACACTCATACTTTGGATTTAGTGGTGGCACTCGGAGGGATACCGAGTGCCTTTTTCTTCCCCTTTCAGACAATTATCCCGGTCATGATTTATCCAACCACTAAAATCCAAAGTAATGAACAACAAGAAGAAAAACGAGGGTCAGACCGACTTTTCCTATTACGGTCTGTACCTGCTGGACTATCTCCGCACGAACAAGTTTGAACAGGCTTCCGACGATGCCTTCATCCGTGAGCGTGCCGACCGTGCCGCCGAAACGTATGAACGGGCAAGGCTGGACGGCTCTACCTCCGCCGGGGCGCAGGAACTGGCGATGAACACGCTGCTGGAGGGGCTTCACTACTCCAAGTACGCCATCCTCCGCGAAGTCGTGGAGAACGAGTTTGCCGACGATGTGCCGGAAGCGAAACGTGAATCCTTTACCCAGAAACTGCTGCCGCTTGTCGGAAACGTATTCTCCATCTATGACCTCTCGGACGACAATTTCGCCCTGTCGCCCGATTACGACCTGCTCTACACGGAGCTGACGGGGGCTGTCGTCCTTTATATAGAGGAATATGGCGTTTAACCGCAAACAAAGGCTGCGGGACAACATCGAGGCGATACGGACGGCATTCGTCCTTGACAGGGAACAGAGGAAGGCTACAGCCGAAGAACGGGCGGTACTTCAGAAGTATTGCGGTTTCGGAGGGCTGAAATGTATTCTGAACCCTGCAAGGGAACTGACGGATGCCGTCCACTGGGCGAAATCCGACCTCGAACTGTTTGCCCCGACCGTGGAGCTGCACAGGCTGATACGGGAGAACAGCAAAGACGATACGGAGTACAAGCGGTTTGTGGATTCGCTGAAAGCATCCGTGCTGACCGCCTTCTACACTCCGGGAGAGATAACCGGCACTATTGCCGACGTGCTGGCGGATTACGGTGTCCGTCCTGCCCGTGTGCTGGAGCCGTCGGCGGGTGTCGGCGCATTCGTGGACGCCGTGCTGCGCCACAGCCCCGACGCGGACGTGATGGCGTTTGAAAAGGATCTGCTTACAGGTACAATCCTGCGGCAGCTCTATCCCGACAAGAAGATGCGCATTGACGGTTTTGAGAAAATCGAAAAGCCGTTCAGCAACTATTTCGACTTGGCGGTGTCCAACATCCCGTTTGGCGACATAGCCGTGTTTGACGCTGAATTTCAAAGGAGCGAATCTTTCGGCAGACGCTCGGCGCAAAAAACCATCCACAACTATTTCTTTCTGAAAGGACTGGACACGGTGCGCGACGGCGGCATCGTGGCTTTCATCACGTCGCAGGGAGTGCTGAACAGTGCCAAGACCTCCGTGCGCAACGAACTTTTCAGTCAGGCGAATCTGATATCGGCAATCCGCCTGCCCAACAACCTGTTTTCGGACAACGCGGGGACAGAGGTGGGCAGCGACCTGATAATTCTGCAAAAGAACCTGCACAAGACGGAAATGTCGCAGGATGAACGGCTACTGACCGTGATACAGACGGATACGAAGACAAACCTGACGGACAACGCCTATTTCATCCACCATCCCGAACGTATCGTGCATACGACCGCAAAACTCGATACCGACCCTTACGGCAAGCCCGCTATGGTCTATCTGCACGAGGGCAAAACCGCAGGCATCGCCGGGGATTTGCGCCGTATGCTTGACGAGGACTGTCATTTCAGGCTTGCCATGCGCCTGTATTCGGGCGCAATCGGGCAGGCACGGGAACGACTTGCCGTTGAAGCAAAGGTGGAACCCCAAACTGCAAAGCTGGAAACGGTATCTTCGGCACGGGCAGAAGAAATCCACGTGGATAAACCGCAGACACAACCGATAAAGGAAAAACCGGAAATAGAGCCACGCCAACAAAATCACTCGGCAGCCGTGCAGCTCACCCTGCTTGACCTTTGGGGAATGCCCATAGAAGAACCTGTCAAAAAGAAAAAGGCAACCAAAAAGGAAAACAAGCCAAAGCGTGCCATTCCTAAACCGAAACCGCCGATTATGGCAGTTCCTCCTGTTGAATCCGTCAAGCCTGCAACCGAAAAGGAAAACAAGCCAAAGCGTGCCATTCCTAAACCGAAACCGCCGATTATGGCAGTTCCTCCTGTTGAATCCGTCAAGCCTGCAACCGAAAGCAAGGAGGCAAAGCCGGAAAATGCAGGGAAGCAAAGCGACCCTGAAGATATTTATGCCACTTTGGATTGGGAAACCAATCCGCCCATCAACGGCTTCTATGAAACGATGATGAGCCTGACACCGGAACGGCGCAAGGCTCTACGGCTTGAAGCGGAACGGCACAGACAGGAACAACTGAAAAAGTCGGGTGTCAAGGACACGCTGAATCCTGCCTTTGTGCCTTCGTCGGATAACAAACCGGAGCAAAAGGAAGCAGCACAACAACCCGAAGCACAGCCGGAGGCAACTCCCGTTCCCGTTACGGACTATAACCCAAGTGAACAAGCAACCACTTCACTATTCCCTGAATTTGAACCGGAAAAGCCGAAGGAGGAAGTTATAGACCTTTCTCCCCGTCCGTTCAACGGTATGCTGGAGCCGCACTACCGTGACGGCTCGATGGTGCTGGACGCTTCCCGCAATCTCGGCTACCTGAAAGACATCACGCCTTACGGCGCGACATTTCAACCGCTTGACCTGACCGGCTACCAAAAAGAAAAGGCGTTGCTGTATATCTCAATCCGTGATGCTTACGAGCGTCTGTACAGTTATGAGGCGGAGAACCATACGGAACACAAGCCGCAACGCGGGTATCTCAACACTTACTATGATGAGTTTGTCATGCGTTATGGCAATCTCAACGCCAAACAGAACGTGAAACTGGTGATGATGGATGCCGGAGGACGCGACATCCTTTCGCTGGAACGTGCGGAGGACGGCAAGTTCGTCAAGGCGGACATCTTCGACCGTCCCGTTTCCTTCTCGGTGGAGAACCATGCCAACGTCGGCTCTCCCGAAGAAGCCTTGTCCGCATCGCTCAACAAGTACGGTACGGTCAATCTCGGTTATATGCGGGGGATAACAGACAGTACGGAAGAGGAACTTCTCAATGCCCTCAAAGGACGCATCTTCTACAATCCGCTCGTAACCGGTTACGAGATTAAAGACCGCTTCATCGCGGGGAACGTGATAGAGAAGGCGGAGCGCATAGAGGCATGGATAGACGGCAATCCCGAAAGCGAGAGATTACCGGAAGTGAAACAGGCGTTGGAGGCTTTGAAGGAAGCCGAACCGCAGCGTATCGCCTTTGAAGACCTCGACTTCAACTTCGGTGAACGCTGGATTCCTACGGGCGTGTATGCCGCCTACATGAGCCATCTTTTCGACACGGACGTGAAAATCGCCTATTCCGCCAGTATGGACGAGTTTTCCGTGGCGTGCGGCTATCGCACAATGAAGATCACGGACGAGTTTCTGGTAAAGGGCTATTACCGGAACTATGACGGTATGCACCTGTTGAAACACGCCCTGCACAACACCTGTCCCGACATGATGAAATCCATCGGTAAGGACGAGAACGGCAATGACATCAAGGTGCGTGACAGCGAGGGCATACAGCTCGCCAACGCCAAGATTGACGAAATCCGTAATGGATTCACCGAATGGCTGGAAGAACAGTCGCCGCAGTTCAAGGAGCGGCTGACGACGATGTACAACCGCAAGTTCAACTGTTTCGTGCGCCCGAAGTATGACGGATCACATCAGACGTTTCCCGACCTCAATCTGAAAGGGTTGGCAAGCCGGGGAATCAAGAGCGTTTACCCGTCGCAGAAGGATTGTGTCTGGATGCTCAAACAGAACGGAGGTGGCATCTGCGACCACGAAGTCGGAACAGGTAAAACGCTGATAATGTGCATTGCAGCACATGAGATGAAGCGACTGAACTTGGCGCACAAGCCGATGATTATCGGATTGAAGGCGAACGTGGCGGAGATTGCCGCAACCTATCAGGCGGCATATCCTAACGCGAGGATTCTCTACGCTTCGGAAAAGGATTTTTCTACCGCCAACCGTGTGCGTTTCTTCAACAATATCAAGAACAACGACTATGATTGCGTCATCATGTCGCACGACCAGTTCGGGAAAATACCGCAGTCACCGGAGTTGCAGCAACGCATACTCCAAGCGGAGCTTGACACGGTGGAGGAAAACCTCGAAGTCCTACGGCAGCAGGGCAAGAACGTGTCGCGAGCGATGCTGAAAGGATTGGAGAAACGCAAGCACAACCTTGAAGCGAAGTTAGAGAAGGTGGAGCACGCTATCAAGTCGCGCACGGACGACGTGGTGGACTTCAAGCAGATGGGCATCGACCACATTTTCATAGACGAGAGCCACCAATTCAAGAACTTGACCTTCAACACACGGCATGACCGTGTGGCGGGGTTGGGAAACTCGGAAGGAAGCCAGAAAGCCCTGAATATGCTCTTTGCCATACGCACCATACAGGAGCGTACCGGCAAGGACTTGGGGGCGACCTTCCTTTCCGGCACGACCATTTCCAATAGTCTGACGGAACTGTACCTGCTCTTCAAGTATCTGCGCCCGAAGGAACTGGAGCGGCAGGACATTAGGTGTTTTGACGCTTGGGCGGCGATTTTCGCCAAGAAAACGACAGACTTCGAGTTCAATGTGACGAACAATGTGGTACAGAAAGAGCGTTTCCGATATTTCATCAAAGTGCCGGAGCTTGCCGCCTTCTACAACGAAATCACCGATTACCGCACGGCGGAGGATGTGGGTGTGGACCGTCCGAGCAAAAACGAGATACTGCACAATATACCGCCTACGCCCGACCAAGAGTATTTCATCAAACAACTGATGGAATTTGCCAAGACGGGTGACGCCACACTGTTGGGCAGGTTGCCTTTGTCGGAAACGGAGGAAAAGGCGAAAATGCTCATCGCCACCGACTACGCGCGGAAGATGGCTTTGGATATGCGCATGATAGACCCAAATTACGAAGACCACCCCGACAACAAGGCGAGCCACTGCGCCAAGATGATAGCGGAGTATTATCATAAATACGACGCGCATAAGGGAACGCAGTTCGTTTTCTCGGATTTGGGGACATACCAGCCGGGCGACGGGTGGAACGTGTACAGCGAGATAAAGCGAAAACTGACGGAGGACTACGGCATACCGGCAAGCGAGGTTCGTTTCATTCAGGAGTGCAAGACCGACAAGGCTCGCAAGGCGGTGATAGACGCCATGAATGCCGGGACGGTGCGCGTGTTGTTTGGCTCTACCTCCATGCTTGGAACGGGCGTGAACGCGCAGAAAAGGTGTGTTGCAATCCATCACCTCGATACACCGTGGCGTCCGTCCGACCTGCAACAGCGTGACGGGCGGGGAGTTAGAGCTGGGAACGAGATTGCCAAGCATTTTGCAGGGAACAACGTGGATGTCATCATCTACGCCGTGGAGAAGTCACTGGACAGCTACAAGTTCAACCTGCTGCACTGTAAACAGACGTTCATATCGCAGCTCAAAAGTGGAGCGATGGGCGCGCGTACCATCGACGAGGGGGCCATGGACGAGAAATCGGGCATGAACTTTTCGGAATACATGGCGTTGCTGTCCGGCAATACCGACCTTCTGGATAAGGCGAAACTGGAGAAGCGCATCGCCTCGCTCGAAGGAGAACGCAAGTCGTTCAACAAGGGCAGGCGCGATTCGGAGTTCAAGCTGGAATCCAAAACAGGAGAACTGCGCAACAACACGGCGGTCATCGAAGCCATGACGGAAGACTGGAACCGTTTTCTTTCCGTTGTGCAGACAGATAAGGAAGGTAGCCGCCTTAATCTTGTCAAGCTGGAATCCAAAACAGGAGAACTGCGCAACAACACGGCGGTCATCGAAGCCATGACGGAAGACTGGAACCGTTTTCTTTCCGTTGTGCAGACAGATAAGGAAGGTAGCCGCCTTAATCTTGTCAAGCTGGACGGCGTGGATTCAATGGACGAGAAGGTTCTCGG
>OMGR01000498.1_pt1 | contig 27854 bp, 21 predicted proteins | sample 1646061 | NCBI WGS metagenome assembly OMGR01 (sample SAMN05578583, study PRJEB25193) | human gut metagenome | biome: Human Microbiome; feature: human-associated habitat; material: feces | host: Homo sapiens | place: USA:Birmingham | reverse complement strand
CAGGCAATCTGGAATGAATTTTGGCTAAGTTACTGTGAACGGAGTGAACAGTAACGAAATGGCCGTAGAGGCTGTATAAAATTCAGGCAGGCAGGAAATGATATGGAGGATTAAAATGAAATTAATATCCTTACTGGAAAAGCTGGAATATACATGTCTTCAGGGCAGTACAGACCAGGAAGTAAAAAATGTGATTTATGATTCCCGGAAAGTAGAAGAGGGCTCTCTTTTTATCTGTATCCGCGGTGCAGTGGTGGATGGCCATAAATTTGTGCCGGATGTAGTTGCAAAAGGAGCAAAGGTTCTGATCGTGGAAGAAGCTGTGGAAGCACCGGAAGATGTGACAGTCATTCTTGTGAAAGATACACGATATGCAATGGCGTTTATTTCTGCCGCATATTTCGGATATCCCGCAGAGAAACTGAAAACAATTGGTATCACAGGAACAAAAGGAAAAACAACCACTACGTATATGGTAAAATCTATTCTGGAAAATGCCGGATATAAAGTGGGACTGATCGGAACCATTGAAGCGATCATCGGTGACAAAGTGATTCCTGCAAAGAACACAACACCGGAGTCTTATGTGATTCAGGAATATTTCCATGAGATGGCAGAAGCCGGCTGTGACTGTGTGGTTATGGAAGTTTCCTCCCAGGGACTGATGCTTCACAGAACTCAGGGATTTGTTTTCGATTTTGGTATTTTTACAAATATTGAGCCGGATCATATCGGACCAAATGAACATAAGGATTTTGATGATTATCTCAGATGCAAGTCCTTACTTCTGAAACAGTGCAAGGTAGGAATTGTAAACAGAGATGATGAACATTTCGAGAAAATTATTGAAGGTCATACATGCAGCCTGGAAACTTATGGATTTTCACCGGAAGCAGACCTTCGTGCGGAAGATGCAAAGCTGGTCGGAGGTAAAGGATATCTGGGTATTTCCTACCATCTGAAAGGACTTCTGGATTTTCATGTGGAGATAGATATTCCCGGTAAATTCAGCATCTACAATTCATTGACAGCAATCGCGATCTGCCGTCATTTTAAGGTTTCGGAAGAAAACATTCTCAAAGCCTTAAAAGTAGCTAAGGTAAAAGGCCGTATCGAAATGGTAAAAGTATCCGATGATTTTACTCTGATGATCGATTACGCGCATAATGCCATGGCTCTGGAGAGTCTTCTGACCACTTTGAAAGAATATCATCCCCACAGACTGGTATGTCTGTTTGGATGCGGAGGCAACAGATCAAAGCTTCGCCGCTATGAGATGGGAGAGGTTTCCGGAAAGCTTGCAGACCTTACCATCATTACCTCTGATAATCCACGTGATGAAGAACCACAGGCGATCATCGATGATATCAAGATCGGTATGGCGAAAACCGATGGAAAATATGTAGAGATTCCGGACAGAAAAGAAGCCATCGCCTATGCGATCCATCATGGAGAGCCGGGGGATATTATAGTTCTGGCAGGTAAGGGACATGAGGATTATCAGGAAATTAAAGGAAAGAAATATCCTATGGATGAACGTGTCCTGATCGCAGATATTCTTGCTGGTAAATAGGTAGCGGGTCAAACAGGAATAAGTTCATGATATATGCTGATATAATAATTGATATTTCCAGTGATAAACTGGACCGGAGTTTTCAATATCGTGTACCGGAAAGGCTGGAGAAGAAAATAAAGGCAGGGATGGTGGCAGCCATCCCTTTTGGAAATGCCGGCCGGGTGCGTAAAGGATATGTGATCGGATTGTCAGATAAACCGAAAATTGCTCCCGAAAAGATTAAAGAAATCAGTGAAATCTGCAGTGGAGAAGAGACTACGGAATCCAGACTGATCGCTCTGGCAGCCTGGATGAGAGAAAATTATGGTTCCACCATGATCCAGGCTCTCAGGACAGTACTTCCTATCCAGGAGAAAATCAAGGCAAAAGAGAAAAAATATATATGCCTGGATATTTCCGAAGAGGCGGGAACGCAGTTGCTGAAAGAACTTGAACAAACAAGGTTTAAAGCCAGAACAAGACTTCTGAGGGAACTTCTGGAGAAAAAAAGACTGGATTATACACATGCGGCGAAAGAACTGGGGACAACTTCTGCTGTTGTAAAGAAATTTCAGGAGCAGGGGATTATCCGCATAGAATATGATGAGATAATGAGAACTTCACTGAATACAGGTGATATTTCCGGAGAAAGGCGAATGCCGCTTACAGATGAACAGGAAGCGGCAGTAAAGCAGATACAGAGAGAGTGGAAAAAACCATCGCCGAAGCCTGTACTGATCGAGGGAGTGACAGGGAGCGGGAAAACCCAGGTGTATATAAAGCTGATCGAGCAGACGCTTTCTCAGGGAAAAGAAGCAATCGTGCTGATCCCGGAGATTGCTCTGACATATCAGACGGTACGCAGATTTTATGCCAGATTTGGGGATAAAGTATCAGTTATCAATTCCAGACAGTCTCAGGGAGAACGCTATGATCAGTTTAAACGTGCGAAAAAGGGAGAAGTCCAGGTGATGATCGGTCCCAGATCTGCGCTGTTTACGCCATTTGCCAGTCTGGGACTGATCATTATTGATGAAGAACATGAATCAAGCTATAAAAGTGAAAGCACACCCCGTTATCATGCAAGGGAAACTGCAATCAGGAGAGCTGTTTTAGAACATGCAAATGTGGTAATGGGTTCAGCTACTCCATCAGTGGAAGCCTACAGTAAGGCAATGAATGGGGAATATAGTCTGGTCAGGCTGACAACAAGATATGGAAGCAGACCTCTGCCCCGGGTTTCTATCGTAGACCTGCGTGAGGAATTAAAAGCAGGAAACAGGTCTGTACTGAGCAGAGAACTCCGGCAAAAGATGAAAGGCCGGTTTGAGAAAAAAGAACAGGTAATGCTTTTTCTGAACAGAAGAGGATACGCAGGTTTTGTATCCTGCCGGTCCTGTGGACATGTGATGAAGTGTCCGCATTGTGATGTTTCTCTTTCGGAGCATAATAATGAAAGGCTTTTATGTCATTACTGTGGATATGAGACAGGAAAACCCCGGATATGCCCGGTGTGCGGATCGCCTTATATTGGCGGATTTAAGGCAGGAACACAGCAGATCGAGAAGGTAGTGCGGGAAGATTTTCCAGAAGTCAGGACTCTCAGAATGGATTTTGATACAACAAGAACCAAGGGCAGCTATGAAAAGATCCTTGCAGCTTTTGCTGCTCATGAGGCAGATATACTGATCGGAACGCAGATGATCGTTAAGGGGCATGATTTTCCGGATGTCACACTCATGGGAATAGTAGCAGCGGATCTTTCGCTGAATGCAGAGGATTATCGATGTGCGGAACGTACCTTTCAGCTTCTCTGTCAGGCAGTCGGCCGGGGAGGACGGGGGGAAAAACCGGGAGAGGCAGTGATCCAGACCTATCATCCGGATCATTACAGTATTCAGGCGGCGGCAGTGCAGGATTATCAGGCATTCTATGAGGAAGAGATGAGTTACCGTATGCTTCTGGATTATCCGCCTGCGGCACATATGCTGGCAGTTCTGGGTTCAGGTCCGGAAGATGAGAAACTGGTTCAGGCAATGTATTATCTGAAACTTTATATAGAAAGGATATACAGAGAAAGTGACCTGCATATCATTGGCCCGGCATATGCGTCAGTTGGAAAAGTTAAGGATATTTACAGACAGGTTATCTATTTAAAACATAAAGATCATAAAACGCTGGTACATATCAAAGACCAGCTGGAGAAATACATAGAGATAAATTCCGGTTTCCGGAAAATATACATACAATTTGATTTCAGTTAATTATGGCAGATTTTTTCAAAATCTCATTACTGAAGTAATCTGCTGCAGAAGGGAAATCCGGAAGGCAGTAATTTCTGAAATCGTGATATAACAATAATCAAGATATCAGGTTAGGGGCAAAATATCTTTTGATTCTAACATCATAATCAAAGAAGAGGAGAATAAAGAAATGGCACTTAGAAAAATCAGATTACAGGGCGACGAAGTACTTGCAAAGGTCAGCAGACCGGTAGAAAAAATGACACCACGTATTCATGATCTGATCGGGGATATGCTTGAAACCATGTATGATGCAATGGGAGTTGGCCTCGCTGCACCACAGGTAGGTATGCTGAAGCGTATTGTTGTGATCGATATAGGAGAGGGTCCTATCGTGCTGATCAATCCTGAAATCCTTGAAACATCAGGCGAACAGACTGGTGATGAAGGATGCTTAAGTGTACCTGGAATGGCTGGTCAGGTAACACGTCCGAACTATGTAAAGGTAAAAGCTCTGGATGAGGATATGAATGAAGTAGAATATGAAGGGGAAGGTCTTCTTGCGCGTGCTTTCTGCCATGAGATCGATCATCTGGACGGACATATGTATACAGAACTGGTAGAAGGAGAACTTCATCAGGTTTCCTATGATGAGGATGAGGAGTGATAATCAAATGAAGATAGTATTTATGGGAACACCGGATTTCGCAGTGCCGTCATTACATGCACTGACAGAAGCCGGATATGCGGTGGCAGCAGTAGTGACCCAGCCTGACAAACCAAAAGGCAGAGGTAAGACATTATTGCCAACACCTGTAAAAGAAGAAGCCGTTATGCACGATATTCCGGTATATCAGCCGGAGAAAGTGAGAAATAACCCTGAATTTCTGGAGATTCTGAAAGAAATCAATCCTGAGATCATAGTTGTTGCTGCATATGGACAGATTATTCCAAAAGAAATCCTGGAGCTTCCGAAATTTGGATGCATCAATATTCATGCGTCTCTTCTTCCGAAATACAGAGGAGCAGCGCCTATCCAGCAGGCTGTGATCGACGGGGAAAAAGTATCAGGTGTAACGATCCAGCAGATGGGAGAAGGTCTTGATACCGGTGATATGATTTCAAAGATAGTAATTCCGATCTCTCCGACAGAAACAGGTGGAAGCCTGTTTGGAAAACTTGCGCAGGCCGGTGCGGATCTGCTGATCAAGACACTTCCATCTATTGAGCAGGGAACTGCGGAGTTTGAAAAACAGCCGGAGGAGAGTCCTACACCTTATGCGGCTATGATCACCAAACAGATGGGACTGATGGATTTCAGAAAATCTGCAGAAGAACTGGAACGCCTTGTACGCGGCCTGAATCCATGGCCAAGTGCTTATACATTTCTTAATGGAAAAACTCTGAAAGTGTGGAAATGTAAAGTCAGCACTGAGAAAACAGATGCTGTTCCGGGAACAATCTTCCTGGCAGATAAAGAGGGGATCCATACAGCATGTGGAGAAGGAGTGCTGATTCTTACAGAGGTACAGCTGGAAGGTAAGAAGCGTATGGAAACAGAAGCCTTTCTCCGGGGATATCACATTGAAAATGGAATTGTTTTTACAGATCATAAGGAGTGATTAGATGTACGGATATTATTATTTTGATCCTACGTATTTACTGCTCATTATCGGAATGGTGCTGTCTTTACTGGCATCTGCAAAGGTAAAGAGTACGTTTTCTGTTTACAGCAGAGTGCGCAGTGCATCGGGGCTTACAGGCGCCGATGCTGCCAGACGGATTCTTCGTATGTCGGGAATTACGGATGTTACGGTAGTACCCATATCCGGCAGCCTGACAGACCACTATGATCCGGGAAGTAAGAAACTGGCACTTTCCCAGGATGTATATGATAAAACATCTGTGGCTGCAATCGGGGTGGCTGCGCATGAATGTGGACATGCTATTCAGCATGCGACTAACTATGTGCCATTGAATCTTCGCTCTGCAATTGTGCCTGTTGCAAACATCGGTTCAACACTTTCCTGGCCATTGTTTCTGGCAGGACTGATTTTCTCAATCCGTCCACTGCTGACTGTTGGAATCATTTTGTTTACATTTGCGGTTCTTTTTCAGCTTGTAACTCTTCCGGTAGAATTCAATGCTTCTTCAAGAGCGTTGAAAATGCTTGGAAGTTCAGGAATGCTTGGAAACGATGAGGTAAAAGGTGCAAGGAAGGTTCTTACAGCGGCAGCACTCACCTATGTTGCAGCACTTGCTTCATCAATCCTGCAGCTTTTAAGACTGATCATACTTGCCGGAGGAAGAGACCGTGACTAATGGAATAAATACAAGAGAACTGATATTACAGATATTACTGGAAATCGAGGAAGAGGGAAAACACAGCCATATCGCTATCCGCAATGCTCTTTCCAAATATCAGTTCCTTCCAAGACAGGAGAGAGCTTTTATTACCAGAGTCTGCGAAGGAACACTGGAATATCGTATTTTAATAGATTATATTATTGATTCATATTCAAAAGTATCTGTAGATAAAATGAAGCCTGTGATCAGGGAAATCCTGAGAAGTGCAGTTTATCAGATCAGGTTTATGGACAGTGTGCCGGACAGCGCAGTGTGTAATGAAGCGGTGAAGCTGGCACAGAGAAAAGGCTTTTACAGCCTGAAACCTTTTGTAAACGGTGTTCTTCGTACGATTGCCAGAGAGTGGAAAAATCTGAAACTTCCTTCAAGGGAAGAAAATCCGGTCAGATATCTGTCTGTCAGATATTCTATGCCGGAAACACTGGTAAACCGTTGGCTTGAGGATTACGGGGAAGAAAAAACAGAAAAGATCCTTACAGATTTTCTCACTGAGAAACCGATTACAGTACGCTGCAGAACTCATAAATATCCACAGAAAGAGATTTATGAGAGCTTGGTCGATCAGGGAGTGGAAGTGAAACCTGCACCTTATCTTCCCTATGCATATGAAATTTCAAATTATAACCATATTCTTGCACTGGATGCATTTATACAGGGGAAAATCCAGGTGCAGGATGTAAGCTCAATGCTGGTGGCAGAAATTGCAGATCCGCAAAAAGGGGATTATGTGATAGATATGTGCGCAGCACCTGGTGGAAAGAGTCTCCATGTTGCAGATAAAATGGGAGATTACGGAACAGTAGATGCACGCGATATCAGCCAGTACAAAGTGAATATGATCGAAGAGAATATTCACAGAACAGACTGCATTAATGTGCAGGCTCATGTGATGGATGCTACGGTATTTGATGTAGATTCAGAACTCAAGGCAGATGTCGTTCTGGCAGATGTCCCATGTTCCGGATATGGAGTAATTGGAAAGAAGCCGGAGATCAAATACAGGGTGACAGCACAGAAGCAGGAAGAGATTGTAATCCTTCAGAGAACAATCCTTGACAATGCGGCAGAATATGTGAAACCGGGCGGAGTGCTGGTATTTAGTACCTGTACTATCGCAAAGGAAGAGAATGAAGAGAACATGTTGTGGTTTATGAATAATCATCCGTTCAAACTGGAGAGTATTGATCCGTATCTTCCGGAAGAACTACATTCTGAGACAACAGCTCTGGGTTATCTTCAGCTTCTGCCGGGAGTACACAAAACAGATGGCTTCTTTATTGCAAAATTCAGGAGAAAATAAGTAATGACAGACATTAAGTCAATGACGATCGACGAATTAAAGAAACTGATGACCACTCTGGGAGATAAGCCTTTTCGTGCGAAGCAGATTTACAGCTGGCTGCATGAACACCTTGTTACTTCTTATGATGAGATGACAAATCTTTCCAAAAGCCTGAGGGAAAAACTGAAAGAATATCCTGTCACAGCACTGAAGATGGTAGATGTACAGACATCCCGGATTGACGGTACACAGAAGTATCTGTTCCGTCTCAGTGATGGAAATGTGATAGAGAGTGTTCTCATGCGGTATAAACATGGAAATTCTGTCTGTATTTCTTCTCAGGTGGGATGCCGCATGGGATGCAGATTCTGTGCATCTACCATAGGAGGACTGACCAGATGTCTTCTCCCGTCAGAAATGCTGGATCAGATATACAGGATACAGGCTCTGACAGGAGAAAGAGTTTCCAATGTTGTGGTCATGGGAACGGGGGAACCTCTTGATAATTATGAAAATCTTCTCAGGTTTATACATATCCTGACAGAAGAAGGAGGACTTCATATCAGTCAGAGAAACCTGACTGTATCTACCTGTGGGTTGGTTCCGAAGATTTATGACCTTGCAAAAGAAAAGCTTCAGATGACACTTGCACTTTCCCTTCACGCACCTAATGATGTGAAGCGACGGGAACTGATGCCGATCGCAAACAAATACAGCATGGATGAGGTTCTGGAAGCTTGCCGTTATTATTTTAAAGAAACCGGGCGCAGGATCACATTTGAATACAGTCTGGTAGCCGGAGTTAATGACAGCGATGAGGATGCAAGGGAACTTTCCGGCAGAATCAGAGATATGAACTGCCATGTAAATCTGATCCCGGTAAACCCTATTAAGGAACGTTCCTTTGTGCGTTCAACAAGACAGGCTGTGGAGAATTTCAAAATAAAACTTGAAAAATGTGGAATAAATGTTACTATTAGAAGAGAAATGGGCAGTGATATTGATGGTGCCTGTGGACAGTTAAGAAAAAGTTATATGGAAAAAACAGAAAGCGAGAAGTGACATGAGGATATATTCAGCTACTGATGTCGGGCAAAAGCGGAAGATGAACCAGGATTATGTGTTCGCAACTGCTGACCCGGTTGGAAATCTTCCGAATCTGTTTGTTGTTGCAGATGGTATGGGTGGTCATAATGCAGGTGATTATGCATCCTCTCATGCGGTTACATCTATGGTGGAGGAAATCCGGCAGGATGCGGATTTTAATCCGGTAAAGGTAATCCGTCATGCCATTGAATGTGTAAATACCGAGATTCTTGCCCAGGCACAGCAGGATGAGAAACTCAGAGGAATGGGAACAACGATAGTGGCAGCTACTATCGTAGGACATTACGCTTATGTGGCAAATGTAGGTGACAGCAGACTTTATGTGATCGGAGAGAAGATTCAGCAGATAACAAGGGATCACTCACTGGTGCAGGAGATGGTAAGAATGGGAGAACTTGACCCTGAACAGGCAAGGAAGCATCCGAAGAAAAATATCATTACAAGAGCACTTGGAGCAGAGAAAACAGTGGATATTGATTTCTTTGATCTGAAACTGGAACCCGGAGATGTAGTTTTGATGTGTTCGGACGGGCTCAGCAACATGGTTGAGGACAGCCAGCTGAGGGAAATCATTTCTGACACATCTACAGATCTGGATGAAAAAGGCAGGATACTTATAAGAGAAGCAAACCGCAATGGCGGCAAGGATAATATTGCAATTGTATTGGTAGAACCATTCACAGACGAGGTGAAAGCATGTTAAAAACGGGAATGATCATAGCAGAACGCTATGAGATATTAGGAAAAATTGGTACCGGCGGAATGGCGGACGTATACAAGGCAAAAGACCATAAGCTGAATCGGTTTGTTGCTGTAAAAGTTCTTAAGCCGGAATTCAGAGAGGATACGACGTTTATCCGCAAGTTTAAAAGTGAGGCTCAGGCTGCAGCAGTCCTGACACATCCGAATATAGTGAATGTATTTGATGTTGGTGACGATAACGGAGTTTATTACATTGTTATGGAGCTTATTGAGGGAATTACTCTCAAGGAGTACATTTCCAAAAAGGGAAAGCTTTCTGTAAAAGAAGCAACCAGTATTGCAATCCAGGTCTCCATGGGACTGGAAGCTGCACACAGCCATGGGATTGTACATCGTGATGTAAAACCGCAGAATATTATCATTTCCATGGATGGAAAGGTAAAAGTAACAGATTTTGGTATTGCAAGAGCCGCTTCTTCCAATACCATAAGCTCAAATGTAATGGGATCTGTTCATTACAGTTCACCGGAACAGGTCAGAGGCGGATACAGTGATGAGAAGAGTGATATTTATTCACTGGGTATCACAATGTATGAAATGGTTACAGGGAAGGTTCCTTTTGACGGAGATACCACAGTAGCTATTGCTATCAAACATCTTCAGGAAGAGATTGTTCCTCCAAGTATTTATACACCGGAGCTTCCCCACAGTCTGGAGCAGATCATTCTGAAATGTACACAGAAAAGCGTGGATCGCCGTTATCAGAATATGGAGGATGTGATCGCAGATCTGAAGCATTCTCTGATCGATCCACAGGGAGATTTCGTAACGCTGACGTCTGTGGATAACGAAGCAAAAACAGTTGTGATCTCAGATAAGGAGCTTGGCGAGATCAAACATATGCCGAAGCAGATCGCAAAGTCAGAACCTGAGGCTCTGGAAGAAGAAATCAATGAAACAGATTATGATGATGAGCCGGAAGTGAAAAAGCACGGGAAGAAATCAGATAAGCCTGAGAAAAAGAAAAAAAGAGGCGGACATGGGCTGACTATTGTAATGCTTCTGATGGGTGTTGTGATTCTGATAGCAATCATTCTGGTCGCAGGAAAGGCGTCCGGACTTATTGGAAGTAACAATGATACAGACAAAAAAACTGAGGCCTCAGATACATCGGAATCAGATGATGACGGAATGATAACTGTGCCGAATCTGGTAGGAAAAACAGAGGATGAAGCAAAGAATATCACAAAAGATATGAAACTGGGTATTCAGCCTATGGGCGAGGAGGCTTCAAATCAGGCAAAAGGAACCATTTCTTCACAGGATATTCCAAAGGGAAGTAAAGTAGAGCAGTATACGACCATTAAGTATTATATCAGCAAGGGTGCGCAGAAGATCACAATTCCGGATGTGGATGGACAGACCGGAGTAGACGCACAGCAGACTCTGGAAGATATGGGATTAACTGTTGAGATACAGAAAGAATACAGTGAATTAAATGATGATGGTACTCCGGTTACAGATCCGGGATATGCAGTCTCCACAACTCCGGCAGCCGGAAACTCTGTTTCAGCAGGGGACAGCGTAACACTGATTGTCAGTCGAGGCGTGGACTATGGAGACAGTGTGGAGGTTCCAAGTGTTGTCGGAATGACAAAGAATGATGCAGTTACTACTTTTGGTAAGTTCCTCAATGTGGAAGTAAAAGAGGAAAAGAGTACAGAGGTGGCAGAAGGAGAAGTAATTTCACAGGAACCGGAAGCCGGAAACTGGGAAGATCCGGATAATGTGAATGTTGTGATCACAGTAAGTACCGGAGATCAGGAACCTTCGGCTCAGAGTGACAGCGCAGATACTGCTGCGTCATCTGATGCTCCGGCACAGACAGCAGATAACAGTGCGGCGGCAGCAGCCGGGGAAGTATGGAAATGTACACAGACTCTGAATACTCCGTCAGGATATTCCGGAGGTCCGGTTCGTCTGGAACTGATCCAGAATGTAAACGGAACACCGACAGCTTCAGTTGTTCTGGAAGATCAGGTAATCCAGTTCCCATATGATCTGGATATCACAGGTGCACCTGGTATCAGCGAGGGTACTTTGTATCTGTCTGAACAGATCAGTGGAACTTATCAGGAACTCGGAAATTATTCTATTACATTTGCTAAGGCTGAATGATCCATGCAGGGAAAGATAATAAAAGGAATTGCAGGATTTTATTACATCTATGCAGAAAATGATGAGATTTATGAATGCAAAGCAAAGGGAATATTCAGAAAAGATAAACAGAAACCTCTTGTAGGGGATAATGTGGAGATAGAGGTTTTGGATGAACAGGAGAAGGAAGGCAGTGTGACTGCCATCCTTCCCAGAAAAAATTCATTGATCCGTCCGGCCGTTGCCAATGTGGATCAGGCTTTTGTGATTTTTGCGATGGAGAATCCGAAACCTAATTTTATGCTGCTTGACCGTTTTCTGATCATGATGGAGAAAGAGAATGTTCCGGCAGTCATATGTTTTAACAAGAAAGATCTTGCAAAACAGGAAGAACTGGAGCTTTTATATGAAACTTATAAGAGTTGTGGATATGATGTGATTTTTTCCAGCACTTTTAATGGAGAGGGGCTGGATGAAATACGTGAGATCCTGAAAGGAAAAACAACTGTAGTTGCAGGACCTTCCGGTGTGGGAAAATCTTCAATTACCAATGCACTGCAGGAAAATGTACAGATGGAAACCGGGGAGATAAGTAAGAAGCTGAAACGTGGAAAGCATACCACGCGTCATTCTCAGGTGATACCGGTGGGACATGATACTTATCTGATGGATACACCGGGATTTTCTTCTTTATATCTGACAGATATAGAAGAACAGGAACTTAAGGCGTATTTTCCGGAGTTTCGCAGATATGAAGAACAGTGCAGATTTCAGGGATGCAGACATATCCATGAACCGGACTGTGGCGTGAAAGCAGCATTGGCTGAGCATGAGATCAGCCAGCTTCGCTATGAAGATTATCTGGGACTTTATAATGAATTAAAAGAGAAAAGGAGATTCTAATTATGTATCAGTTGTGCCCTTCTATTTTATCGGCAGATTTTAACCGTTTGGGCGAACAGATCAAAACCCTGGAAAAAGAGGGGATTGAATGGCTTCATATTGATGTTATGGATGGTGATTTTGTACCGAGTATTTCTTTTGGAATGCCGGTGATAAAGTCTATCCGAAAGGAATCAAAGTTGTTTTTTGATGTACATCTCATGGTTACAGAGCCTGAGAGATATATCAGAGATTTTGTGGAATGTGGGGCAGATTCCATTACAGTACATGCGGAGGCATGTGAAGATCTTGAGAGAACTATTGAACAGATCAGGGAAGCAGGTGTGAAGGTGGGAGTTTCCATCAAACCGGCTACACCTGTAAATGATATAAGTCATATGCTCAGCGATGTGGATATGGTTCTGATCATGACTGTACAGCCGGGATTTGGCGGTCAGAAGTATATGGAAGAATGTACGGAAAAGATCAGGGAAGTACGTGAACTGATCGAGGCCGAGGATCTGGATGTAGATGTTCAGGTTGATGGTGGCATCAATGATGAGACAATGGAGACAGTGCTCACAGCAGGTGCAAATCTGCTGGTAGCAGGTTCTTATGTTTTCAACGATGATCTGGCAAAAAATGTAAAACATGCCAGAGAACGAATGGATGAGATCATAAGAAGGATTGACTGAGGAAGAGCATGATAGATACGATAATTGTAAGCGGGGGCAATATCCACAGTGATTTTGCCCTCGATTTTTTAAAAAAGAATGAAGCCTGTCTGATCGCAGCTGATAAAGGGCTGGAATTCTTTCTGGAGCATCAGCTTTTGCCGGATGCAGTTATTGGAGATTTTGACAGTCTGTCTGAAGATGGAAAAAAATTCCTGGAAATTCATGAAGAAAGAAGTATGGACAGTGAAATTCCCTATGGGGGAATGACTGAGTGGAAATTGCAAAAAGGCTTTGGAAATGAAAAAAAAGAAATAAAAGTTATCCGCCTGAGACCGGAAAAAGATGACTCAGATACACAGTCTGCCATGAATTATGCAATTCAAAACGGTGCAAAGCGGATTACAATTCTTGGAGCGACCGGAAACAGAGTGGATCATCTGATGGCAAATTTCGGACTTCTTGTTCTGGCAAAGAATCAGGGAGTGGAAGTAATACTGGCGGATCAGTATAATTATATGAAACTTGTTTCAGATGGAGAAATCATAAAAAAGTCAGAACAGTTTGGAAAGTATATATCATTTTTTCCATTAGGAGGAGATGTTACAGGACTGACGCTGGAGGGATTTAAATATTCACTTGACCATTATCGCCTGACAACAGCAGACAGTGGACTGACAGTGAGTAATGAGATTGTCAGTGAAAAGGCAAAAGTTACCTATCAGTCTGGAACATTGCTTATGATCATGTCGCGGGATTAAGCGTGTCGCGGTAATACCGCACTTGCACATAATAAGTGGTTATGCTAGAATAATGAAAGTATAGTAAAAACATCTGAAAATACCGTAAAATCAATACATTTAAAGGAGATATTTAGAGATATGAAATTAGGAATCGTCGGATTACCCAATGTTGGAAAAAGTACATTATTTAATTCATTGACAAAGGCAGGCGCAGAATCTGCAAATTATCCGTTCTGTACCATTGACCCTAATGTAGGTGTTGTTACAGTGCCGGATGAGAGACTGAAGCTTCTCGGAGACTTTTATCATTCTAAGAAAGTGACACCTGCTGTAATTGAATTCGTAGATATTGCAGGACTTGTAAAGGGAGCATCCAAAGGAGAAGGCCTTGGAAACCAGTTCCTTGCAAATATCCGTGAGGTAGATGCAATCGTTCATGTAGTCCGCTGCTTTGAAGATTCCAATGTTATCCATGTAGATGGAAGTATTGATCCTATCCGTGATATTGAAACTATTAATCTGGAGCTGATCTTCTCAGATCTTGAGATCCTTGAGAGAAGAATTGCAAAAGTTACAAAAACAGCACGCATGGACAAAGAGGCTGCCAAGGAGCTTGATTTCCTTCAGAAGGTAAAAACACATCTGGAAGATGGCAAGATGGCAATCACTATGGAAATGGAAAATGAAGATGAAGAAGCCTGGATGTCTACTTATAATCTGCTTACCTGGAAGCCTGTGATCTATGCAGCAAACGTAGCAGAAGGAGATCTGGCTGATGACGGTGAAAGCAACAGCCATGTACAGGCAGTGCGCAAATATGCGGCAGAGCAGAACAGTGAGATTTTCGTTATCTGTGCAGAAATCGAAGAAGAGATCTCTGAACTGGATGATGATGAGAAGAAAATGTTCCTGGAGGATCTGGGACTGACAGAATCAGGACTTGAGAAACTTGTAAAAGCAAGCTATCATCTCCTTGGACTGATGAGTTTCCTTACTTCAGGTGAGGATGAGACAAGAGCATGGACGATTAAAATCGGAACAAAGGCTCCGCAGGCAGCAGGTAAGATCCATACAGATTTTGAAAGAGGATTTATTAAAGCTGAGGTTGTAAATTATCAGGATCTTCTGGACTGTGGTTCCTATGCAGGTGCCAGAGAGAAAGGTCTTGTAAGAATGGAAGGTAAAGAATACGTTGTACAGGATGGAGATGTGATCTTATTCCGATTCAATGTATGATGAACAGGTGATTTATGGAAATGTCGATACGTTTTCCGGGACTTGGCCTGGTCTTTAATTATGTGCCGCGCTCATTTCAGATATTTGGAATGGAATTCACCATATATGGAGTACTGATTGCTGTGGGTGCTCTTCTTGGAATGGGACTTGTGACACTTGAAGCGAAACGAAATGGGGAAGATCAGAACAGGTATCTCGATATGATGCTTATCTCCCTGCTGGTTTCAGTGGCAGGTTCCAGATTATTTTATGTGGCTTTTTCATGGGGATTTTATAAAGAAAATCTGAATGCCATACTGGACTTTCGAAATGGCGGTTACGCTTTATATGGTGGTCTGCTCTTTGGATTTCTTGCGGCAGCGGTATTTTGCAGGATTACCAAAACGTCATTCTGGCAGAGTGCCGATATTGCGTGTCCCGGAATACTTCTGGGACAGGCTATAGGACGCTGGGGTAACTTTTTTAACAGAGAGTCTTTCGGAGAATATACAGATCTGCCATGGGCAATGCAGATACCGGTTTCAGCTGTGCGGTCAGGAGAAGTTTCGGGAGCAATGAGAGATAATCTGCTGACCATAAATGGGATTTCATATATTCAGGTTCAGCCGGTTTTTCTTTATGAAAGTCTGTGGTGTCTGCTACTATTTCTGCTGTTGATGGCCATGCGCCGAAAAAAGAAATATGAAGGCGAACTGTTTATGATCTATCTGGCAGGTTATGGTCTGGGAAGGTTTTTCTTTGAATGGCTCAGAACAGATAAGCTTTATATTCCGGGGACAAAAGTGGGGATTTCGCTGGTAATTTCCGCTATATTATTTGCTGTTTTTATGCCTGTAGTGATCATACGCAGAGTGATGGCACAGAAAAGAGATACTATACGCCGGCAGAGGAAAAAAAGATTTCTGGATGAGTCAGTGAAAGAAAAACAGATGTTTCCTGAGACTTCTGAAATGAAACCGGAACCGGAAATCCGGCCGGAGATGGATGAACAGGTAAAGCCAGATGTGGGAACTTCTCCCACAAATTCAAAAGAAGAACAGTAAAAAACATATATCTGAAAGATAAGTGGGTTGAAAGTGGAAATTCAACCCACTTTTTGTGTATAAAAGCCCATTTTTCTCGTAAAAATAAGGTTGTTTCATAAATGTTAACAGAGTTCTAAATTTTAAAAATCTTTTTCTCCCCCTTGTTTTTTCAGCCTAAATAGTTTAGAATAAGCACATAAGTGGTAGAAAGTGGTGAATAGTGGTGGTGAGTGGGGAATAACGGCAGAGTCCATTACCACCTGAGAAATCTGAAGGGGAGATTCAGATTTTGCGAGAGTAGGTGAGTAACATGTTCATGGGAGAGTATAACCACACGATCGACGCGAAGGGGCGTCTGATCATTCCTTCTAAATTCAGGGAGCTCTTAGGGGAAGAGTTTGTTCTGACAAGAGGGCTTGATGGCTGTCTTTACATTTATCCGATGGATGAATGGGAATCCTTTGAAATGAAGCTCAGATCTTTACCACTTACAAATAAAAATGCCAGAACTTTTTCACGATTCTTTGTAGCTGGAGCAACTACATGTGAACTGGACAGGCAGGGACGAATCCTTGTACCGCAGACATTGCGCGAATTTGCCGGTCTGGAGAAAGATGTGGTTCTGACAGGTAATCTGAACAGAATTGAAGTTTGGAGCAAAGAAAAATGGAATGAGATCTGTGATTATGATGACATGGACAGCATTGCAGAGAGCATGCAGGACATGGGAATCACAATCTGACAGGTCTCGTTTGAAGTATCTTGCAAAGTAAATCCAGACAGGAGACGGAGATGGAATTTAAACACAAATCTGTATTACTGGAAGAGACCATTGAAGGTTTGGATATCAAACCGGACGGAATCTACGTGGATGGTACTTTAGGAGGTGCAGGGCATGCCGGTGAGGTATGCAGGAAACTTTCTGCCAAGGGGAGATTTATTGGCATAGATCAAGACCAGGATGCGATAATTGCTGCGAGTGAGAGGTTAGCCCCCTATAAACAGGCGACGATCATTCGCAGCAATTATTGTTACATGGTACAGGAACTGGCAGCAAGAGGCATCTATAAAGTCGACGGGATTCTCCTTGATCTTGGAGTATCTTCCTATCAGCTTGACAATGAAGAACGCGGTTTTACCTACAGGGTAGATGCACCGCTCGATATGCGCATGGACCAGCGCCAGACGCAGACAGCCGGCGATATTGTCAATGGCTATGAAGAAAAAGAGTTATACCGTATTATTCGTGATTACGGTGAAGATAAATTTGCAAAAAATATTGCAAAACATATTGTTGCCGCCAGACAGGTGAAACCGATCACAACCACCGGAGAACTGACAGAGATCATCAGAGAATCCATTCCCATGAAGATGCAGGTGAAGTCAGGACATCCGGCCAAGAGAACTTTTCAGGCAATCCGTATTGAGCTTAACAGAGAGCTCGATGTGCTGCGGGATTCTCTGGATGGAATGATCGATATTCTTGATGATGGCGGAAGACTTTGCATTATCACTTTTCATTCTCTGGAGGACAGAATTGTAAAGACGATTTTCAGAAAAAATGAGAATCCGTGTACCTGCCCTTCAGATTTTCCTGTATGCGTATGCGGGAAGAAATCCAAAGGAAAAGTGATCACAAGAAAGCCGATTCTTCCGGGGGAGACAGAGATGGAAGAGAATCCGCGTTCCAAAAGTGCAAAGCTTCGGATTTTTGAGAGAGTATTATAATTAGAGAGGCATGAAATGGCGAGAACGACCAGGAGTGAAACAGCAAGAAGAAGCAGAACCAGTGCCAGAACAAACAGAGGAATGTATGTTGACGGAAATACGGTCAGACGTCTTGCAGAAGTTCCGGAGAGAAAGAGGCAGCCGGGAAGACAGAATCCGGGAAGGCAGCAGACCAATCGAAACCGAAGAGTGCAGGCGAGTCCTGCGCAGGTACCAAGGCAGAAACATCAGTTGAGTAAAGAAGCACAGAAGAACAGGCAGAAGGCGACTGCAATGAACTGGGGATTTGTAGCGTTTCTGGCAGTTGTATGTGTGGCGATATTATTCTGCTCTGTGAAATATCTTCGTTACAAATCAGAGATTACCGCAAAGATGAGTACAGTTGCATCTCTTGAGGAGGAACTGGCAGATTTAAAAGAAGACAATGATGCATATTACAGCCAGGTGACATCAAATGTGGATCTGAATAAGATTAAGCAGACTGCATTGGGAAGACTGGGGATGAAATATCCGTCAGATGATCAGACAGTAACCTATTCTACATCGGGTAACAGCTATGTAAGACAGTATCAGGATATACCAGATTCAAAGTAGGTGATTAATTGAGCAATACGGGAAGAAAGAGTCGAAGAAGACCACAGAGAAAAATAAATCAAAACATGAAAGAAAAGCTGCTGATATTGTTTGGAATTGTGTTACTGCTTCTGGTAATATTAGTGCTGAGAATTACTTATATTAATGCTACCAGTGGAAGCAAATACAAAAAACAGGTGTTAAGTCAGGCACAGCAGAAATATGAGAGCCAGGTACTGCCGGCAAAGAGAGGCGATATTTATGACAAGAGCGGAAATATACTGGCTACCAGCAATAAAGTTTATAATGTGATCCTGGACTGTAAAACTGTAAATTCAGATGAGGACTATGTAGAGCCAACAATACGTGCCTTAAATGAGGTGCTGGGGATTGATGAAGAAACAGTGCGTTCTCTTTTGGCCGATTCAAGAACCAGCCAGAGTCAGTATCAGGTACTGACAAAACAGCTGTCTATGGACAAAAAGAAAGAATTTGAAAAATATAAGGCAGAGGATGAAGATTCCGGTCTTACTAAAGCGCAGGCAAAGGAACGGGCAAATATCAAAGGCGTCTGGTTTGAAGAGGATTATCTGAGAAGTTACCCGTTTAATGAAACAGCATGCGATACAATTGGTTTTGCACTGGACAGAGATGTGGCAGATATCGGACTGGAAGGGTACTATAACAGTACACTGACAGGCGTAGACGGAAGACAGTATGGGTATATCAATGATGATTCAGATGTGGAGCAGACCATTATTGCTGCGGTGAATGGAAAAAGCATTCAGACCAGCATTGACATCGGTGCACAGCAGATTGTTGAGAAATATGTTAATGGATTTAAAGAGGCAATGGGGGCCAAGAATATAGGTGTCATTGTTGAAAATCCGTCCACCGGTGAGATTATTGCCATGGATGGTGGTGACCGTTATGATCTGAATAATCCGAGAGATCTTTCCGCTGTATATACAGAAGATGAAATCAAAGCGATGAATGATGTGGAAACAGTGGAGGCTCTGAATGGTATGTGGAGTAATTTCTGCGTCACAGATGCCTATGAGCCGGGATCTGTTGTAAAGCCGATCGTCATGGCTTCTGCATTGGAAAAGGGTGCGATACAGGAAACAGATACATTTGTATGCGATGGATCGCAGACTTTTGGAGATACTATGATCAAGTGTGCGGTTTATCCGAGCGCACATGGCACAGAGACACTGGGAGAGGTAATTGCAAACTCCTGTAATGATGCAATGATGCAGATTGGCGCCAAGATGGGAGCTACTCAGTTTATCAAAGCACAGAGTCTGTTTAATTTCGGAACAAGGACAGGGATTGACCTGCCGAATGAAGGCGCAGGTATTATCCATACTAAGGACAGTATGGGGGAAACAGAACTTGCATGTTCTGCTTTTGGACAGGGTTTTACCTGTACCATGATCCAGGAAATCAATGCGATGAGTTCCGTTATCAATGGCGGATATTATTATCAGCCGCATCTTGTGACAAAGGTTCTTGACAGTAATGGCGGAACTATAAAAACAATCTCGCCGATACTTCTGAAGCAGACGATTTCCTCCAGGATTTCCAGTGATATCAGAAGCTATATGGCATTGAGTGTACAGCAGGGTACCAGCCGTCATTCCAAAGTGCAGGGTTACAGTTCAGGCGGTAAAACAGGTACAGCGGAGAAATACCCGCGAGGAAACGGAAAATATCTGGTTTCTTTTATTGGATTTGCTCCTGTAGATGACCCGGCTGTGGTAATTTATGTAGTTGTAGATGAACCGAATGTAGAGGATCAGGCAAACAGTACTTATCCGCAGTATATTGCACAGGGAATCCTTTCGGAGCTTCTTCCGTATCTGAATGTAGTGCCGGATGAATCTGAAGATGGAACAGTGCCGGAGACAGAATTGTGGGAAGGGTTTAAGGGACATTTAAAGAGTACTTCCATATCGGACAGTGAACTTGACAGTGACGGTAATCTGGTGGATGCAGATGGCAATCTGATAGACTGGGATGGAAACCGGATTGATGAAAACGGATATCTGCTGGATGCCAATGGAGATCACATATTGGATGAGGAAGGCAATTATAAGATGTCTACAAATCTTGTCAGTGCTTCGGGAAGTACGGATGCAGATTCTTCAGGAGATGCAGTATCCAATCCTGATGCACCTGCACCTCTGGAGGATGATGAAGCTGAGACGACTGAGGATAATGACGAAGAGACAGACGGTATTACCAATGAAGAAGCAGGTCTGGAATAAAAACGTATAGTTATAGCTCCGCAGAGAATGGTCATATATTGTTATGACAATCTCTGCGGAGCTTTTTTTATGAAAAAAAATATGACGTTTCACAAGAGAAAAATATGGGTGGTATTACTCTGCTGTATTTTAATGATGACAGGCCTTATCGGAAGACTGGTATATCTTATGTGTTTCAGATCAGACTATTATTATAAGAAAGCAAAAGAACTTCACGAAAGAGAGAGAGAGATCAAAGCGGCCAGAGGGGAGATTCTGGATGCAAAGGGAAAAGTTCTGGCATCAAACAGGACGGTATGTACAATCTCTGTGATCCACAGTCAGATTAAAGAACCTGAAAAAGTAATCGCCCTGCTGTCTGAAAAACTGAAAATAGATGAGGCAGAAGTGAGAAAAAGAGTGGAGAAAATCTCTTCCATAGAAATAGTAAAGACAAATGTGGAAAAAAGTACAGGTGATGAGATAAGAGAGTGCAGTCTGGCAGGGGTGAAAGTTGATGAGGATTATAAGCGTTACTATCCATGTGGAAGTCTGGCTTCAAAAGTCATTGGCTTTACGGGAGGTGATAATCAGGGAATTATCGGTCTGGAAGTGAAATATGAAGAAATCCTGAGGGGACAGCCGGGTAAAATCCTGACAACAACAGATGCCAGGGGTGTGGAAATTGATAAATTGGGTGAGACAAGGGAAAAACCGATAGAGGGGAAAAGCCTGATGATCAGCCTTGATGTAAATATTCAGGAATTTGCGCAGCAGTCAGCTTTGAAAGTAATGGAGGAAAAGCAGGCAGAACGTGTATCTATCCTGCTGATGAATCCACAGAACGGCGAAATATATGCATGTGTCAATGTGCCGGAATTTGACCTGAATGATCCTTTTACCCTGACAGATGATCTGAATATGCAGTTAAATGAATCCGGGATAACAATACCGTCGGAAGATCACAATGAACAAAGTGAACTGGCAGTGCAGACAGCATCAGGAAAAACAAATACAGAAAGAAAGCAGGAATTACTGAATCAGATGTGGAGAAATCCCTGCCTGAATGATACTTATGAACCGGGCTCCACATTTAAAATCATCACCATGGCAGCCGGACTGGAGGCTGGTGTTGTTTCACCTGGGGACCGTTTTTATTGTCCCGGATATAAAGTGGTGGAGGATCGCAGAATCCACTGTGCAAAAAGAACAGGACATGGATCCCAGAATTTTGTGGAAGGTGCACAGAATTCCTGTAACCCTGTGTTTATAGAGGTGGGGCTTCGCCTTGGTGTAGAACGTTATTATAAGTATTTCAGACAGTTTGGACTTCTGGATAAAACCGGGACAGATCTTCCGGGAGAGGCAGGAACTATTATGCATCAGAAGAAAAATATGGGAGAGGTGGAACTGGCAACGGTTTCTTTTGGACAGTCTTTTCAGATTACACCTGTTCAGCTGGCTGCAACAGTAAGTTCACTTATAAACGGAGGCAGACGGGTGACACCGCATTTTGGAGTCGCAGTGTTAAATCCTGACAGAACAGAGGGTGAGAAACTGATTTTTCCGGTAAAGGAAGGAATTGTCTCTGAAGAGACTTCGAAGGAAATAAGAGAAATCCTGGAAACAGTAGTATCTCAGGGCTCCGGAAAAAATGCAAAAATTGAAGGATATGCTATCGGTGGGAAAACTGCCACTTCTCAGACACTGCCAAGAAGTGCAAATCGTTATATTTCCTCTTTTTTGGGATTTGCACCTGCAGAAGATCCGCAGATACTGGGACTGTGTATTATTCATGATCCGAAAGGAATCTATTATGGAGGGACAGTAGCTGCACCTGTGATACGTGGTATTTTTGAGAATATCCTGCCATATCTTGGAATTGAAAAAAGTGATGTTTCTGATTTTTCTGCAGAAGGCAATTAGGGAAATTCCGCAGGCAGGGTTGATAAATAAGCAAAAAAGCCTTATACTAAAAGAAATCTGAAAGTAAAAAACTTTCAGGAAAAAACGAAAGAATGAATGAGGTGTAAGATGGAATTTCAAGTTGTAATCCCTGTGCTGATTTCTTTTGCAATCAGCGTTGTATTAGGACCGGTCATCATTCCTTTTCTCCGGAGACTGAAGATGGGCCAGACAGAAAGAACAGAGGGCGTACAGTCCCATTTAAAGAAAGCAGGAACACCTACAATGGGTGGAGTGATCTTTCTGATCGCCACAGCGATAACTGCATTATTTTATGTAGGGGATTATCCGAAGATCATTCCGGTACTGTTCCTGACTCTTGGATTTGGAATTATCGGATTTCTGGATGATTATCTGAAGGTTGTGCTGAAACGCTCAGACGGACTGCTGCCATGGCAGAAATTTTTACTTCAGGTAGTTCTGACTGCGATTTTTGTATTTTATATTGTTAAGTATACAGATATCTCACTGACTATGAGAATCCCATTCTGGAGCGGACATTTCCTGAATCTTGGATGGCTGGCAGTTCCGGTTCTTTTCTTTGCTGTGATCGGTACTGTGAATGGAGTTAATTTTACGGATGGTCTGGATGGTCTTGCTTCCAGTGTGACTCTGATCGTTGCAGTATTTTTTACAGTAGTTTCTATTGGAATGAAATCGGGGATCGAGCCGATCACAGGTGCAGTTGTAGGAGGTCTGATGGGATTTCTGTTGTTTAATGTATATCCGGCAAAAGTGTTTATGGGAGACACAGGTTCTCTGGCATTGGGCGGTTTTGTTGCAGGTACGGCTTATGTGATGCAGATGCCGTTATTTATCCTGATAGTGGGTCTGATCTATCTGATCGAAGTACTATCCGTTATCATTCAGGTAACTTATTTCAAGGCAACACATGGAAAGCGTATTTTTAAGATGGCACCGATCCATCATCATTTTGAGTTATGCGGATGGTCTGAAACACGTGTAGTTGCGGTATTCTCAGTTATTACAGCGGTTATGTGTATGGTCGCACTGCTGGCACTGTAAGATTTTGGCTAAGCAGATTTCAGCGTTATGCTGATAAAAGGGAGGAAAATTATTATGGAATTACAGGGAAAAAAGGTACTTGTATTCGGTTCCGGAAAAAGCGGAATCGGAGCATCTGACCTTCTGGCAAAGGTAGGAGCATTTCCGGTTATCTATGACGGAAATGCCGAAACAGATAAAGACGCAGTTGTACATAAAACAGATGGGACATATCCGGTCACTGTATATGCAGGAGAACTTCCGAAAGAAGTACAGGACAGTCTTGATCTGGTAGTTTTAAGCCCCGGAGTGCCGACAGATCTTCCACTTGTAAAGAGTTTTTATGAGCAGGGGCTTCCGGTATGGGGAGAGGTAGAACTGGCATACAGAGTAGGTGACGGCGAAGTACTTGCCATCACAGGAACAAACGGAAAAACTACTACAACAGCACTTCTTGGAAAAATTATGCAGGATGCACGTGAGTCTGTTTTTGTAGTCGGCAATATCGGAACCCCATATACTTCCAAAGCACTGGAGATGAAGCAAAACTCTGTAACTGTTGCAGAAATCAGCAGTTTTCAGCTGGAAACGATTGATGAGTTTGCGCCAAAGGTATCTGCAATCCTGAATATTACAGAGGACCATCTGAACCGTCATCATACAATGGAAGAGTATATACGTGTGAAAGAACTGATCACTGAGAATCAGGGTACAGAAGATGTATGCGTGCTGAATTATGAAGATGAGGTTCTGCGTGAGTTTGGAAAACATCTGACTCCACGAGTGGTATATTTCTCCAGCGGACGTAAACTGGATGAGGGAATTTATCTGGATGGAAACAAAATCATCCTGAAGGACGGAGAAAAAGAAATCGAAGTAGTTAAGACAGAAGATCTGAAGCTTCTTGGAAAACACAATTTTGAGAACGTTATGACCGCAGTTGCAATGGCTTACTACGATGGAGTATCCTTGGACAGCATCCGTAAGAGCATCTGTGAATTTACAGCTGTTGCACACAGAATCGAATATGTGACAGAGAAAAAAGGCGTTGTATATTATAATGATTCCAAAGGAACTAACCCGGATGCGGCAATTAAAGGAATTCAGGCAATGAACCGTCCGACACTTCTGATCGGCGGCGGTTATGATAAACAGTCCGGTTATGATGAATGGATTGAGGCATTTGACGGAAAGGTACGTTATCTGGTGCTGATCGGTCAGACAAAGGAGAAAATCAAAGAAGCTGCTGAGAAACATGGTTTCCATGACATCATCCTCTGCGAAGATCTGAAAGAGGCAGTAAAGGTATGTGAGGAGAAAGCACAGCCTGGAGATGCTGTTTTGCTTTCTCCCGCATGTGCAAGCTGGGGACAGTTTGATAACTATGAACAGCGTGGAGATATGTTCAAGGAATATGTAAGAAATCTGTAGAATATCTATAAGTAAGAATTATAGCTGTCCGGCAGAGAAAGACGAAGCTGCAGTGACCGGCTATAGATAATTTTGCGGAGAAACAGATGGCGCGAAAAAGAGCGACAGATTTATCAAAAACAGATATGACGATGCTGGTACTGATAGTACTGCTTGTGAGTTTTGGCCTGGCAGTATTATTCAGCTCCAGTGAATATAATGGCAGAGTACGTTTCGGCGACTCTGCCTGTTATTTTAAGAAACAGTTATTTGCCACAGCATTGGGTATGGGAGTGATGTATATGGTTTCTTCCATTGATTATCATTTTTTTCTGAGGCTGGGACCAGTGGCATATCTGATTTCAATGTTTTTGTCCGGCGCAGTACTTTTTGTAGGTCAGGAGATCAACGGCTCAAAAAGATGGCTGAATCTTGGACCTTTATCTTTTCAGCCTTCAGAGTTTGCGAAAGTTGCTGTAATCCTTTTTCTTGCATGGCAGATCGAGCGTACAAAAAAAGCAACCAGGGGCTTTGGATTTATGTGCAGGACAATACTGACCCTGCTGCCGATCATTGGTCTTGTAGGTTCAAATAATCTGAGTACAGCGATCATTATTCTGGGTATCGGGGGAATCCTGATTTTTGTATCCAATCCGGGATATCTGGAATTTATCGGGCTTGGCAGCGCAGGTGCAGGTTTCATAGCTGTTTTTCTTGCTGCAGAGAGTTATCGTCTGGAACGTCTTGCAATCTGGAGAAATCCGGAGAAATATGAAAAAGGATTTCAGACGATCCAGGGATTGTATGCCATCGGTAGCGGCGGAATATTCGGCAGAGGATTTGGAAACAGTCTGCAGAAACTTGGATTTGTTCCGGAAGCGCAGAATGATATGATTTTTTCGATTATATGTGAGGAAATGGGAGCAGCCGGAGCTATCTTTCTGATTTTTCTGTTTGCAATGCTTCTGTGGCGGCTGGGTGTGGCTGCCATGCATGCAAAAGATCTGGCCGGAGCTCTTATCTGTTGCGGGATTATGGGGCATCTGGCTCTTCAGGTTATTTTGAATATTGCAGTGGTGACCAATACAATCCCCAATACAGGCATTACGCTGCCTTTTATCAGTTATGGAGGAACTTCGGCAGTGTTTCTTCTTGGGGAAATGGGACTTGCGATGAATGTTGGGAAATGTGACAGGATAAATTGAATTACAGGTTTCAGAATGACGTAACATATAATAGAAAAAGCCATAAACTGTAAAGTAAGAGACTCTTTGGGAGCAAAAGGTTGGATGAAATCCATGTGACAGGTAAAGCTTCTCTCAGCGGAGAGATTTTTATACAGGGATCTAAAAATGCAGCACTTCCAATGATAGCCGCATCTCTGATGCACAGAGGACTAAGCATTCTGAGGGGATGTCCCAGAATTTCAGATGTTTTTTGTATGGAAGAGATTTTGAAAAGTCTTGGTGCAGTGACCTGGTGGGACGATCATGATCTTTATCTGGATTGTTCCTGCGCAGACGGAACAGAAATTCCTGCAGTCTATACAGGCAGAATGCGTTCTTCGATCATTCTGGCAGGTGCGGTGCTTGCAAGAAACAGAAAATGCAGGATAGGGTATCCGGGCGGATGTACGATCGGGAAAAGACCAATAGATCTCCATCTTATGGCACTGAGAGCACTTGGCGCGGATGTCCGGGAAAATGCATCAGGCCTGGATGGAGAATGCGTCAGATTTGAAGGGCAGGATATTGTGTTTCCGAAATCGAGTGTGGGAGCTGCTCAACAGGCAATACTGGCAGCAGTTCTTGCAAAAGGTGTAACACATCTTTATAATTGTGCGAAAGAACCGGAGGTTTTCTGGCTCTGCAGATATCTGAAAACAATGGGAGCACTGATAGAAGGAGAAGAAACCGGTGAAATTACGATCAAAGGAGTGGATGAACTGAAAGGCGGAGACTACCGTATTCCTCCGGATCGTATTGTTGCAGGTACCTATCTGTGTGCGGCTGCGGCAGCAAGAAGTAAGATTATTCTTCATAATGTACCTGTGGAGGAGTTGCAGTCGTTTATGGAAGTATATCGGAAAATAGGTGGACAATATCAAGTAAATGGTGGTACACTAGAGGTCAATGGAAAGAATGCTGTCAGACCGGCTGTTTTAGTAGAAACAGAAATTTATCCGGGTTTTCCCACAGATCTGCAGGCTCCGTTGATGGCAGTGCTGACAGGTGCGCAGGGACAGAGTACCATACGGGAAAATATTTTTGACCGGAGATTTGGCAGTGCTTTTCAGATGAAAAAAATGGGCGCAGATATTTCCGTAAGCGGAAACCAGGCAATCATAAGAGGGGGAAAAACTCTTAAGGGAACACAGGTACAGGCAGGAGATCTCAGAGGTGGTGCAGCCCTGCTCATTGCCGCACTTATGGCAGAGGGAGAAACCTGTGTTACAGGAGCCGGGTTTATCAGCAGGGGCTATGAGCATATCTGTGAAGATTTACGGACTTTGGGCTGCAGAATATGGCAGCCGGGGACAGAGGATTTGAGGATTTATGAGAGAAAGTAATTATGGGAAAAGACCTCCTATGAGCAAAAGGACGAAGAAGATGCTGGCAGGTATGATAGGCGCCGGAGTTATGGTCGCTGTGATAGTATTTTTTTCCTATTATAAAGTAGATACTGTTGAGGTGAGGGGAACTTCCCATTATACAGACGAAGAAGTAAAGAATATGGTGCTTCGGGGACCGATGGCTTCCAATTCGGTCCTTGCACCACTGCTCTACAGCACTACAAATACAGAGGACATTGCATATGTAGATGCATTTAAAGTTACCCAGCTGAACCGAAATACCATCTGTATCAGCGTAAAAGAGAAAAAAACAGTCGGATGCATCCGATATCTTGACAGTTACATTTATTTTGACAGAAATGGCATAGATCGGAAGAGC